>Ga0099364_10010922_pt1 | contig 12452 bp, 8 predicted proteins | sample TergutTh196P3_FD_73070 | JGI IMG/M metagenome (GOLD analysis project Ga0099364, IMG submission 73070) | Microcerotermes parvus P3 segment gut microbial communities from Pointe-Noire, Republic of the Congo - Th196 P3 | ecosystem: Host-associated > Arthropoda: Insects > Digestive system > Gut ... | reverse complement strand
TTGTCGCTGGCAAGATTGATGAGAAAAGACGAAAAAACGATCAAGGAAATCAGAGAACGATGTGCCATCAAACCCGGCGAAACGGCAATGAAAATCGGATACAGAAAAAATACTTGTTAGCGGACTGCTTTACACCACAGTCCGATAACAACTTTCCTGATCGTTTCGTACGTTGTGGGGCTTGCAATAGCGTGTTTTGTTGGTGTCATGGTTGAAAAAAGACCATAATGTTCTTTGTTTTCGCGAACAAGGAAGTACATCATGGTCAAGGAAGCCACAAAAAACCGAGTCTCCAATGGAAGCTGTCCTTTCCTAGAATTCTGCGTTAATTGGTCTTTACATGGAGTCGGCTTTTGGTGTATAGGATTGTTTGTGAACACCATTCCTAACCGAAAAACCGACAGCCATGCTTCATCAAGGACGACAAGCATCCGTTCATCTGTTTCAAAACATCGCCCAACGACTCGCCGAAAAACTGCCGAAAAAAACTCGATCCTACTTCCTCTCGTTGATCACCGGCATACTCTTCGCCATCGCTCGCAGACGAACCGTGACCACTTGGCTCCAAGCCGCCCAAATGAGCGATGATTACCAACGAGCATTTTATCACATGCCCCACATCGGACGCAAGTGCACTGTACTTTTCGAGAACATGCTCGACATCCTCTTGGAAGAACTTTCCACTGTCATCGCCACTGCCGCCTACATCCGAATCACGCTCGATGACTCACCGGCAAAACGATACGGCAAGAAAGTCGAAGGCGCAGGCGATCATCACAATCCTACGCCGGGCAAGACCAATGCAACACTTTGTTTCGGACACAGTTGGGGCGTTGCCGCGATCGTCATCGCCCATCTACTGTTCGGCGAAATCTCGTTTCCGATTGCCGCCGAACTCTATTTGCGACAAAAAGAAATCGACACGTTGAAAGACAAATATGACAGAAAGTTTCAAACGAAAACGGCAAGGGCTGTTGCCTTGATAAAGCGTTTAGTGCCTAAATTTGCAAGGTTTGAGAAGAAAATAGAAATCATCGTCGATGGTGGTTATGCCAAAGACACGGTGCTGTTGCCGCTGGGAAAACTCGATAAAGTTGTAACAATCAGCCGCCTTCGTCGTGATGCGGCATTGTTTTCGATTCCGGAAAAGCCAACGAAGCCGGGTCGTGGCCGTCCGCGCGTGTACGGTGATAAGATCGACTTGAAGCCGATGGTCGAGTCGAAGGACGGCTGGCAATTCTTGGAGTGTCGGCAGTATGGAAAAGTTGTCAAGAAGCAAGTGAAGGAGTTCGTTGCATCGAGCAGACTGACGAGAGGGAAACCGATCAAAGTGATTCTTGTGAAGGAAGACGAAAAAACTTGGGTGCCGTTGACTTCGACGGATGCGTTGATGGGAGCGACGGAGATTTTGGCGAGTGATGCAGTTCGTTTTGGGATTGAGGCGATGTTCAAGGATTTGAAGGCGGTCTGGGGTTGGGGCAAGCAGGAGGTTCGTTTATTGGAGTCGAATGAGGCGGCGGCGATGAACATGTTGCTGTACGGAATGACGGAGTTGGCCACTTGGGGTCGGGCACAGGGAGAGCTAGTGGATAGGAGTTATCGACCTTGGGCTGATGCAGATCGTCGTCCTTCGCATTCGGATCGCCGTAATTTTTTGCGCCGGGAATTATTGGCAGAGGAATTGACCGCGGTTCTGATCCTGAAAAACACCCAACGAAAAATAGACGCACTACTGAAAATACTAATGCAAACCGATACATGAAATAGGAAAGGGCAGATCAAAATTTAGTGGGTAATTTTCCCTTCCTTTGCGCTCTTTGCGTAACCCTTTGCTTACTTTGCGGTTAAAAAAAGGGAACTACATGGTTTATTACCCAGTAGCATTTTTTGACGGAAAAGTCCGCCTAGGTTATCAAGATGTGTCTTTCAGCCCACACGCTCGGTGCTAGGAGTTGAGCAATCTTGTGAATGTAAGCAAATTTTGCCGACAGAAAAATCATTGGGTAATCAACGGTATAATTCCCTAAAAAAAGAACGAACCGCAAAGTACGCAAAGGGTTGCGCAAAGGACGCAAAGAGTCGATCCGTTGCATTTTCGGCACGCATCAATATAAAAAATGACTGATTGTTTCGTATTTTGGGTTGGTGGATTATTATTCCACAAGGACGGCACCACAAATTACCTATTTTACCCAAACACCGAAAACAAATCGACTGTTGTGTACATATTCGTGAGTGTTCATCGTAATTTTGCCCTAACTTTGCTTGATTGAGCACCATCACCACCCACCAACCCGGAACGGGAATAGAGCCTACGACAAAACTTCCGCTCGCCATTCAAGAGCAATTCACTAACTTTGTTGACACAGACTCGATAGGGCGGACAAATGATTTCCACAAATGGGGCAAGGCGGTTTTCCACATATTGTTCATGCGAACGCGTCCTAATACACCGGCATCGTGTTATCGACATCCCTTGCCCAAGCATTCAAACCGTCTTCCAGATTCAACATCCTACCGCCGTAACCGGCTTCACGTAACGCCCGGATTCCCAAAATACTACGTTGACCAATTTTGCACAGAAAGACCGAATCAATCGCGGGGTCTAACTCGTCCATGCGCCTCGCCAACTGTCCCAGCGGCATCACCAGCGCACCCGGAAACTTCACAATCGCACGCTCATGCGGTTCACGAATGTCAATAAATTGGACACGCTCCCCATTGTCCAAACGCTTCTTCAAATCAATCGCCGTTATCGCTTCGATAGGTTCAGTATCCTGATCCGTTTTCAAACCGCAAAAGTATTCATAGTCAATAAGTTCATGGATCGTCGGATTCTCACCGCATATCGGACACATCGGGTCTTTTGCTAAATTCAGTGTGCGAAAGGACATACGCCAAGCGTCAAAAACCAGCAATCGACCGGTCAACGGCTTGGCACCGCCGACGATCAACTTAATCGCTTCCGTTGCCTGAATGACTCCGACGATGCCCGGTAGTACGCCTAACACTCCTCCTTCGGCACATGAAGGCACCAAGCCGGGCGGCGGAGGCGAAGGATAAAGACAACGAAGACAAGGTCCATCCTTAATACAAAACACGCTTGCCTGCCCGTCGAACTGAAAGACCGAACCATAGACATTGGGCTTGTTCAGTAACACGCAAGCATCATTGATAAGATAACGCGTTTGAAAATTATCAGTGCCGTCCGCAATGATGTCGTACTGTCCCATAATTTCCAAAGCATTCTCGCTTGTGAACATCGCGTTGTGCATCACGACATTGACGAGCGGATTGATTCCTTTGATTCGGTCTTTTGCGGAAGCGACTTTCGGTCTGCCGAGATCGCGGGTGCTGTGAATGATCTGCCGTTGTAAATTGGATTCTTCGACGACATCGTAATCGACCAGTCCGATGGTTCCGATCCCGGCGGCGGCAAGATAGAGAGCAAGCGGTGCGCCCAACCCGCCCGTGCCGACGATGAGAACTTTGGCATGTTTCAATTTTTTCTGTCCTTCGACTCCGATGTCCGGCAACAAGAGATGTCGGCTATATCGGGCAATCTCATCGTTGGTCAAGCCAACATCTTCAGTACCGCCAGCAATCGCGGGAACGATCATCACTTCGCCGTCTTCTGCGACGGGCGTGTCGAGTCCTTGCAAGGTGTTGATGTTTTTGCCTTCGACGAAGAGGTGTATGAAGTCCCGCAGTTGCCCGTCATCTCCGAAGAGGTGCGCTTTCAGGGCGGGATAGGCATCGGCAAGAGCGTTGATGGCTTCGCCTGCGGTGCCAGCGTTGACTTCCACTTCGGCGTTGCGGTCGGTGAACGAACGAAGTGCGTAAGGGATAAGGATTTTGAGCATTTAGATTTCTCCTGTAAAAAGTTCTCCTGTAAAAGGGGGGTAAAAGTTATCGGGTTCACAATCATACAGCCTCGGCGGTACAAAAGTTCACAGAGCCCGGAGCAGTAACTTCGGTGCTGCCGCACCGGGCTCCGTTTGTTCTTTGCTAATGTTTGTTCTTTGCTAATGTTTCCCGCCAACCCAGTAAGACTGCTGCCTCCGCTACCGTAACGCCTCGGCGAATTCGTCTAGCGATTGGCAGGTGGCGGCTTGCGCAGCCCACGAGTCCAGTGCTATCGGATCGATCATTTGACGTATCGTCTCCTCTACCTTACCGGCAACTTCCTTAAACCTTGCACGAAGGACTGTCAAAACGGATTCGGCACTCGTTCGTCCGTTCGGGAATTGTAGCCAAAAACGGCGTGAAAAGCAAGGGGAAATTATTATGGGAACTACACGGTTTATTACCAGGGCTGACGCATCGAATGACAAAAAAGCCTTATTTTTAAGAGTGAAGTCGCACCAAAACTGCATTTCTTGTAACTGTTTAGCCGTTTATAGCGTTTTGAATTGTTGTCAAAATAGGCAAAATAACAATTCCCCTATTTTTTGTGCAAACACCCTATTTGTTTTCCTAGAACACGTATTTTGCGCAATTTAAGGCAGAAAACATAAACGTGCATTCGGCTGAATAGTTACCATTTTTTGAAAAAATAACAGATTGGACAACACAACTCTTAAAGTAAAACGTGAACGGATACAATGATTGAGTATCGGACGGTGTTCGGTACGGACGAACAAGTAGAGTCGAAATTGAAAGAGTCGACGTGTAGCCGAAGGGTGAACATATCGTTTGTGGAGCGGCACAATGGTACGGACAGAAATCATTGCAGTCGTAAGGCTTGCACGAGTTCTTGTTTCTCCAAGGCTGGGGAGGTTCATGGAGCGGCAACGTGTTTGAGCATATCCTGTTACAATTTTTGTTGGGTGGTACGGATATTGCGGCAACCGGATGGCCGGAAGGGAGCGTCTACTCCGTCAATGTCGGCGGGACTGACCGACCACGTCTGGACAATCAAAGAATGGCTGACCTACCCCGCACATCAATAATAGAAAGACACAAGGGAATAATCCGCTTAATAGGAAAATGACTTCTTAGAGCGGAAGGGATTTTCCGATGGAATCAGTGTAACATAGGCAGGACTCGATGCCCGACCCCCTGTTGCCTTCCCCCTTATTGCTTCCGAAAAATCTATGAGTGACGAGACTCCCCAGTCGATTCCCTTTGAGGCGGTATCCTTCTATGACTCGCATCTCGTGGATTTGCAACGGTTTAAGGATACATTAGACCACAAAGACATTCCCCTGTTTGGAAGTTTACCGGAATTGCTGCAGTCCCTCTGGCAGCATCTTGGTCTGGATGTGCGTTTTATTCGGACGGGTGCGCCTGTACCGGATAAAGTAGAAGAGGCCTACACGATCGGCATCGTCGGCGGGCAATCGCCGGGACAACTCATCTTACTGCACAGCAGGGATATCCGAAAACCCAAATTGGTCGGACAAGAGCGGCACCGGTTTTTAACTGCTTTCACCCAGTTTTTGGGAGATGCCTACCGCTGGCAACAGGCACTCCGGCAACAGGAGGAAGTTCAGGCGGTCTCCATTGCCCTCCCCTCTATTCCGCGGACGGGGGACTCCTTGTATCCATTGCTTAAAGAGAGTGCGAAATTAGCCGATTTTTCTGCGGCATCGCTCTATCTTTTGGATGCACAGAAAAAAACACTCAAACTCCGGTCTTGCTGGGGACTGCCGGAGGAGCGGTTGCTGGAACCGCCGAAGCCGTTGCATGATTCGCTTGCCGATGTGGAAGCCATTTTGGGGCAAATTGTTGTGATCAACGAAGATTACCTTCTCGAAACGTGGCGTGTGCCGGAAGATTTTCCCATGTCGGTCTGCCTGCCGGTAATGTCGCAACAAATCATCTGGGGAACCCTCTGGCTCTTCTCCGAACAACGCCGGGATTGCACAGAACACGAATTAAACCTAATGGAATACATCACGGGACGGCTGGCAACCGAAATGGAAAAACTGGCTCTGTTGTACCGCCGAGAGTAAGATTCCCATTCCTTTCGCATTATACCGGCAACGGGCAGAAAACGGACGTTTTTCTTTGCGGACTCTGCGCAACCCTTTGCGTCCCTTGCGGTTAAAAAAGAATTAACCGCAAAGTACGCAAAGGGTTACGCAATGTCCGCAAAGAAACGCAACGAAAAATGTCCCCTTTGTCCGTGTAAGGTATAGTACCCAACCGAACCAACTACAACGACATAATATACTCGACGAGATCATCAATTTGTTCGTCGGTCAACCCGCCGACATCCCCCATCGTGTCGCCGTGCAGACCGATTTTGAATACATCACGCATTTCCACATAACGGCCATCGTGCAAATAGGGCGCAGAACGCCATACCTCATGCAGCGTCGGTGTGTCAAAGTAAGGAGTACGGTCATAATAGCACTGCGAATTGACATCATGCATCTTCATGTCGGTGTACCATGTTTCCGACGGATGGCATACCGCACAGCCAATCCTCGAATCATTGAAAATGATTTTGCCCCGCTCCGCCTTTTCACTCAATTTGCCGTCCACCAAAAAGGGACTCGGCTCCGGTTTCAATGACCGGATGTACGCATCAATATCCTTGCTTATTTCTTCGTTCGGCACGGTAAAATGAATATGCCTGAAGCCGGTACGGACACATTCGACACCCATCGTGTCAATATCCCAGCCGTTTTTTTCGGGATTGTCCCGCGATTGCGACCACATCGAGGGCGGCGTGAGATGCGTATACACCAAACTTTTGGCGTTTTTGGGGTTCCCCTGCCCATCATTGAGCAAATCCCAGTTATAGCCGTCCATCCGTGCGTCGGGATGGCAACTGGCACAACTCTGCCACTGCTGAAAACAGAGCGTTGCATCATTCCACCAAATTTCCCCCCGTCGCTCCGGTGTCCAAGCCGGCGTGGGACCGAGTGCAATTTCTGCCGGATGCATCCGCATTCCAGCAACTTGAAGCCGTGCCTTATCAATTTTTTGGAGTGTATCACTGAAATACATCCCGACATAAATGTTGTTGCCGGCCACGGTAACTGCTCTTGCGCCCTTGCCGGGCAGTTTGATTCGTGTTTTCAAACCGGCAAGATAGGCAAGATTGTCGGAGACTTGACCGCCGTAATTTACGTTCGATGGCGTACTCCTTTCCGGCTCAGCATCCAGTTTTCGGTGCATAGCCGCCGCATCAACGACGATTAATTCGCTCGTTCCCGCGATGGCGATGTAGAGTTTCATCCCATCGGCAGAGGTGGTGATTCCCCAGGGATTAGCAGCACCGAGATCGACATCATCAAGCAACACCGCATTCACATAACCGCCATGTTCGGTATCAAGTTTCGTCGTGTCAATGACGGCAACGGCCGCCGTGTTCATCCAACCCCGTTCAACCTGCGTGGTGGGGAGCAGGAACCGGGCGATAATTTCCGTAATATAGACGTACCGTCCGTCCGGCGACATACACATCCCGTGCAACGCCCCGCTGCCGTTCGGCAACAGGATAGACCGGGTTTCACCGGTGTCCGTGTTGATCACCGACACTTCGGAAGCAACATAAATATCCTTACCAGTATCCACCATAGGGTCTTCCGGGTCAATGTAATTTCCGGGCATCAGGGGGATCGAATTAGCCACGAGAAGGTATTTGCCGTCTTGGGTTACAAGGGCGGCACGCGGCTCACGCACGACTTTGATAGTACGGACGAGTGTCAAGCCGGGCAATTCATATTGGCTGACATCGTTCGTAAACTGATTGCAGACGAAAAGTTGCGTGCCGCCCGGCGACAATGCCGGTGCTACGGGAGTATGCCCGGCGGCAACGGTTTTCGTGATGGTTCCCGTCGCTGGATCGACGGCCAAAACCCGCCCTTTGTGCCCGCCGCCAGTGACGTAGAGCGTTTTTTCATCGGCACTGAGGATAGCCCCCTGGGGGAAAAAGCCGTCCCCCAGTGCAATGGTCTTGACGATAGTATCATTGCGGGTGTCCAGGACGGCAATTTCGTGGGCATCTTTGTTGACAATGTAAATGACCGTGCCGTCTTTGGTGACACAGAGGTCTACGGGCCCCTTATAGGCTTCGGCGGCAAACCCTTGAAAACAGAGGGATAAAGCGAACAACGCCGTAAAAATGCGGTACATAATGGTATTCTCCTAAAAATTTTGCGGGGGCTACACGGAGCCCCATCGTAGCATGTTCATCAGGGAAAAACAAGCGGGGGGACAGTATCGCCGTAGCCGGGTGTGTAAAAAATTAGCGGGGAGTTTCCTTTTCTTTGCGTCCCTTGCGCATCCCTTTGCGTTCTTTGCGGTTAAATCTTCTTTTTTAACCGCAAAGTGCGCAAAGGATGCGCAAGGGGCGCAAAGTCCAATTTCATACCGTTGTTAAGCCTATTACACAGGACACAGCGAATTTACTTATTCCCGTTGGGCGTTTTCCATGAGGGTTTCGAGGAGCGACTCCGCTCTGGCCGAGTTTTCGCCGAGACAGGAAGCAATCGTTTCTGCCATCCGAACCTGTTGTTCCAAGAGTTCCTTTGCCTGTTTGACCGTCTCCTGACGAAGTTGGTCCAACTGCGTTTCATTTTTCTGTAAGGTCGTGATATTCATAAAAATACCCACAAACTGCTTTTCGGCAGGCAAAGAATACAATACTTGATGGCAAACAAGATTGTACGATTCGTGATGCACCACACTTTCCACCTTTTTATCAGGCTCTGCCAACAGGCGCTCAAAGGGTTCGGGATCCATCAGGTAGGAAATCGGACGGCCGCACACCGCATTGGAGCAGCGGAAAAACTGCCGAAACGCCGGATTCATGCTGATAATGTTCAAGTGTTCATCCAATGTAACAATCCCATTCGGACTGGTTTCAATCACACGGTCGATCCGCTGCTCGGCCGTTTTGCGGAAGAAGGGAACACACATTTCCGGCGATGCTAATCCCTCGATGACGGCAACCGCTAATTCCCGACAGGTTTGATAGCCGCACGAAGAACAGTTGAGTTGATCTTCCTGTGATATTTTGCCCGTCTTTTCGTAAAATTCCCGAATTTGCGTTTCCGTAATATCCTTCCGTTTGAGCGGTGTGGCGGGACGGTAATGCTTCGTTAATGTTTCGATAAAAAGTTCATCGTCGGCAGTCAGTTGACTCTCTTGTCCCATCAGACTGAGACCCTTTTCGTTATCTTTGGGGAAGCCCTTTTGCGAAAACTCAATGACACTGTGCCGTAAACCGGCGGGAGAGTCATGACTTCCGCTGCCGGGCCCGCAAATGCAGCCCTGCGGACAGAAGAGGGGTTCGATAATTTGTCCCGGCCGACAGGATTCCAGGGCATGTTGGACATTTTGGATGCCGCTGAGGGCGATGACATTTTCGTCAAGCCGGTCTCCCGGCCAACCCGCCGTTTTGATGCAGCCCCCTTCAAGGGGAAAGTAGCGTGCAGCACCTCGCGGCACATCATCGAATCCGCTCTCTTCACAACTGGCGATATCGATGTTCTCTTCGGCGAGCCATCGCGAAAATTCTTCAAAGGTCAGTGCGGCATCGACGAACCCGGTGTCTTCCGCATGTTCCGCTTCGAGTTTTTTGGCGATGCATGGCCCGATGAAGACGACTTTGGTGTCCTTGCCAAGCCGTTTGCGGATGTACTTGGCGTGTGCGATCATCGGCGAAACGACCGGCACGATATAAGAGGCGTATTGCGGTTGATAACGGAGAACATAATCAACACACGCGGGACATGCCGAAATGATGAGGGGCTGGTCTTTTCCTCGCTCTTTCCAAAACTTCACGGAGGCTTGTGCCGTATAGAATGCCCCGATGGCGGTTTCGGAAATGTGGGAAAATCCCAGCAGACGGAGAACAGAGGGGATGCGCCGTCTTGTTCGGTCGGTAAAAAACCCGGCAAAAGCGGGAGCCAAACTGCAAGCAACGCGGTTGCCGGGCGTTAAAAGTTGTTTGACGGTTTCCAGGTCATTCCGGTATTTTTTTGCGGCTTGCGGACATTCCCGAACACAGGTTCCGCAGGAAATGCAGCGTTCGGCAATAATGGAAGCCTGCCCGTCGTGCATTTTGATTGCCTTAACGGGACAAACGCGGATACACCGATAACAGTCTCGGCAGGTTGCTTTGTTGACGAAGATGACTTGCGGAATCTGTCTTGCCGATGCGGTATCACTCATTGTCCCGTGCGGGTTGGAAGCCGAGCCGTAGAGTATTCTATCACAAAACAGCGGTGATTCCCAGAGTCGGTAGCGTAAGTGCAGTCTTACTGTTTTTGAGGTGTGTCAAAAATTAGTGGGGAAACGTTTTTTTGTTATTACGTTATCTTCTTTGCGCCCCTTGCGCAACCCCTTGCGTACCTTGCGGTTAAAAAAGACTTAACCGCAAGGTACGCAAGGGGTGCAAAGTCCAATTTCATGCCGTTTGCAGTATATTATTAGAGTACCCCCCAATTCGCCCCTCTGTACAGCACATCTGTTAACATAGGCAAAATTTGCCGGTTTTTCCACCGGTAATGCTCTTTGTCAAGGTTGGAGCGGTTTTATGACGAAATCCTTGTCAAGCGGTTGTAACGACTGTGCGGACTGTAACGAAAGTACCCTATTTAACGTTATCACTCATAATGAGAACGGTTTTTGTCATTTCGGCTTCATTTTTTATCGTAAGTTGTTGCTTTTTGCGCGTTTGTTCGGGATTCACTGCCGAATCCCGAACAAATTGGGCTACCGAAGCCTACAAAAAAGGGAGTGAATCTGTTGTCTTCATTGAGGGCAATAAAATCGAAGAACGCCGGGGACATTCCGCCGACTCCGACCGTTCCTTCAACGGGATGGGAAGCGGAATCATCATCGACGAACGCGGTTACATTATCACCAATTACCACGTCGTGAAAGATATTCGCCAAATTCACGTCAAAACCTATGACGAAACGGAGTACATTGCCGCACTCATTGCCCAAGATGCCGAAACCGATTTGGCACTCATCAAAATCAATGTCCGTACACCGCTCCGCCCCATTACGTTCGGACGCTCCCACGATTTAATGCCGGGGGAAGTCTGTATGGCGATAGGAAATCCCTACGGTTACCTTTTTTCCCTCACGGATGGACGAATCAGTGCCATCAACCGTGAGGTCGGAGTCAATGACTCTTCACTGGTCTACCGCCTTGCTGTCCAGACGAACACGGAGATTAATCCAGGGAATTCCGGCGGCCCCCTCTTCAATGTGTATGGGGAAATGATCGGAATCAACGTTGCCATCCGGCAGGGTGCGACGGGAATCGCCTTTGCAACTCCCGTCGATCAGGTGGTTGAAGTGGCCGCAAAACTGATGGGGGAAATTGTCAACCAGCAAATCGCTCATGGAATAACGGTCTCGCAAATTGAGCCAAAAGATTATGACTCCATCAAGCGGTTCATCGTCAGAGTGGAGTCCGTCGAAAACAACAGTCCGGCAGCACTGTCCGGCATTCAGCGAGGGGACATTCTCGAAGGAGTCGGCAAATACACGATACGCAACAAACTTGATTTTTATCGGGCATTGCTGGATACGAAAGCGAACGAAGACCTTGCTTTTTCACTTTTTCGGAACAACGAGTTGATTGATGTGCCCGTGGCACTTGGTTCACCGAAGGGGGGAAGGCTGGTCAACCGGACTGTGTCGCCGCAACCTGCCGCCGCAACCCCCAAAGCCCCGACGGCGGGAAACTCTGTATCGGATGGCGAACGGGACAGATTTGTGTGGGAAAATCTGGGTATCCGCTATGTACCGATGCCGGCGCAAGAGTTTGCACGGACGCATCGGGACTTTCTGACGCAGTTTGACGGCGGAATTGTCGTGAAAGCGGTGCGTGAGGGGAGTCCGGCGGATCAGGTGGGGATACTCGACGGCGATCTCATTGTCGGAATCGGCCCTTGGTCGATGACTTCGGCGAACGACATCCGTTTTTTAGCGTGGCAGGAGTGGAAAAAATTGCAAGCGGACAACGAAACCTTGCAAGCAGACGTAATTCGGGACAACACGCACTACCGTGCCGAAATCCCGATGCAATAGGGTATCCGTAAACAGCAACATCAAGGAGTTGTAGTGCAAGCGATGTCTAATTGAACATTTTCTTTGTGTATTTTGTGCTTGAAAAGAATTAAGCACAAAGAGCACAAGAGTCATAAAGAAGACACATGTTCACAGAGTCCGCATTCACAGAGCCGCATTCACAGAGCCGCGTTCACAGAGCCCGGAGCGGAAGCTCCGGCGAGATAACGAAAACGCCGGAGCTGCCGCTCCGGGCTCTGTAAACAATTCCCGCCGCCTTCACACCCGTCAGTGAAATTACTGACGCTTTTCAACATGGTGTATGTTAGACTTCCCAATGAAAATTGAAACTTGGAAGCTGGCGGACACACACGGAGAGCTACCGTGTGAAAGAGACTTTCGACAGCGAATAGTGGTAGAAGTGTTAGCACCGTTTACTCGCTGATCACCACTTTACTAAAAACG
>Ga0099364_10010921_pt1 | contig 12454 bp, 9 predicted proteins | sample TergutTh196P3_FD_73070 | JGI IMG/M metagenome (GOLD analysis project Ga0099364, IMG submission 73070) | Microcerotermes parvus P3 segment gut microbial communities from Pointe-Noire, Republic of the Congo - Th196 P3 | ecosystem: Host-associated > Arthropoda: Insects > Digestive system > Gut ... | reverse complement strand
CGGCGTGACGCGTACGGCGCAGTTTACGGTGACGGTAAACGCGGCGACGCTGACACGGATAGAAGTGACCGCCGCGCCAAACAAGACCATTTACAATGTAGGGGAAAATGCCAACTGGGGCGGCATGGTAGTCACAGCGGTATACAGCGACAACACGACAAAAAACGTAACATCGTCAAGCACGGCGAGCGGTTTTGATTCATCTACCGCAGGGATGAGGGCAATAGAGGTGTCGTATGAAGAAAACGGGATAACAAGGACGGCGCAGTTCACAGTGACGATCAATGCGCCGGTATTGACCCATATTGACGTGTCGCTGCCAAGCAAGGCCACCTATGAAATAGGGGAGAGCTTCAACCCGAGCGGCATGGTTGTCACGGCGACATACAACGACGGCACAATGAGAAACGTAACATCATTAAGCGAGGCTAGCGGGTTTGATTCGTCTTCTGAGGGCTCTAAGGTAATAACCGTGACATATTCAGAAAACGGGGTTACGAGGACGACTCAGTTCACGGTGACGGTCAATCCGGCGACGCTGATCCGGATAGAAGTGACCCCGCCCGGTAAAACATCATATAACACAGGGGAGAGTATCAACACGAGCGGCATGTCCGTCACAGCGGTATACAGCGATAACACGACGAAAAACGTAACATCGTCGAGCACTGTTTCCGGTTTCAGCTCCGCCGCCGCAGGGACGAGAAGCGTCACGGTTACATACACGGAAGGCCAGGTTACAAGGACTGCGCAGTTTTCAGTTACAATCATCCAAGCAACCGCCCAAGTGCCTAACGTAGTCAGTCAAAACCTGACTACCGCAACACAGCAGCTGCAGAGCCTGGGTTTCCAGGTGTCAATTAAAGGGCAGTACAGCGCGAGCGTATCCAGCAATACAGTTATCTCCACATCCCCGGGGGCAGGCAGCACGCAGAACATTGGCGCGACGATCACAGTGAACGTCAGCGTGGGGCCGGAGTGGAGCGCTTGGGGGGCGTGGCAGACAAACAGGCTAGGCGCGACACCCATCAGACAAGAGGAGTCCAGGACTACATATCAGTATTATTACTTTCAATGCTCCGCATGCGGCATACATCTGCATGTGTGGGATCAGCCGTGTTTCGCATGGGCCGGCGGCTGCGGCAGGAGCGGAACGTATGGGCAAGGCAGCTATGTGGAGGTCTGGAGCACGACTTCTTACGCGAATGCAGGATTACAAGACTGGCATAACACCGGCCGGACATGGGCTATCATCAACGGGGTTCGCGTCTTCCGCAGCAGCGACGGTGGTTCGCAAAGAACAGAATATAGATACAGAACCCAGAATACAAATCCATATCCTTAAACTAGAGGTCGAAACATGATGAAACGTTGCAACAATTGTTTTAAGACATTTAACAGCGAGCTGGGCATCTGCCCGTACTGCGGATACGAGGATGAAGACCCGGCTAAAGAGCCGTATTTCCTGCATCCGGGCATGACGCTCAACAACCGCTATATAGTAGGCGAAGTATTGGGATTCGGCGGTTTCGGCATAACCTACAAAGCATGGGACAGCAGCCTCAACACCGTAGTAGCCGTAAAGGAGTATTATTATTCCGGGCTTGCAACCAGGGAACCCAGCACTCAAATGGTGAAGATATACGCGCAGAACCGACGCGCCGAATTTCAGCACTTCCTCAACCGGTTTTTGGACGAAGCGCGGTATACCGCCAAATTCAGCAAGAATAACAACATTGTCAATGTTTATGAGTTTTTTGAAGCAAATAACACAGCGTACATGGTAATGGAGTTTTTAGATGGCGTCACGCTGAGCGAACGCTTAAAAAAGAGCGAAATGGATTGCGCGCAAAGCGTCTCTATAATTCAATGTGTTTGCTCAGCTCTCAGAACAGTGCATGCCGACGGGGTCATTCACCGCGATATCAGCCCCGATAACATTATGCTCTGCTCTAATGGCAAGGTGAAGCTGTTCGACTTCGGCGCTGCGAGGTTTTCCAGGAACGAAGAACAGCAGACTATTAAGCTTACTCAAGTCATGAAGCCGGGATTCTCCACGCCGGAGCAGTACCAGACCGTCAGCAAACAAGGCCCGTGGACTGACATTTACGCCTTGGGCGCGACGCTGTATTACATGACGACAGGCAGAAAACCGGTCGAGTCTACGAACCGGAAGACCGAAGAAAGCCTGATCCCGCCCAAGGATATCAAACTGGGAACCCCGGAGCATATAAACGATACGATTCTCCGTGCGATGGCTGTGGACATGCATTTGCGTTTCGCGTCCGTTGATGAGTTTGAAAAAGCCTTATGTAAAGAGAAAAAGGTCTTAAATGTGGCAAAGGAAAGGAGAAGGCGCAGGAAAAACAGGGTCATCGGCCTGAACCTGGCAATCCTCGCCGTCGTTTTCGGTTTTCTGTTTTTCTTTTATTTTTATGAACAGCAAAGAAGAGAAGTGGAGTTAGATGGAGAAATAGAATTCTGGTTCAGCGTACCGGAGGATGATGCCGCGCTAGGCGAGGCAAAAATGCGTTCATTTGAAGCTATTATCGCTGATTTTATTCAAGGCTATCCGGATGTAGCCATAAAGCTGATGCCTTTGCCTGAAAGTGAGTACATTGATGCAATTAACGCTGCATACAGGGAGAATGCGCTTCCGCCATTGTTTGAAAGCGCAGGTGTGGATGAAACTGTGCTAAGGGTGGCTCTTAGCGTAGATGCGGCGGTGAGGGCGGTTGATTCCTCCGATGTCTTTTTCTTTAATGACTTTAGCGCCGTCTTTCCTGATTTTAGGCAATTTCCGCTCGGGTTTATAATGCCTGTAAGGTTTACAAATGATTCCGCTCAAGATACAGGCTCACGCGCAGGCAGCGACAGGGAGACGTTTTTAGGCGGGATGGCAAGCGAGCTTGTGGGAAGCACGGCGGATTATTTCGACGTGCAGCGGGCGCTTGCCGGAAGATACTCTGTCGGAAGAATTATGGACGGTGAGGTAATCTGCACCTTCACGGATTTACTGAGCATAGGGGATTGTTCGGCCAGCCAGCTGGCAATAGTCAACAGGTTTTTAGTTTTTCTCCTCAGTGAAAGAGCGCAAGATTATTTACATATTCAGTATCAAAGCAGTTCGCTGCCGCTCAACCGTGATGCGTTGCTGGTTGGCTATGTGTTCGTATATGATGAGCTGAGCGGGTTTTTCGACAATGTGGATAGCTACCGCATCAAAAACCCGAATGATCACGGCGGATAACCATGCAACCCGATCAAGCAGGGGGAGGTAAACTATAAAGGGCAGTCCGGTGGCTGCGGGGACACAAGCCCCAAAAATATATTATACGAGGGGGCGCTGCTATGCCTAAAACATGCATACGGCCGGTTGAAGTGTTATTGGCGGGGAACAACGCCAAATCCGCTAAAACGAACATAGTATCGGTAAGCAATATTGTCCGTGAGGTTGTTTACCGCCTTGATGTGGAAATCAAGGATAGAAACGACATAGGAGGGCGGCTAAACGCGCTGGCAGACAGCTTAGGGGGCATTGAATCAAGGATATCGCGGATAATAAGCACGATAGAAGCGGTTGCGGGGAATTATCAGAGAACGGACGAGCGCGCGGAAATGCGGGCCAGAGAGTTCGTGGAAAACCTTTAGCCCGCATAAGTGTTGATTATTAAACTATCCTGATCCTTCCATCCTTCACGGTAATAGCAACTGCGTTGCCGGTTTTAATCTTGCCTTCCAGCATTCTTTCGGCTACCGTGTCACCGATGATGCTTTGAATCAGGCGGCGCAGGGGCCGCGCGCCGTAAACTGGGTCATACCCCTGTTCTGCGAGCAGTTCTATCGCCGAATCGTCTGCTTCCATTGTGATGCCGACAGCTTTCATCCGCACTTTGACATCGTCAAGCATTTTGGCGCAGATATCCTTGATGTTCCCTTTGCTGAGCTTATGGAAAACAATGGTCTCATCTATCCTGTTTAGGAACTCCGGCTTAAAAATACGCTTCACCTCGTCCATCACTGCTTCGCGTATATGTTCAAATTCAGTATCTTCACCGTACTCGGCGGGAGGGTCAAAGCCTAGTTTAGAGCGTTTTTCGGTTATATTCCTTGCTCCGGCATTTGACGTCATTACGATTATTGTATTCTTGAAATCCACCCTGCGACCCTGCGAATCCGTGAGGATGCCGTCCTCCAGGATTTGCAGCATGATGTTGAAAACATCTTCATGAGCCTTCTCAACCTCGTCGAATAACAGCACGGAGTAAGGTTTCCTGCGCACTTTCTCAGTCAGCTGGCCGCCTTCATCATAACCGATGTACCCGGGGGGTGAGCCAATCAGCTTGGATGTGGTATGCTTTTCCATAAATTCCGACATGTCTATGCGCACCATGCTGTTTTCATCGCCAAACATCGCCTCGGCAAGGGCTTTACAAAGCTCTGTTTTTCCCACTCCTGTCGGCCCGAGAAACAGGAATGAACCGATCGGGCGCTTCGGGTCTTTCAAGCCCACCCTGCCCCGGCGCAGCGCTTTAGCAACCGCGGAAACGGCTTCGTCCTGTCCTACGACGCGCGTATGGAGCGATTCTTCCATTTTTAGCAGCCGTTCTCCTTCGTCTTGCGTAATGCTGGTCACAGATATACCTACCCAGCTGGAAACTATCTCCGCTATATCCTCAACATCTACCATTCTTGACTGGCCGCTTCTGGCTTTTTCCCAATCCTTGCGCGCTGACTCAATAATATCGTTGAGTTCCTTTTCGCGGTCTCTAAGGTTAGCGGCGCGTTCATAATCCTGGTTTTCCACCGCTGATTCCTTTTCTTTTGTGAGCGACTCTTTCTGTGTCTCAAGCTCTCTCAGGTTAGGTGGCAGTTTCAGTCCTTCCAGCCTGACGCGCGATGCGGCCTCGTCAATTAAATCAATGGCTTTATCGGGCAAAAATCTGTCGTTGATATATCTGCTGGAAAGCTTTACTGCCGCTATGATGGCGTCATCGGCGATTTTTAGTTTGTGATGGGCTTCATACCTGTCGCGCAATCCAATCAGTATTCTCACAGACTCATCCTGGGTGGGTTCGTTAACAAGCACTGACTGGAAGCGTCTTTCGAACGCAGCGTCTTTTTCGATATGTTTTCTGTACTCGCTGAGCGTGGTCGCGCCAATAATCTGCATTTCGCCCCGCCCTAACAGCGGCTTGATTATATTAGCGGCGTCTATCGCCCCCTCGGCGGCGCCCGCGCCTATGACCGTGTGCAGCTCATCTATGAACAATATCACATCGCCGGCTTTTTGCACTTCGTCTATGGCGGATTTTATACGCTCCTCAAAATCGCCTCGGTATTTCGTGCCTGCAAGCATTCCGCTTAAATCAAGCGTCACTACTCTTTTGTCGCGTAAAGTCTCAGGCACGTCTCCTTCAATGATTCTTTGCGCAAGCCCCTCCGCTATCGCGGTTTTGCCGACGCCGGGCTCGCCAATCAACACAGGGTTGTTCTTCGTCCGTCTCGACAATATCTGGATTACGCGCTGAATCTCGTTCTCCCTGCCGACGACGGGGTCTAGCGTGCCTTTGGACGCGGCTTCTGTCAAGTCCCGGCTGAACTGGTCAAGCTTTTTGGTTTCGCTCTTTTTCTTTGCTGTGGCGACAGGCGCTTTCACAGGCTTAAACACATTGCTGCCGAACTGATTGATTATGTCTGAGTATAGCTTGTTCAAATCCGCTCCCGTCGAGAGTATGAGCCTTGCCGCGACGCTGTCGTACTCGCGCAGCGTCCCCATTAGCAAATGCTCCGAACCGACATAACTGTGACCGAGCCTGTTGGCTTCCAGCAGCGCGATTTCCACTATATGCTTCGCGTTTGGGGTCAGTCCTAGAGGCGGCGTGTCCGGCTGTTCCCCGCGCCCGATATTTTTAATAATTAGGTCGTAGATAATCTTTTCATCCAGCCCTGAGTCCAGCATGACTTTCGCCGCTGCCCCTCCGCCGTCCTGTGCGAGCCCCAGCAGAATGTGTTCGCTGCCTACATTGGTGTGCCCCATCTCTGTGGCTGCAGCTTGCGCTAAATCAAGGACATTCTTTGCGTTTTCAGTGAATCTGTCTTCAAATCTCATCTTATCACCCCCGGTCTCCGTTAATGCTTTTTATCCGGTCGCGGATTTCCGCCGCTTTCTCGAACTCCTCGTTTTTTATTGCCGCCTGCAGCTGCATGTTTAGTTCCCGGCGTTTTGCCATATCATCGTCTGCTTTGATTTCTGAAGAGTTTTCCGGCCGGCTATCCGCGCTGCATCCGCACCCGCACTCTGAAGGCTGCGCCGGCTTGAACGCCCCAATTCTTGCGATACGCGGGTATGCTACCTTTCCGTATCCCGGCATCGGCGCTATTGCGGGTATGAACCCGCCTCCGAAGATAGGATAAAAATCGCTGAAGATATCGCTAAAGTCGAACAAGCCATTTGCGCCGAACATGCTGTTTATGTCGTAGCCGTCCGCTTGTGCGCAATGTGAGCACAGATGCGCCTCTGTCACGCGCCCGTTTACATTGGATGAGTAGTGAAAGTTTACTTCGTTTTTACCGCATTTTTGACATTTCATTGTAATTACCTCCTATTGCGCGGCCGCAGACCGCTTTAACACAATTAACATATTCTTTAGGATGCTTGCTCTGAGCGCATCTCGCTCTATTTGCTGAACCGGCCTTAGCGCGCTGCTGCCTATCGCCGATAATAACAGCCGCGTCTCCGTATCGTTTATCACGTCGTTCTGCCGCAGGTTGGCGACCATAGCGGCGGATGCGCTTAAATCGATAGATTCGCCAACAGCGTTTATTGTGTGCATTAGCAGCATATCCGACTCCATCTCAACGCGTGTTATTCTGATAAAACCTCCGCCGCCCCTCCTGCTTTCTACGATGTAACCATGTTCGGGCGAGAATCTTGTGGATATTACGTAGTTGATCTGACTTGGCACGCATTTAAATCTGCTAGCCAGTTCGGCGCGCTGCAGCTCCGCTGTTCCTCCTGCTTGCCTTAGCATTTCATTTATAAACCCGGCGATTATATCGCTGACTCTCACTTACCGCACCACCCCGCTTAGTAACTGTCAAGCAATAACTTGACGTTATGCATTACCTAACTGCTTCCTGTCGTATTTGCCTTTGACTATCTTTGACCTATGACTGATTTTACATTTTTCGGCATTTAATTGCAACAGCGATATTGACCAATCCTGACTATTGGCGCGGTCAGATCTGCGCTTTATCATGGCATGGCTTCAAATATCATCGATTATCTGCGTTTTGCTCCATATATTGCCTGATTACGCTTTGAATTCTGTTGCAAATAAATATAAATAAAAAACGCAGCCTAATGAGAATATAATTGATAGAGTTTACAAATTAACCTTACTTGTGCAATTAGGTGTTGCTTATTTCAATAATTTATATTAAAATAAGCGCATGTCCGTTACCATCCGGCCGGGCGGTTTGGCTGGCTATGCTCGCTCACAGCCTGCGGATTTAACTCGTAGATTACAGCATGGCGTTTTTGCCGTAGCTTATGTGGATATATGCTCTTTGTCTACTGAAAACAGAGGAAATTAACTTGTTTGATACAACTCATATAGACGAATACAGAAATTTCTTAATACGCGAGCGCCAAGCTCCGGATAACACTGTCGATTCTTACATCCGTGATGTGCGTAAGCTCGCTGCTTTTTTACATGCAGGCGGAAGGAATGATTTTTCCGGTGTTACGCAGGATGAGGTGCGCGCGTTTTTATCAGTTCTGGAGACGGACGGGCGTTCGCCTGCCACTGTTTCGCGTTGCGTCGCGTCCTTAAAAGCATTTTTCTCGCGCTTAGTGGATACCGGTTTTTACGCATCCAACCCGGCGGCAGATGTTTCAACATCCTCCGCAGTAAAGAATCCCCCAAGGATCCTTACGGATTATGAGATAAACCTCCTGCTCGGGCAACCTGACACTAATGACCATAAGGGCTGCCGGGACAAGGCTATGCTAGAAACCTTGTACGCTACGGGGATCCGCGTGAGCGAACTAATAGCGCTTGATGAGTCAGACATTAATCTCAACGCGGATCTGCTTACCTGCCGCAACGGCAGAGAGCGGATCGTTCCCATCCACGAAGCAGCTTCAAAAACCATCTCGCATTACCTGTCATACGTACGGCCGGAAATAGCGAAACCCGGCGAAAATGCTCTGTTTGTAAACGCAAACGGTGATCGCATGACACGCCAGGGCTTTTGGAAAATACTCAAAGCATACGCTGCTAAGGCGCAAATTGATGTTGATGTAACACCTCAGATACTTCGCCATTCATTCGCGGCTCATCTTATAGAAAATGGGGCAAATCTTAGTACGCTTCAGGAAATCCTCGGACACGCGGATATCTCTTCAACACAGGTCTACACGCGCGCCGTCAGGCATCAGCTTAAGGATGTGTACAGCAAGGCGCATCCGATGGCGGTGTTAGGCTGATTGCCCAAACGCTAGGCGCGAGACCACTGCAAGGCGTAATGGGAAGGAAGCAATATTTAAAACAACGTAAAACAAAAGAAAAAATACTTGCATTAAGCAGCCCGATGTGCTACAATCCACTTTGTGCCTCGGTTACATGGGCGTGATGGCTAGGAGCCTTGGACAAAAGTCCCGCCATCATCTTCGCACCGCCGGGCAGCCGGGGTCAACATTGATTACCGCGAAAGGGGTGAACAAAATGAAAGAGGGGATACATCCCAATTATCAGCAGACGACTATTAAGTGCGCTTGCGGCGAGCTTATTGAGACGGGTAGCACTAAGAAGGATATCAGAATCGAAATCTGCTCCAAATGCCACCCCTTCTACACAGGCAAACAGAAGCTGGTAGACACCAGTGGACGGGTTGACAAGTTCAACAAAAAATTCGGCCTGAGTCAATAACCTCTAATGCAAAACCCGCGCTGATAGGCGCGGGTTTTATCTTAGAAATGGAGGAACTCCTGTGGAGCAAACTAGAAACATGCTGACCGGCGAGCCCGAAAAAGCAATAATCGCAGGCCTTGCCGCAGATATAATGAAACCGCGTGACCGTTCGACAGAAGAAAGCCTGGACGAGCTGGAAGCCCTGCTCGAAACCGCAGGGGGCGTTTGCCTGGGCAGAGTGCTGCAGAACCGCCGCGCGCCCGAACCGCGAACGTTCATCGGCGAGGGCAAGGTAACGGAGCTGAGCGAGTTGGCAAAGGCAAATGAATGCACGCTCGCGGTGTTTGACAACGAGCTGACGCCCTCGCAAATGAGGGCTCTCGCCGAAGAGCTTAAGATACGCGTCATAGACAGATCATCGTTGATACTCGACATATTTGCCGGCCGCGCAAAAACGCGCGAAGGAAGGCTTCAGGTAGAGCTCGCACAGTACAAGTATCTGCTCCCGAGGCTTACTGGTATGTGGAAGCATCTTGTGCGGCAGACAGGCACAAGCGCGCCGATAGGCACACGCGGCCCGGGTGAGACTCAGCTGGAAAGCGACCGTCGGCATATTCGCCGTAAAATAGCTAAACTCGAGGAAGAATTAGGTGAGGTTATCCGCACGCGCGATACGCAGCGGCGCCTTCGCGAGAAGAATAATGTGCCGGTTGTCGCCCTTGTGGGCTATACGAACGCGGGCAAATCCACCTTGCTCAACTCGCTCACGGGGGCAGGCATTCAAGCGGAAAACAGGTTGTTCGACACGCTTGACACGACAACCCGCCGGTTGAAAGTCAGCGATACCGAGGAAGTCCTGCTCTCAGACACAGTTGGGTTTATAAGAAAGCTTCCGCACCATCTGGTGAGCGCGTTCAAAGCGACGCTTGAGGAGCTGAAGCATGCCGATTTGCTGATACATGTAATTGATGCCTCAAATCCGCACTGGCAGGAGCAGGTGAGCGTTGTCGATGAGCTGATCATAGAGCTCGGCGCCGGAGATACGCCGAGGCTTGAAGCATACAACAAATGCGACCTTTATACGGCTGATGTCCGGCAGCGCGGGGACAACATAGTCGAAATCTCAGCTATAACAGGGCATGGGATAGATCGTTTGTTAGGCAGAATCGGTGAATTGCTGTCATCGGAAAAAAAGAAAGTAAAACTGCGCATTCCATATAACAGGGCAGGATTGGTCGAAACTCTGCATAGGGAAGGCTCAGTTACAAGGGTTGAATATATGGACGAATGCATAGAAATAGACGCTATCGTAAATAATGATTTATATGGGAAAACACTAGAGTACATTTAAATATGAGACACACTGTGAAGAGTGGTCTTTCTCCGCTTTTTATCTCCTGCGGTTTGCTATTGCCATCAGCCGTATGAGCTGCGCCAGCGATACCGCTAATGCCCCCACATAGGTCAGCGCGGCGGCTGATAGGACTTTTCTTGAGGCTGGGATTTCTTCTTTTGCCAATACCCCGGTGTCGCGCAGTAAATTTATTGCGCGGCGGGAAGCGTTAAACTCCACCGGAAGCGTGAGCAGTTGAAAAAGAACCACGACGCCAAAGAGAAGAATTCCCAAATTAATAAGGCCTGTCATCTCAAAGAACAAGCCTGCTAAAACCAGGGGTATCGCAAGCATGGACCCGAAGTTGGTGACCGGTATAATTCCCGCTCTGATTTTCATCGGGACATAAGAAGCAGCGTATTGGATTGCATGCCCGGCTTCGTGAGCGGCCACGCCCACCGCAGCAACCGATGCCACGTCATGGACGCTGTCTGAGAGGCGTATAACATTGTGTTTTGGATCAAAGTGGTCTGAAAGCTCACCGCTGACCCGCTCTATCCTGACTCCGTTAACCCCTGCTTGGCGCAGCACTTCATAAGCTGCCGCAGCGCCCGTTAAGCCCCTCATCGTGCGCTGCTTTGAGTATTTCTTAAAACGTTGCTTTATCAAAAACTGCGCCCACATGGCAAAAAGCATGGTGGGCAATACCAAGTAAAGATACAATGGGTCGAATGCATAGTACAGCATTGGCGAGCCTCCTCAATATAATAGTAGTACTTACATAAATATTATACCCATTGCATCAAACAATAGCAAGTATATTGCTGTTAATTATCTCAACTCTTGCGACGCATAAATAACCCGCTCCCGGCTAACGGTAGCATCACAAAGCTCAGGCATATGCTAAACTGCGCGAAGCTCAGCGGCACCGTGGTAAATAGGTCGCTTAAATATGGGACATATACAACGGCTAACAGAACAACAAAAGACAGTAACATGGATATATTCAGGAACCTGTTGTTAAGCAGCGTTTTTTTAAATCCCGCCATAACCTCAGCCTTGTACGCGTAGGCTATCAGCAGCTCGCTTGCCACCAATGTGAAGAAGCACATGGTAACAGCGGCATCATAGTCATAGATATAGTACCCGTATAGAAATGCCCCAAGGGTGCCCATGCACAGAAGGGCAGCTCTGATTATCACCGTTACCCTCATCGATTTGTTAATAATCGGCTCACCGGGGTCGCGGGGGCGTTTTTTCATAATGCCATGCTCCTTTCCCTCCATGCCCAGCGCGAATGCAGGGAAAGCATCAGTCAGAAGATTAACGAATAAAAGCTGAGTCGCTACCAGCGGAACCGGCCAGCCGCAGACAATTGCCAGAAGTATAATCAATATCTCGCCGATGTTGCATCCCAGAAGATATCCTGTGACCTTTCTGATATTACCGTAAATTGTCCTACCCTGTTCCACAGCATTGACGATGCTAACGAAATTATCATCGGTAAGTATCATATCCGCCGCTTCTTTTGAGACATCCGTGCCTGTTATGCCCATTGCTATGCCGATATCCGCTTTCTTTAATGACGGCGCGTCGTTCACCCCGTCGCCAGTCATGGCTACGATGTTATTGTTCTCTTTTATCGCTGTCACTATGCGCACTTTATGCTCCGGCGATACACGGGCATAGACGTTGACGCTCTTGACTTTTTCTTTAAGAGCTTCATCGCTAAGATTGCTTAAATCGTTCCCGTCAAGGACTTCGTCGCCTTTGTGCATAATCCCCAATGATTCCGCTATAGCCGCAGCGGTTGTCTTATGATCGCCGGTTATCATTTTTACATTTATGCCGGCGCCGTGGCACTCCTCAACGGACCTCTTGACCTCCTCGCGGGGAGGGTCGATCATGCACATCATGCCTACGTAAGTAAGCCCTTCTTCAACATTGTCTATAGCGGATTCGCTGTCGTATTCTTTATAAGCAAAACCTAGGACGCGCAACGCCTGAGCAGCGAAATCTTCGTTTTGCGCCAGCAGCTTTTGCCGGATATCCTCTGTCATGGGCGCTGTTTTCCCGTCAATATAAACAAACCCCGAACGCTTGATGATAGCATCAGGCGCGCCTTTCGTATTCATGACTATCCACCCGCCGGCCACCGGCAGCCTCAGGCTTCCTTCCCCTGTTTCCGGACAACTGTTAAACG
>Ga0099364_10010920_pt1 | contig 12455 bp, 9 predicted proteins | sample TergutTh196P3_FD_73070 | JGI IMG/M metagenome (GOLD analysis project Ga0099364, IMG submission 73070) | Microcerotermes parvus P3 segment gut microbial communities from Pointe-Noire, Republic of the Congo - Th196 P3 | ecosystem: Host-associated > Arthropoda: Insects > Digestive system > Gut ... | reverse complement strand
TTTAATAAATTGAACATAGTCGTCAAACAGGGCGGGATTGTAAAAGTACATTTCCCTGCTTTTTTCCTCACGGAGTTTGAAAAACTGTTTTTTGACGGCATTTTCCACCGGTGCCATGTTTTTGACTTCGCAGGTGAAGAGATACTGGTAAATGTTCTCTTTGGATTTACCAGTCATGTTGTTATATTCTTTCAACCTGCGGTCGAGGTCGTTGGTCTTGCCGATTTTGCATTTGGCAGGTTCCAACGAAGCCTGAACGATGTAAATGTACTGTTTTTCCTGTTTCGTTTCTGCCGTCATAAGCCCTTTCGCTGCCGAGTCCGCCACGTACACTGTACCACATTTGTCAATGCCGTACAAGTGCTTTTTCAAGCTTTTCAAGTGTCCCCTTCCCCCCTTGCGTCAAAATATACTGTATAATAGGGGCGAGTCGCTTTCCCTCAAGTAAAGGGCAATCCCTGCCGTTTTGGAGGTTATCATGAGTACCTACATCGCCTCGCCATTAGAATCGACTGTCGAAAAACATATCGACACGACCACCAAACTCGTGCGGCGAGTCGATATCGCACTCTCACTACTCATCGTCATCACACTACTCCTCGCAGGACTCTTCCTCGCTATCCTCGCCGACCACTGGCTACTCAAAGAAGGACTCTCCATACCGCTACGACTAGGCATCTTCGCCGCACTCGCCGCCATCGCCGGATTCTACGTCTATCGAAAAATCGTACCACTCTTTCTCTATCCTATCAATCCCGTCTACGCCGCCGACCTAATCGAAAAAGACGTACATACATTCAAAAACTCCCTCATCAACTGGCTACTACTCCGACAGGAACGAGAAGAACGTGAAGACCTTCCAAAAGAAAAAATCCATGCCCGAATGTTCGACGGCATCGTCAAAACAGCAGCAGCAAATGTTCAAACCGTGCCGGCAGGACACGCCGTCGATGTCCGAAAACTGATCTGGGTCGGAACCTTCTTCGCCGTACTCCTCTCAGTATTTATCGCCTACGCCGCCCTCTCCCCCAAGAATCCCTTTACCTCGCTTTGGCGGCTCCTCATTCCCGTCGCCCCCATCGAGGCTCCGCAAGCAGCCCAATTTCGGAACGTCAACCCCGGCGATGCCGTCGTGTTGCAAGGAGAAACACTCACCATCTCGGCAGAAGTCGTCAGCCGAAGCGCCGAACCCGTCTATCTCGTTTTCTCAACGGACGACGGACAAGCGGTCAACCAACGTATTCCCATGACACTGCCGGAAGGAAGAATCGCCTTTGAAACCCAATTTCCCCCCGGCAGACAAGGCATAGAACGAGGATTCAACAGCAGCGTCGATTACTGGATCGCCCAAGGAGAAAGCCGAAGCAAACAGTACCGCATTGAAGTTCAACCGGCGGCATCCGTTGAAATTGTTTCGTTGCGGTATGATTTTCCCGCCTACACTGGTCGGCAACCGGAAACGATTGAACACGGCGGCGACATAAAAGCACTCGAAGGTACAGCCGTTACCGTTACCGTCCGAAGTACCTTACCGCTGGAAAAGATTGACCTCGTCTTCGATGACAATCCGACACGCAATGTTGCGATGCGGATTGCCGACAATGATAAAACCGAAGCACGAGGAACCTTCACGTTGAAGAATCCCTTCCCGCATCAAACGTTTTCCTTTCAGGCGACGGACGCAAACGGCAATGCGTCGCGGCGCAGCGGGATTTATCGAATCGAAGTGATTCCTGACCAACCGCCGAAGGTGCAATGGGCTGACACGGCGCAACATTTGAAGGAAGACCGGATTTCCCTGCCGCTCAATGAGACGTTGCAGTTTCCCATTCAAGCGGAAGACCCCGACTTTGCGTTGCGGTATCTGCGTTTCAAGTCGGAATCACCGGGCAAGCGGATTCCAGATGTTTCGTTCCTTGAATCTCCTGCGTCGGGACCGACTGAACATCGGGGAGCGATCACGAAGTCGTATCTCTTTTCGCCGGTAACGAAGCGGCTTGCCGTCGGCGATATCGTCGAAGTTTGGGCGGAAGCCGTTGACACGAAACTGCCGGAGGCGAATGTCAGTTCGACGCGGAAAATCACCATCAATGTAGTTGCGCCGACTCCAAGAGACGAGGAACCGAATCAAGAGCAAACTCCAGACGAAAACGGCGACGGTCAACCGGAGCCGGACAAGGAGAATGCGCAAGATATCGGCAACAAGCAACCGGAGGAAGAGCGAAAAGGGGAAGGCGGCGAAGGCAACGGTGAAAACGGCGGCGGACAAGACCCGGCGGGGCAAGCCCCCGATGAAAATAACGGTGAAGATGAAAATACAAGCCCTGATAACCCCAATGGCAGGCAACAGGAGGGGAACGATCCTGACAATCAGCAGCAGGAGTCTGATGGTTCCAATGGCGGACAGAATCAGGGCGGCAATGGTGCGTCGGGCGACGGTCCGCAAGAGGGAAGTGAACCCAATAACGGCGGGGCGGGAAATGAACCTTCCGAAGGCGGCGGGAATGGCGGAACGCAGGAGGGGAGTCCTGAAAATGGGCAACCGAGTGATGAGCGGTCAACTCAATCGCCGGATGGAACCCAGCGAGGGGAAGGAGGAGCGGACGGCGAAAGGTCGGGCGGCGGACAGGAGCAAAGAACGCCTGTAAATCCTGACACGCAAGACGGCGATGCGATGGAGCGAATCGGCGAACAGATGCTGGAAGAGGGATTGTTCGACGAGAATCCTTTCCAACAGGGGAATAATCCGAGGCAGCGGGACGATTCGCTTGATCCCGATTCGCCGAACCGTTCTAATCAGGGAAATGATCCGAGCAATCCGCAGCAAGCGAGTCGGCAGCAGGGAGAGAATCCGCAAAATCAGTCGGGCGAGCAGTCGGGTGAGCAGCCGAATGGGGGGCAGTCGCCGGAGTCGGGACAGGGCGGTAACGAGTCGCCGGAATCTGGCGGTCAGGAAAGTGCGCCCTCGCAGGGTGGAGAAGGTGCGCAGGAGTCGCGGGGTTCTCCGAGTGATTCTGGCGGCACACCGCAGCCGGGGGAGCTGTCTGGCGGCGAGCCGGGAGAGGGAGCGGCGAATCCACAGCAGAATGGTCAGCAGGGTGACAATCCGGGAGGACCTCAATCGGGAGAAGGAACGCGTCCCAGCAGTGCTTCTGCTGGTGAACTGAACACGGTGCCGGATGATCCTAATCTAGCACATGCGAATCAGGTAACGAATATGGTCTTGGAATATCTTAAGGATCAGTTGCAGGAGGAGCCTAGCGAAGATTTGCTCAAGAAGTTAGGTTGGTCGAAGGAGCAGTTGCAGCAGTTTTACGACAGGTGGAACAAGATGTATCAGGACAGTCAGCAGCCGCAGGTGGAGGAGGGCAAGAATCTTTTGGAGGAGGCGTGGAAGAGTATTGGTTTGTTACCGAGTCCGGCTCGTTCTGGTTTGCGGGGCAGTCAGTTGGAGTCGCGGGGCAATCGTCCGGTGACGGAGGCGAATCGCGGCGGTCAACCGGATTCGCTCCGAGATAGACTCCGCGGGTATTTTGAAGGAATTGGACGGTAGAAGAACCGTCGACATGTTTCCTAATGAGGTAGGTTGCCGACCTGTCCGCTCCAAACTGAAACTTGTTAACAGTCTGGCGGAGGAAATAGACAAATAGACACAACTCTTTTTCCCTCTTGACAAAAGAACAGACATCGAGGATGATGGCGGGATACCGAGAGTGGTTACGTTTTTATCCGTTACTATGCTACAAAACAAGATATTTTTGTACTTTACTTGTTTCGTGTTGGTGCGCCTTCCATGACCGATTGCAGTACATTCATCGTCGAGCCGCACGAATCCGGGTGGCGGCTCGACATCTATTTAGTACATCATCTGCCGCAGTACAGCCGGACACTGATCCGACACGCCATCATGAACGGCGGCGTACAGGTCATCGAAGAGGAAACACATCTCTCGCACGGCAAGCCCGGCTTTCGATTGAAGCCGGGACAAATCATTCATTTCACCATGCCGGACGTTCCCCGCGATGCGCCGATACCGGAAGACATTCCACTCGACATCTTGTACGAAGATGAATATCTTGCCGTCATTAACAAACCGGCGGATATGGTCGTACATCCTTCCCGAGGACACTGGGAAGGAACGCTCGTCTCCGCGTTGGCGTTTCGCTTCGGCAATCAGTTGAGTAACATTCGAGGTTCGGTACGCCCCGGCGTGGTACACCGACTCGACAAAGACACCACCGGCGCAATTCTCATTGCCAAAGAGGACTCCATTCACGGAAAACTGGCTCTGCTCTTTGAAAACCGGCAGATACACAAAGAATACTTCGCCATCGTGCTGGGAAATCCCTACCTTGACAGGGACATGCTCGATCTTCCGATTGGTCTCCATCCTCGGAGCAAAGAAAAGATGCGTATCGTTTCGGCGGATGCCATCGATGCGAAATCGGCACAGACTTTCTACGAAGTCATCAAGCGTTACGGTAAATGGTCAACGGTTCGCTGCTTTCCTAAGACGGGACGGACGCACCAGATTAGAGTTCACTTGACGCACATTGGACATCCTATTCTGTGCGACAGAACTTATGGCGGCGGAAAGACCATAACACAGGAGGAACTTTTGGGGGAAGTCCCCTTTTCGTTGTCCGAAGACAAACCTGACGGTACGGTTCTGCTTCGACGGCAGGCTCTTCATGCTTCTCGGCTGTCCTTCGTTCATCCTGCGACGGAAGAAGAGATGGAGATTACCGCCCCGCTGCCAGCGGATATGCAGGCGGTAGTGCATTGTTTGGAACGTGCTTGACTCCGATGTGCGGTTCCGGTTATACCGGATTTACGGGTTATGTCGTTGCCGTTCCAAGATTTTCTTCAAACTTTTGAAAAAAGTACCTAAATTTGTTGCACGAATACGTAGTATCTAGTATGATACGCACTGGATTGATGGGGTTCCGCCTCGTTGGTCAATTTTATGCAATTCTAACCATGCTGGATAGTGTTTGTGCCGAAGTCGAGGAATTGGTGCGGAACGCCGAGTTGCGGACGGAACTCGAGCCTTATGCCGATGAATCCGTGAGTCGTATTCGGTTGATACATCGGTCGCTCCGCCACGAAAACGATTTTCTTGCCGGAATGCTCGATTGGGAAATCTCTCCCGCCGAGCCGATTGCATGCTGGTTCATCCCAGAACTTTGTATGCCCGCCCCTGAACGTTTGAATGATGAACAACTGTTGCAGGCACTCGAAAATGTAGTTGCGAAACTTTTCGAGAAAAAATTGATCCTTGATTTTACCGACCATCTTTCGGACAGAGAACTTTACACGCTTATCTATCGGGACATTTTACCGTTGCGGGAAAAGAATCTCCGGCAGCGGAACGGATTTATTCATTGGGACTGTTCTTGCGGCGACGATGAGATTTGGCTCCGTTTTTACGCTTCTGATGACGAGCGGGAACAGTATCAAGAGTGGACGGACGAGTTGCTTCCGCCGAAGGAGGTTCCTCCGCACTACCGCGACCTGCCGCAATGTGCGTTTTGATGTTAGGAGGGTAAAAATCCAGTTTTTGACTCCTGCACCGCCCACGGACGCAAAGCGTGCGCCCCTTACAATCTTACAATCGCACGGCAATGAACTCCTTGCAAATAATTCCCCTTTTTGGTATCGCAGTTTTTATCCTCACCGCTTGGCTTGTTTCCAGAGATGTCAAACGGATCAACTACCGGCTCCTTTGCTGGGGACTCACTTTTCAATTTCTTTTTGCATGGTTCGTTTTCCAATCAGCAGTCGGACAAAATCTATTCGGCGGAATCAATACCATCGTGATCGCCGTCGTCGATGCCGCTCTCGAAGGACCGAAGTTCGTCTTCGGCACCCTTGCCGATCCTGCCGCCTCGGCGAAAAACGGTGTCGGCTTTCTCCTGTTCTTTCAAGGACTCGCGACGATTTTGGTAATCTCCGCTCTGCTTGCCATCTTGTATTACGTGGGAATCATGGCTCGGCTGCTTAAACTCTTTTCCGCTGTCTTTTCCAGATTGACCAGAATCTCCGGTGCGGAATCCCTCGCCGCCTCTGCCAATATGTTTGTCGGCAACGAATCCCTGCTTGCCATCCGTCCCTGTTTGCCGAAACTCACGCGGTCAGAACTTTGCGTCGTGCTTGCCTGTTGTATGGCAACGATTTCTGCCAATGTCATCGGACTTTACGTCGGTGCGCTTCGTGATGTTTTTCCGTCCATTGCGGGACACTTGGTCTCGGCAACGATTATCATGGTGCCGGGAGCGGTGTTGCTCGCTAAACTTGCCGTCCCAGAAACGGAAACGCCGGAAACGCTCGGTGTCCGCGTTGCCCCCCATTATGAACGGGAAAACTCCTTTGTCGAAGCAGTTCTCGCAGGCGGAGAAAGCGGATTCAAAATGATCGTCGGTATCACCACGATGCTGATCGCCGTCGTCGGATTGCTGGCGATTGCTAACCTTTTTCTTGGTTGGTGCGGCAATCAGGTAAATCCCCTATTAGGGCTTGCCGGTAACTGGTCGATTGAAGGAACGTTGGCTTTCGTTTTCTATCCCTTTGTGTGGCTCATGGGAGTTCCTGCGGCGGACATTCCCATCGTTGCGAATTTATTGGGACTCCGAATGATCGCCACGGAAGTTCCTGCCTATTTTATGCTCTCGCAACTGATTGCCGATAGTGCCGTTGAACCGCGTTCGGCAGTGATAGCGGCTTATTCTTTGTGCGGTTTCGCTCATTTGCCGTCGCTGGCGATTTACGTCGGCGGAGCGGTGGCGCTGGCACCCAGCCGCAAGTCGGACATCGCTGCCGTTGCTTGGAAAGCCCTCGTCATTGCAACACTCGCCTGCTTGATAACCGGTGCCATGGCAGGGATTTTTTGCGGTGCAGACTCGGTGCTATTGGGAGGATGAAAAATCCTGATTTCAGGGGGTGTGTAAAAAACTTGTGGGAGTTCGTTCTATTTCGACTTCGAGCATACTCTCCGTGTTCTCCGTGCTTAAAATTGACCACGGAGGACACGGAGAAGGCACGGAGGACACAGAGGGGGAGACAAAAAACCTCTAATTTTTACACACCTCACAAAAACTAAAAAATCCTGATTTTTCCCAAAACTGGGCTGGACACAAACCAAAATGTTTGGTACACTGTGTGATATGCTTTGGCACGGGAACTGGGTTCCGCACCCGCTGTATCCGACAACAATTTAATGGAGTTCGATGGATAATTCACAAGTTACAAGTCGCCAGCACGGCTTAACGCCAGTGCAATGGATACTTTTGATAATCGCCTTTATGGCAGGTTTAGGCGGTTCCTTCGCCATCCGGGAAGTCTTTCCACCGGCACACGCTGGTGTGTCCTACACTTCCCAGACAACTCCAGATGTTGCCAAGTAGTTGGGACGAACAGCGTCTCTTTTTCATTTCACCCCTTAATTCATGGAGGAATAATATTCGTGAGTACTACCCGCATTCCGCTGGATAAATCATACGTTGAGCAAAAGGAGTTGGAAAAAAAACTCGAATGGAGTACCGCCGAACTGGGATTGTCCGTTCGGACGACCAACTGTCTTGACGAACAGGGCATCAGCACCGTTGGTGATCTGCTCGCCTGTCGCCGAGAAGACCTGTTACAGATTTCCAACTTCGGCGAAAAAACGTTGGAAGACGTGTACGGAGCCCTCGAAAAATTAGGGTTCTATCGGACAAATCGTCTGCCGCAAAAAGCAAAATCGGCATGAAACGCCATTTTTGGCTACGCTGTTGTTGCCGCACTCTCGAAATTTTTCACTTTTTTCTAATCAGAGCCGCAATCGCAGGGTTATTAAGTTTGCTCAGGCGCGGTTTCTACGGCTTCCGTTTCGGCAACGGCAACCGGCTCGGCTTCGGCAGGTGTAACAACGGATTCGACCGGAGCAGCAACGGCTTCCGTTGTCGCTTCCTCAACGGGTGCCTCTTCAACCGGTGCCGGCTCTTCATTTTTTTTCTCTTCTTTCTTTTTCCGCACTACCTTCTCCATTTTCGGCAGGTCGGTCGGCACGCCGGGACGGCGACGCTTTGCCGCCAACCGCTCAACGGCGGCTTTCTGCTCTTCCAGATGCGTACCATTGGTGCCGTATTTTTTGATGAGGATGGCAACCTTGTCCGAGGGCTGCGCTCCGACGGAGAGCCAATAGTCGATCCGATCCCCGCGCAACACGGCTCTGGCATCGGTTTCGGGTACCATCGGATCGTAGTATCCGACTTCTTCGAGTACCCGACCGTCTCTTGGGGTTCGAGCATCGGTAACACAAACACGGAAAAACGGTCGATGCCGACGACCGAACACTTTCATTCTGATTCTTACTGCCAACGTATTCTCCTGATTCTATTTTCTATTTTCCAAAGCCGACTCGACTACCATTCTACCTGAGTTTGCGATTTTGTCAAGTCTCCGTTTCGAGGTGCCAGTAGAAGTTTTTAGAGGTTCCCTTGACTTTGTACCATTTTGTCGGTATTCTGATTGGTACTGTTGCGGTGAAACTGTACTGCCCCTCGCCCGTTTTCATAGAAATGCTCCCCCTCGTCGCTTGCGAATGTGGTAACAAGGTAGAAGTGTCCGGCAAACAAACGGATGCCAAACTTCGATGTCCCCGCTGTGGGCGGCGAATTAACCTCGATGATGCCGATTACCAACATCTTCTCGACGATGACCGAGAGTCTCCGATTCTGGCAAAGAAGGAATCACAACAGGACGGCGGTACTCACACTCCAGTAGAAGACCCTGATGCTACGATAGCACTTTCTAGTGTACCAAAGATATCCTCCAATGCTGACTTTGAAATTAATTCCCCCTCTGCCAAAGGTTCTGATGTTGGGGCGAGTTCTCATTCCTCCTCTTCCGCCGGCAGTTCTCAAGGTTCCAAGTATGACCTTACCGAAAGGGTAATGCGTCCCATTGCCAAGCCGACGGTACCTGTTGTTCCTTTCGCAGGACCGAGCGAATACGAAATCCACCGCATTTTGCGAGTCCACCAGCGGGGAGGCATGGGACGGATTCTGGTCGCCTACGACCAATATCTCAAGCGGGAAGTTGCCATCAAGGAACTCCATCATGACGTTGCCGAAGACGAAGGCATTGTCCGGCGGTTTATCGGTGAAGCAGAAATTACAGCACAGTTAGAACATCCCGGTGTCGTGCCAATCCATCGGCTCGGTCAAGGAAGCGACGGACTCCCCTACTATACAATGAAGATGATCAAAGGGGAAACGCTCCAAGACGCGATTAAAGCCTATCATAAAAAACCGACGAGGCAGGATTTAATGAGTCTCGTCCGTCGTCTTGTTTCCATTTCCAAGACAATGGCGTTTGCTCACAGTAAGGGAGTTATTCACCGCGATTTGAAACCGGCGAATATGATGCTCGGCGAACATGGTGAAACTCTTGTGATGGACTGGGGACTTGCCAAGCCGTATGGGCAGATACTCGATGATCCTTATGTTTCGATTATCCATCGGACAAAGCAACCGCGTCCCGATTTGACAACGGTTGGTTCTATCGTGGGTACGCCCGCCTTTATGTCGCCGGAACAAGCGAACGCCGAGGAGAATGTCGTCGGTCCGCTTTCAGATGTTTTCAGTCTCGGAACCGTTTTGTATTATCTGTTGGCTGGTCAAACGGCGTTTGCCGGCCGCTCTACGCAGGATGTATTAAGCAAGGTTCGAGCGTGCAATCCTACTCCGCCGTCGCAGTTTAAACCGAACGTTCCGTATGATTTAGAAGCAATTTGTCTTAAAGCGATGGAAAAATTGCCGGAAAACCGTTATCAGGGTGCATCTGAATTTGCTGACGACCTTTGCAGATGGCTTGACGACGAACCAATTCTCGCCGTCAAAAACTCGCTCTCTTCCAAAATGCGGCGGCGGCTCTCACGATACCGCACGATGGCGGTAATGGCTTCCTGTGTGTTGATATTGTCGTTGATATTTGCTGGTATCGGCATTTGGATTTGGGAACGAAGCCGCTCCGCCGCCGACGTTACAACGAGTCCGGCGGGGGAAAAGTTCACTGAGCCCAGAGCGGAAACTCTTGGCTCAGTGAACTTTTCCCTGCCGGAACTGTAACCGCAAAATACGTAAATTTCCCGCAAAGGATGTAAAGGACAATTTCAATGCCGTTTACAGTACATCAACTAACCGTTAAACAGTGACGTGTTTTGGTTTAAGTCATTTGCCGGATCGGCTCCCAGATGTTGCAACGCCTTTTCGGTTAGGCAACGTCCCTTGGGAGTGCGCGTCAATAATTCACTGCGAAGTAAAAACGGTTCCACTTCATCGGACAACGTGTCCGGTTCAAGATTGAGCGTATGGGCAATCGTCTCCAAACCGACGGGTCCGCCGTCGAACGTCCGAAGGATCGTCTCCAAAAACCGCTTGTCCTGTGAGTCGAGTCCCAGTCGGTCAACCCCCTGCATTTCGAGTGCTTCCATTGCCACAGCAAGCGTGATGATGCCATTCGCCTTGGCATCGGCATAATCCCTGACCCAGCGGAGCCGGTTGTTTGCCCAGCGCGGTGTTCCCCGGCTGCGGTACGCAATTTCATAAGCCGCTTCGTCTTCAATTTTGATGTTCAGTTTTCCTGCACTGCGGCGGACGATGATCGCTAACTCTTCGACGGTGTACCAATCGAGATGATACCGTAGTTGGAACCGATCCCGAAGCGGAGCAGAGATCAAACCGGTGCGTGTGGTCGCACCGATGAGCGTAAAATGCTTGAGCGGAAAGTTTATCGTTTTAGCAGCAACTCCTTCGCCGATCACCCAGTCGATGCGAAAGTCCTCCATCGCAGGATACAAAAATTCTTCGACCGTCTTTTGCATCCGATGAATTTCGTCGATGAACAGCACCGAACCTTCTTCGGCAGTGGTCAAGTAGGGCATAATGTCCTTTGGTGCCTTGAGGATTGCACCGTTAGTGATTTGCATCATTACGCCGAGTTCTCGGGGAATACAGGTCGCAAAGGTTGTTTTGCCCAGACCGGGCGGACCATCGAGGAGAATGTGTCCCAGTGGTTCTTTGCGTTTTTGCGCCGCTTTGATGGAGATTTCGAGTCGATTAAAAACTTCGCGTTGTCCTATCATTTCGGACATTCTTTGCGGACGGAGAACGCGATCTTCTTCCGGTGACAGGTCTTGCGGCGTGAAACTGGGCTTCGGTTTGTCCAATTTGGCGGCAGACGTGAGTTTCGGCTCTCTGGGCATAGAGAAAGTCTAACGAAAAATAGAGGGCGTTGCAAGGGCAGGGTCTGTGTGCCTGTGTGGGGTGTGTTAAATCTTTTTGGGGGTATTCTATGCGTGTTTCCATTGGTCGGAGTAGAGGGCGGCAGAAATGACAGCAATTCGATTCGCCTGCAACAACCGCCAACACGCACCCGTCTGCTTTAAGGCTTTCGCCTGCAAATGATCTACCCATTAGACAGTCTCTCCGTCATTGCGCTGCGCTCCATTCCGGCTTTTGTTCGGCGTTAACAAAAGCCGGAATGAAACAACGTGTAATGACCTCTAATTATTCAAGTCAGAGCCGCGACCGGAAGGTCGCAGTACTGAAAAGGTAGCGTCGCAACCTTCCGGTTGCGGCTCTGAAGGGTATTTTTAGAGGTTCCCATTAACCATTTCGCTCCGTCGGCTATCGCCGACTTTCCCTAACCAGTTCACGAAACGCCTCTCCGACATTGAGCGTGTGTGCATTCCTGCCGGTGGTAATCGTAACCTCAAGCGGCGAAGTCTCTGCGTCGGCAAACTTCGGGGCAACCAAATTATACACGGTGGGTTCTTGTCTTTCTGCCGCCGTAATCCGTGCTTGGTTCTGCATAAGCCAACCCTGGTACGCCTCTTGATCGACGGCAGGATCAGGAGCACCCGCATAAATGTCGGAACTGCTGCCGCTAATTTCCTGCTTGACAACAGTTGCCTTATAAGTTCCTGCCGGAGCACCCGCATACATACCGTTGGTCTGCATCGTTGCTCTGCCGGAAGAGTCGGTTCGGGCAATACATGACCAAGCAATAGCCGGATCGACATTGACCAGTACAACCAAGGCATCCGCAAGCGGCTTGCCGTCCTGCATGACCGTGATTACTGTCGGATAAAGCCTCGGCATATCACTGGGCAGTTTCTGACCGCCGCAACCGACGATAAAAGACGGCAGACAGCAGGAAAATAACGGAAATCTGTTTCATAGTTTAATGGTTTCTGCTTTCTTACGGCATCGGTTTTGGTGAGTTCTCCGAGTCCTTTTTCGAGGTCTCCGGCTGCTATTCTAACTCCTAACTTCTAACTCCTTGCTTATACGGTTTTTTTTCCCTGGCGACTGTTCGGATTGAGAATGAATGAAGGTGTAAGGATCTAGCTCATTTTCGGGTTTGTTCCCAAGGTTGAAACGATCTCTTACACCGTTTTTTGTGTTTCTCCT
>Ga0099364_10010919_pt1 | contig 12456 bp, 12 predicted proteins | sample TergutTh196P3_FD_73070 | JGI IMG/M metagenome (GOLD analysis project Ga0099364, IMG submission 73070) | Microcerotermes parvus P3 segment gut microbial communities from Pointe-Noire, Republic of the Congo - Th196 P3 | ecosystem: Host-associated > Arthropoda: Insects > Digestive system > Gut ... | reverse complement strand
TTGTCGGTAGGTTTGAGCAAAAATATCAAATCGCTATTGTCCGCAAATGTAAAGCCGATTTTCAGTAAAAGGAAAAGTCCAACTGCTGTCAAATAATATGGTATGTTCCTGTTCATTATTTTTCTGTTTTGTTGCAATTTCGCACTGCCTTTTCTGCGGGTGTACTGCCGCCGTTACGCCAAACAGACAGTTGTGTGCAGGCGTTTGTTCCTTATTCGCGACACTCACTCTAACAAGTCATACAATTTTGCATGTTCTTCGAGTTTATTGGAAAAAAGTTGTACCTTTGCGCTTTTTTTAGTGGAAAATGAATTATATTCTAAATAGGGGTAAGTATCTGTTTATCGGGCATTTCAAAAGATGCATCATTGAGGCGATGCGTTCAGCGTTCCCGATTATATTTTTCATACTCATTCTTGGTTTTACTATCGTGCCTATGCCGGTGGATATGGGATTTATGTTTGTGGTTGGCGCCGCATTTATCGTTGCAGGGATTGCCGTATTTACAATGGGTGCCGAAATGGCAATGACGCCTATGGGCGATACCTTGGGCGATTATGTAGTAAAAAAGCACAAATTGTGGTTTTTGGTTATTATGGGTTTGATTTTAGGCTTCATCATAACGATTGCAGAACCGGGACTAATCGTTTTGGCAGACCAAGTAACAGCCATACCGTCTCTTACACTAATCGTAACCGTTGCTGTGGGAGTTGGTGTTTTTCTTGCATTCGGTTTTTTACGCACAGTTTTTGATATTCCCCTAAAATATATCCTTCTTGGTTTTTATGGTTTTATATTCATTCTTGCCTCTTTCGTTCCCGATACTTTTTTGCCCATAGCGTTTGACAGCGGTGGAGCAACGACCGGAGCAATGACCGTTCCGTTTATCATAGCATTGGGTGTAGCAATTGCGCGAGATAATGGCAAATCAGACAGTTTTGGTCTTATCGCCATTTGCTCCATTGGTCCTATTTTGGCTGTCATGGTTTTGGGGCTAATCTACACGCCTGATGGCGGTTATTATCGGTCTTTTGTTATGCCAGCAATAGAAGATATGAACGATGTAAGAATGCAATTTTTGAGTATTTTACCAACTTATTTACGCGAAGTCGGGTTATCGCTTTTGCCGATAGTTTTGCTTTTTAGCGCCTTCAAAATTTATGCTGCAAAAGCCTTGCGCGTTGGAAGATTACGAATGATACAAATTGTTATCGGCATTTTTCTTACCTTCGGCGGTTTGGTTTTATTTTTGGTGGGAGCCAATGTTGGTTTTTTGCCGACAGGTAATTATTTGGGGCATTATCTATCTAACCTCGACCATATTTGGTTGTTAATACCGATAGGTTCTATTCTTGGCTATTTTATGATTTCGGCAGAACCGGCGATACATGTTTTGAATAAACAAGTTGCAGATGTTACTCATGGAAGTATTTCCAAAAAAACCATTGGGTTATCATTAGCCATTAGCGTTGCGATTGCGGTCGGACTTGCTATGTTTCGTGTATTTACTCATATTCCAATCGTATGGGTATTGTTGCCGGGGTATGCGATTGCGGTTGGTTTGTCTTTTTTTTCGCCTAAAGATTTTACGTCTATTGCCTTTGATGCCGGCGGTGTAGCATCTGGTCCGTTGACTTCTGCGTTTTTGGTGCCTTTAACAATAGGCGCTTCCACAGCCGTAGGTGGAAACGTACTTACCGATGCTTTTGGACTGATTGCTTTAGTGGCATTGATGCCATTGATTACTGTTCAAGTGTTTGGACTTCGATATAAACAAAAAAACATTTTCCAATAGCCATTTTTTCGGTATCTCGACGACGCTTTCGCCGCTTGCGTGCAACGTCCGAGCGGCTTGGCGCAGCGGCGGCTTGCACTACCGTTGGTGATGCTGTCTAAAACTCTATCTTATAATAAAGGTTCGGTATGCTACCTGTGCCCGATTGCAGTTCCGGCTTGTCTTCACGGTAATTGTAACCGTGGTAATACTCTTTTTCGCCTGTTAGATTCATGATTTGCAAGGCAAACTCGTGCGACAATCTGTTGCGGTTGATTTTGTAGCCAACGGTGAAATGACATAAAAATCCGGGTGAGAATTGCAATTGGTAGGCTCGCGCGTTGTCGTACACAACATTTTTTGCCGCTCTCGACGCCGCTTCGTCCGCAGGAATGTACCACTCGCCGCCTTGCACCGTAAAACGAAGGTTGGCGCTCAAAATGTTTTGCTTTTGGCGTCCCATTTTCCATTCCTTTCCGCCCAAAGCGTTGACGATATACTTGCGGTTCAATCGCGTATTTCGCCAATCGCCGTTTCCGTCCTTATAACGCGAATTGAACGCCGTACCTGTCAAAAGGTAATAATAACCAGCGTGCAGATAACGTTCTAATGTGAGGTCAATACCGTAATTTTCCCCTTTTCCGTCATTGACCAGTCCGGGCAGCATCTGCAAAAAATCGTAATAATTGATGAGCGACAAATGACTGTCTTTTTCCACAGGAATATCGTATAGATACTGGTAATACGGCTCTATTTTCAGGCGAAGATGTTCGGAAAGGGCGTAGTCGTACGACACGACAAAATGATGCGCTTTGGCAAAATCCAAATTTTTATTGACCAACTTGTCGCCGGTTAAGGGGGTTTTTATAAAATAATAATCCGTATTTTCGCGTCGGCTGTGTTTGCCGTATGCAAATGAAAAAGCGTGTTTCGGGAAGGCTTGCCAGCGGATGCTGATACGCGGTTCGATGGTCGCTTTTTCGTTGAGACGGAAATACATGCCGTGCAGACCGACGTTTGCCGTCAGGCGGCTGTTCAGCCGGAACAACGATTGCGTATATGCCGAAAATGCCATCGAGCCGCCATTGTCTTTTGTAAAATTGATCATTTCGTCAGGAAGCGGGTAACCGGGATTGTCGTAGAGGTTTGGATAAAGCCAATAGTCCATATCAAAAAACAGCCGCGTGATGTTAAAACCTGTCCGGTTGGTATGCGCAGCGCTGAATTTCGTGTTCAGAAAAGTATTGAATGCCACATTCCAATTGGTGTTTTTCATGTCGATGACGGGGTATCTTTCCTCGTTGTGTCGTGGGTAAACAACTTCTCCCAGTGTTTTATTTTGGGTATAATTGGTAACCAAAGCGCTTTTGAGATACGACTTTTCGCCGATGAAAATCCTGTGTCCTATTCCGCCTACGGCTTTGGTTTGCCAAAAATCGGCTTCATTTCCGACAAGTTCCGCATAATTTTCGTAATAGTTCATCCACTCCGTTGTATCTTTAGGCTCGCTTTGAATAAAATGGTCTTTAATGGCTATTCCCCAAACGGTAAAGGTTCCTGCTTTCCGTGTGGGAAAGTTCATTTTGACGGTCAAATCCTGATAACGCATACCTCCCACCTCGGGGGCTATATTAGGAAACAAATCGCCCACGAGCGCCATCGTCGAATACCGGTAATTAACTAAATACGACGCCTGTTTCCCTTTTACGAACGGTCCTTCGGATGTAAACTCGATGCCCAGCGTACCAATTTGTGCCGCATGTTCGTAGTTTTGGTTGTTTCCATTGCGCAGTTGCATGTCGAACACGCCCGACAGCGCATTGCCGTATTCGGCAGGGAAGGCGCCGGTGAAAAAGTCGGAATTGCCCAACACATGCGAACTTAACGCCGAGATGACGCCGCCCCCAATGCCTGTAATATCCGAAAAATGCGTCGGATTAACGGCTTCCATGCCCTCCAAACGCCATTGCAGGAACATAGGCGAATTGCCGCGTATGGAAATACCGTTGCTGCTCAAGCCGCTCGAAACGCCTGCAAAAGCCGTCACCAAACGCGCAGGGTCGTCTAATCCTCCGGCATAACGGCTCGCCTCCTCCACGCTTAACATACGCGCACCTGCCAACGCCATCGTATTCAACGGCGCTTCCTTGTTGACTTTGGGACGAATAGTCACCTCTGCCAACTCCTGAATATTTTCGCGCATGGAAATTTCCAGAAAAACTTCTCGTCCCGAACTAAGCAATATTTCCCTGAAAACAGCAGGCTCGTAGCCCACGAAACTGCTTTGGATGTCGTACCGTCCCACCGGCAGGCTGTTCAGGCGAAAATTTCCCGCCTCATCGGTCGTCGTTCCAACAGGAGGATTTGAATGAAGCACGACAACCGTAACATAAGGTAAGGGTTGTCCCGAAGCGGCATCTGTGACAACGCCGCGAATACTTCCCACAGGTTGCGCCGCAAGCCATGCAGATTGCAACCACACTATCAACAAAATACTTATTTTTTGCATATTTTCAATTTTTAATTCAAAGGTATGATGCAATTTTTAGAAAAGGTGGCATTTATTTCTTTACAAAACGGTCATTTACGGAAAGTCTTTTCTGCGGGGTTAATGCCGCCGTTGCGCCAAGTCGCCAGTTAGCAGCAGTACATTTTGCCCTCATATTTGGCATATTTTTCATTGTCAATCTTTCAGGTAACGATTTCAAAAATCAATCTGGCTAATTGTTCCACATTTCCGAAGGTCGTTCCCGACATATACCGCTCATAAATATCGGTATTGTCGGGTGGATTGAGGTTGAGCGACAATCCTTTTTCTTTAGCGAGTAAACGTAAAAACTCACGTTGAGTGCGTCCGTTGCCTTCACGGAATGGATGCAGATAATTGATATTATCTAAAATTTCGGCGAGTTTATGCGTTAATCGTGTCTTGTCCTTTTTGTCTATCTTTCTATATTCTACGATTAACGTGTCAATAAACATAAAGGCATTGCGAAAATGGCTCAATGGGAAGAATGGTCTGCCTCCCTTGCTGATTTCTACTGTTCGCATTTTCCCTGCCCACGAATACATGTCCTGAAACAGATACTTATGAATATCAAAAAGTGATGAGGAATTTTTTATTTTGATGGGATTTGCTTGTAATTCTTCTAAACGTATACTTACTTTCATGCTTTCAAAAACGAGCAACAAATGGGGGTCATTTATATTTTCAAGATTTTTCAATACACCGGTTTTGGGGTCGGTATAAGCATGATCGGGGTCAATGTAATGATAGTCGTTTTTCACAATATTTCTTTGAGATTGAAAAGTAATTGAGTATTGCCAATTTTTCCTGTCTTGTAATCCAAGTAAAGTTGAATAAGTTTTTCCGTAGGCTCAAATCCTTCAAACATATTCGACCCAATGGCGCTGGCTGTGCTGTCGAGCGTCGCCAAATCTGGAAATGAAACCCCCATAATGGTAAGGTTTTTCCTGTCTATCTGAATAGGTCTGTACATAATAATTATATTTTAATATTTTTTGCAAAGGTATCACTTTTTTGGGAATAAGCAAAATATTTTTTCAAAATTCTGTCGTTTGCTTACTTTGTTTTCTGTTTTATACATTTTTTGAGATGCTTAGGAGTTGTCGGGAAATAACTCCTTATCATTCTACACTGCGCTTTCGGGGCATTGCAGCCAACGAGCGGATCGGATTATCATGCAGACGACAACTGCCGCCGTTGCGCCACCACGAACTAGCGCCGAAGACAACTTAGCGTGAGCTATGATTATTCAGTCGTCTATTGCCTCCACACCTTGTTCTGCAAGTTTTGCAAGTCCGTCTTTCATTGCTTTAACTTGTTCTGCCGAATGTCCTTGCCAAATAGTGATTTCCCCAACAATCTTAAATGGATGTTTTGAACGATAAGATTTTGTTGGATTACCTGGAAATTTTTTGTCAGTTAAATTTGGGTCGTCTTCTATTTCGCCTGTTTGTTCTACTAAATAAATTCTTTCCCGTCCTTCGCCTAATGCAAGTTCAGCGCCCCAGATAGCAGCGTCCAAAGTTGCTGTTAGATACACGTATTTCGCTTTATTGTTTTGCCCATAGTTTGAACTAATGTCTGTTTCAATAAAGTCGCCAATTTTCAGGTCGGCTTTTGTCCCGTGAAAGTATGTCTGATAAAAAGGGCTTTGAGCCGGAACATTCGGTTTATTTTCCATGTCAAATTGCATTTTTCATGTTTTAACATTAAAAAGCATATCCAAAGCTGAGCCCGCCCATTGGATACAGATCGCCCGCCGTGCCTATCACAGGCGTGAAGCCGACTCTAAACGAAACTCCTTTATTTAAAGGCGTAATGCGCCATACAAAAGAAAGATGTCCAATCAAATTACCGGGTTTTTTGACGTCCCAATTGAAAAGCGACACTTTCCGCGACAAATAGGTAAAACCAGCGCCAATTTCAAAAATTGAAACATTGTCCGGTCTTCCGAAAACATAATTGATACCTACCGGGAATGTATAGTTACTCTTCGTAATTGTTTTGTAATATGAATCAAACGCATCCTCGAATGTGCTCATCATGTTCTTAAATTCGTCAAAAACATTGATCACTCCTGAAGAATAATCGCTACTTCCTGAATCAGCATGATCCCCATATTTGCCGAATGGCGGTATAATGCCAATTCCCAGCCTGTACCCAAATCCATAGCGCGTGTTTGCTGCAAATCGCGAGTCAAAATTCGCCGACATCACAACGCCCGGACCGCCTAATTCCAAGTAATACATCTTACCTTCGGCGGTTTTGTTTTGAGCCGTCAACAATTGAATATCAATTATCAACAGTCTCACGATGACCAATGTTACGATCGTTCTTTTCATGGCAACGTTAAAAAGCATAACCCAAACTTAACGCGCCCATTGGAAACAAATCACCCGCAGTACCGATAATGGGCGTCATGCCAATCCGAAACGAAAAACCGCCATTCACAGGCGTTACTCGATACATGAATGACACAAAACCAATCCAATTACTCAGTTTTTCCACATCTATATTGTAGATGGACACTTCGCGGGTTAAATAGGCAACACCCGCGCCAACCTCAAAAGTAGAGGACACAGAGGGCTTTCCAAAAACATAATTTAAGCCTGCGGGAACTGAATAATAAGTTCGTCTAACGTCTTTTTCAGGATTTTGATCATTATGAAATTTTCCGACGCCAAAACCGGCGCCAATTCTGAACCCAAGCCCTAGCCGTTCTTTGGATTTGAATCGTCCGTCTACATTTGCCGACATAATTAGACCGGGACCGCCCAATTCAGTGTAAAACACTTTATTGGCAACATATCCATCCTGTGCCAGCGACGATTGATTGACGGCGACAAACAAAACCGCAATCGCAAACCATGATACTGTATTCTTCTTAATCATTTTATCTATATTTATTTGTTATACAATAATTTAAATTGATATTCATTAAATTCAACATCGCCTTTGCCGCTTTCAACTAATGCCATAAACACCTCGCGCTTTGCTTCAAAACATTCAATCCACGCAACAAGAACCGCTGTTGTGGTTTTGTCGCAAAAAGCGTTCCTGACTGTTCTGACAATTTGTTTTGCGTCAAATGCCTTACATATATAAAACGAGGTTTCGCCTAAAATATTGTTCCGAATCGCAATTTCTCCAATAACGATATTTGGCAGCGTGTAAACAAACAGCGAGGGCGACGGAAAGTAATGATCATTGCATTGAATGGTTGCCTGAAACTGCGCGTCAATATGAAGCGACGAGGAGCGATTGAAGCCTATCACAGCGATATTCTCGCTTGGGGCAAATCGGTTTTCAGCGTCTTCAAAGATCCGTTCCGAAGCCAAAAATCCCATCTTCGATAAACCGTCCATTTTGAAAAATTTGGGATAATCAATATGCAGCGAACGGTAAAAATCGGTGATTTCAGCCGAATTTTTGAAGGATAAATGAATATGTCTTTTGATATGCATTATTTCTATTTTTCCACGAATTACACTTTTATTTTTCCACGAATTCCACGAATTTACACTAATATAATTTTGTTTGTTTTCGTGTTAATTCGTGTAATTCGTGGTTTGGTACTTATAAAATTTGGTTTAAAATATTACTTATATCTGTCCCGCGAGTCAAAGTCATCATGTGCGAACCGTTTTCCACGATGAAGTCGGGATTTTTGATGTATCTTAACGGAAGCGTATGGTCTTTGTTTCCGTGTATTTGGTATATTATTTTTGTATTCGTATCTCTTTCCCAGTTTATAATCAGATGGATTGTCCGTTTCATATAAGCCGCTTCCTTTTTGTTCAGCATATCTTTGAAAGTTTCTTTGTTTTTCTTTCTGTCGGGTTCTACTATCGGTTGCATGATTTTAGACCCTATTAACAAAATTCTTTTCGGAAACAGTTTATATAAAGGTATTACCCTTTGAAATCTGTATCTGGCGGGCAGCTCGTTTCTGTTTTGGGCGCTGGAGATGAGAATCGTTTTCCATGTATTCAGGTTTTCGTTAAGTTCCACGCAAATCATTCCTCCCAGCGAAACGCCGAGCAGCACATATTGCCTCGAAGTGTCTATTTCGCTTAATAACGAGTAGGCAAAATCTTTCATATTCATCCATTTTTCGGGTGTTCCGTATTCAACAAATGCCAATTCGAATAATGCTGTATCAACCCGAATTGAATCAAAAAGACGGAAATCTGCACCTTGACCGGGAAAACAGTAAATGATGGTTTTCTGGCGGCATATTACATCTTTACTTGTTAATAAACAAGCAAGAATAAATATTGTCCGAGAAATAATATAAAGTCTTTGCAAATTCATATTACAGTATTTTTGATCCACGAATTACACGAATTTACACGAATACGATTTTGTCAATTTTCATGTTCATTAGTGTAATTCGTGGATAAAAACCAACACTGCGCTACACCCTCCAAAACCCGACAGCATTTTGATAAAGTACTTTTTGTCTGAAAAATGATTTTCTGTCGATATATTTATTTTATCTTCAAATTCCTGTTTGGAATAATTGTTTGATTTCAGTACCATATTTTCAGTCAAAGCCCGCATAGAAATAATACTTTCCAACACGCCTGCCGCCCCCAGCGTATGTCCAAAAATCGCTTTCAACGAGTTGACTGGCACGTCCTGTAAGCCAGCCCGAACAATGGCTTTGATCTCTGCCGCATCGTTGTAAGGCGTTGCCGTTCCGTGTGCATTTATAAACGCTATTTGCTCAATATCAATATCTTGCAAAACATATTTTAATGCTCTGAAACTACCTTCACCGGTGCGAGAAGGAGCGGATATATGATTTGCATCGTTGCGAATAGCGCCTGTTACCAACCGCATATAATTGTTCACTGTTAATTGTTCATTGTTCACTGTTAACTGTTCATTGTTCACTGTTAACTGTTCACTGCTCATGATTACTGTTGCCGCCGCCTCGCCCAAGTTCAACCCGCGTCGGTCTTTATCGAATGGTCGGCAAAGTTCGGGCGACAAGGCTTTGAACGATTGAAAACCGGAAATAATGAACTTCGACAAACAGTCAACGCCAACAACAACGGCATGATCGTAGTCTCCGCTCTGTAATTCGCGCATTGCCGTAATTTGCGCTGCAGCGCCCGAAATACAGGCGTTGGAAACAACTAACGGGCTGTTGGTATTTCCAAAAAAATCTGCAATTAACTGAGCCGTATGCCACAAATACAACGAACTATGATCCTGATGATCCGCCAAATTGTTCATTGTTAACTGTTCACTGTTCATTAAATTAACATTTCCCTTTGTGGTCGACAAAATAAAGATTGTTCTTTCGTTCGACAAATCTATCTGTGCCTTGCAATTAGCCAAATATACAGACAAAATCGACGCTTTTTCGAGATGGGTATAATTCGTTTTTGAAGAAATTTTGGAAAATTCATCATTCAATCTTTCTTTGTCAATGAGCGACGCCATGAAGGCTTCCGGCAAATCAAAAACGCCGGCATCATAATGTTTCACGCCAGATGCGCCTGATTTTACGGCACAAAAATTTTCTTCGGTCGTAAAACCTAATGATGAAATGATATTGTCGCCTATGATGTACATTTTCTCTTCTCTCACTCGCTTTTCACTACCTCCGCCGGATTTTCCACACTCGATCTGTACACTTGCCACCCAACACAGAGAACAATCACTAATGCCAAAACACAGATAATCGACAAATATATCCATGCAGGGATACTTGTCTGCTTTACATAGTTTTCCAACCAGCGTTGCATGATAAAATATCCTGTTGTAAAAGCAATAAGCGCGCCGATGACTAAGAGCAGAAAATATTCCTTTGCGAACATGGCAAGAATATCGCCTGCCGTTGCGCCGTTGATTTTGCGGATGGCAATTGATTTGCGACGCTCTTCGCAGGTGAGCGAAACAAGCGAAACAAAACCGAATATGCAAATCAGTATGCAGATAGCCGAAACAACGGATAATAATTTGATAAGCGCATTTTCTGATTTCAAGAACTTATCGTACTCTTCTTCGGAATTGTATAGGGTTATGTTGCGCGCATCGGGAAACTCGGTTGTTATCATCCGGTCGATTTTTTCTTTGCACTGTTTCCACATGTCATCGTGATATTTAAACAGAACCGTTGAGGCAGATCCTGAACTCCAGCCCGAGTTTGGAGGATTTATTAAATAAAAAGAAGGTCGTGCCTCTACCGTTGGTGCAAAATGGTAAACGTTTCTTATCACGCCCTTTACGGTGAAACCATTATTGAATTGTTTTCCTATAGGCTCGTTCCAGCCGAATGCCTTCAATGCGCTTTCGTTAATCAAAACAACAGAATCGAGATCGGCTTCAGTCAGCATCTCGCCCATCAATAGACGAAATTCATAAAATGCGTTATATTCGGGCGAAACGTGCATCCTTTCCATATTAATTCGTTCGGCGTCGGCGGGCATATCGTCCCAAGTGTTTACACCTTGTCCGAAGCGCGACTGCAACGGGACTAAGTTTGCCATTCCTTCCACATCAACAGCATCCACAATTTCAGGAATTTGTTTCAGTTGATTTGTAAGAGCGCTGCCAAGTCCGGCATTACTTATTCTAATTGTTCCACGGTTTTGAAACGAAAAGCCTAATTCGTCGGTGTTGTGCAGGAAATACATTTGTTTCAGTATAACGATTGTGCAAAAAGCAAAGCCGATGCTGATGACTAATTGTACGACTACCGAAGTCTTACGAAACAGTTTTTTATTGCTGCGACGAATGGATAAATGTAAACTTCTATAGCGGAAAATGAGCAATATCGCCCAAAACACTAACAGTGAAACTAAAATGACGCTGCCTATGTACATGAGCGATTCGCGATAAATGGCGGGCAAACTCATTTGAATTGCCGACAGCGTTAAAAATGGGTTATGAAACAATTGCGTTAGCAAAACGCCCAACACAACGGCAAACAATAACGTGAACATAAATTCGACCGACAGCATCGCCAGCAGCGACCGCCCTGAAGCGCCGCACACCATCCGCAGCGCCAATTCCTTTTGCCGTATGCGAAAACGGCTGACAAACAAAGTAAAATAATTGAACAGCGAACACAAAACGACCAACAAGCCGGACAATGAAAAAATCAATATATGCTGAAATTTCATGTCTCTTTGCACAGTCGGGTCGATGTAGCGTAACTTTGTGATGGGTTTGATGGTCATTTTTCTGTAACTGCTTCTATCATCGCCCGGGTCATGTTCGTAAAGTTTCTTTTCAAAGGCTTCGATGTTTATTCCGGGCAATAGTCGGATAATTGTATTTTCTCCGCTTGATTGATACCAATATCTACTCATATCCAATACATAAGATTGAAATGGCTGTATAAAATCGAACATATAATTACTTTGTTTAGACATGCCCGAAACTATCGCACAAATAGTGAAATTCTGTTCCCAAGCATTGCTAAACGTTTTTCCTATTGGATCTTCGTCTCCAAACAATTGTCGGGCTTTCTCATGAGTAATGGCAATACTGCTGTTATTGCCGGGAATCAAAAAATCCATATTGCCCGCAAGAATCTTCACGTCGAACATCCGAAAAAAAGACGAATCGGCAGTAATGGTCAATGCAGGAAACTCTACTCCTTCCAATATGTACATGTCTCCGTGCCACGCAGGAGTCAGCATAATAGCGTCCTCAATTTCCGGAAAGAGTTCTTTCAGATAAGCCGCCAACGGATAATTAGTAGCTCTATTTTCACCGGTAGGACTGAAAGAATCCGGATGGTAAACCACATACATTCGCCCTGCATTTTTGTGAAAACTGTCGAAAGTCATTTCGTATCGTATCCACAGCATTGCCAGCGCAAAACAGGTAAAACCTACCGCCAAGCCAATTACGCTTATAAGCGTCTGGTTCTTGTATTTCCGCATGTTGCGGAAAGCGATTTTTAGATTGTGCAGAAACATGTTCTATTGGCTATCATTGATTATTAACTGTTCATTCTACTTTATAAGACGCTGCAAAGATACATCACATTTTCCAATCAGCAATTTTTTTTGAAAATACTTTTCCGGTTGCACTTTTTTTATGGTGTGTTTAATCCTTCAAAATTGTTACGAGCATATACAAGCCTTTTTCGGTAAAGGCATTTGGTAGTTTGTTTTTGCCGCCCCAATTT
>Ga0099364_10010918_pt1 | contig 12456 bp, 10 predicted proteins | sample TergutTh196P3_FD_73070 | JGI IMG/M metagenome (GOLD analysis project Ga0099364, IMG submission 73070) | Microcerotermes parvus P3 segment gut microbial communities from Pointe-Noire, Republic of the Congo - Th196 P3 | ecosystem: Host-associated > Arthropoda: Insects > Digestive system > Gut ... | reverse complement strand
TGCTCTCCTAAAGCCCCCTTTGAAAGCAAAGGGGGAAAAGAATTGCCGCAGCAATTCTTGGGGGAATTTTATCGCGCGAGCGATTTCACGCCTGCCTGCCTGTGCTTTTTTGCGGAAGAACCACTGCAACCGCCTGAAAGCGCCAAAAATATCAGCTTAAAATTTTGAAATATAGATAGAAAGGAGCTCAGCCTTGAAGGACATCCCCCTTTCAAAACCATATCAGCCGGCGCCGGCGCCAGGCAGGCCCTCCCGGGCCCCCAAAGCCACGCGCCGTTACCCCTGGCCGCTGATGATGCTGCTGGTGACGGTCTTTCAGGCGCTGAGCTTCGCGCCGGTGTGGCTGCGGCAGCCGGAGCCCGAGCCTCTGCTGCTGCTCAGCTTTGTGCTTTTTCCGGCGGCGGAGTGGCTCTTTTTGTTTCTCCTGCGCTTTGCCGGAAAGCAGCGCCGCCTGGAGCTGGAGGTGCTGGGGCTGTGGCTTTCTGGCATCGGCCTGACCGTATGCGGCAGCCTCTCGGCGGAATACGCCTGGAAGCAGGGGGCGGCTATTCTTATGGGTATGGCGGTCTACGGCGTTCTCCTGTGGGTGATCGCCAGCCCCGACCGGGCCATGAAGCTGCGGCCGCTTGTCGCCGTGGGGGCCGTGGGGCTGCTGCTGCTGAACCTCCTGCTGGCCCGGGTGATCAACGGCGCGCGGAACTGGATCGACATCGGGCCATTCTCCATCCAGCCCTCTGAGCTGGTGAAGCTGGCCTTTCTTTTTGTGGGCGCGGCGACCCTCGACCGCCTGCAGAGCACCCAGAGCATCACCCGTTACCTGATTTTCTCCCTGGGCTGCGTGGGCGCGCTCTTTCTGATGCAGGATTTTGGCACGGCGCTGATCTTCTTCGCCACATTCCTGATCATTGTCTTCCTGCGCTCGGGCGACCTGCGGGCCATTGCGCTGGTCTGCGCGGCCGCGGTGATGGGCGCGGGGCTGATCATTTTTTTCAAGCCCTATGTCTACCGGCGCTTCATGGTTTACCGCCATGTGTGGGAGCAGATCACCGAGGGCGGCTATCAGCAAACGCGGGTGCTCATCTACTCCGCCAGCGGGGGCTGGTTCGGCCTTGGCATTGGCAACGGCAGGCTGCGGCAGGTGTTCGCGGCCTCCACCGATTTGGTGTTCGGCATCCTCGCCGAGGAATGGGGGCGCGTGCTGGCCTTTCTGGTGCCTGTTTGCTATATCTGTATGGCAGTCTACGCCCTGCGGGCCGCCCGGCACGCGAGATCCTCTTTTTATACGATTCTGACGATTTCGGCGGCAGGCATGCTTTTGTTTCAGGCCGGCCTGAACATCTTCGGTATCACGGACCTGCTGCCGCTGACGGGCGTGACCCTGCCCTTCATCAGCCGGGGCGGCACGAGCATGCTTTGCGCCTGGGGACTGCTGGCTTTTTTGCGCGCGGGGAGCATGGACCGGCGGGCGGAGCGATTGAAAGCCGGAGAAAAATATGAGATAGGGGGCCTGTAGCGTGCAAAGAATCACAAAACGCGCCTTCGTGCTGCTGGCGCTCATCATCGCCTTTACCGCGGGCATCGTCATTCTCACGGCGCAGTTTTCCCTTCGCGGCGCCGCGTGGGCCTCCAGCAAATACAACAACCATGTGTATACCTACGGGGCGATCTCCAGTGCCGGCACGATCTATGACCGCGGCGGCGTGGCGCTGGCCGAAACGGTGAATGGCTCTCGCAAATACGCGGGCTCCGCGAGCCTGCGCACCGCGACCCTCCATGCCGTAGGCGACACGGAGGGCTTCATTTCCTCCGGGGCGCACAGCTCCTTCCGGCAGGTGCTTTCCGGCTACGACAGAATCAACGGCATGTATGAGCTGATCAAATATGGCAAGGGCGGCGACGTGACGCTCACGATTGATTCCGCGCTGTGCAAAACCGCCTGGTCGGCGCTGAACGGCCGCAAGGGCACCGTGGGGGTCTACAACTACAAGACCGGCGAGGTGGTCTGCATGGTCTCCTCCCCCAGCTACGATCCTCTCAGCAAGCCCCGGAATATCGACAGCAATGAAAAATACGAGGCGGTCTATCTCAACCGCCTGCTGCACGGGGTATTCACGCCGGGCTCCACCTTCAAGGTGGTCACCGCCGCCTGCGCGCTGCAGAATATCCCCGATATCGAACAGCGCCAGTTCAAATGCGACGGGAGGTACGCCACCGGCGAGGGCTATGTCACCTGCCGGGCCAAGCACGGCACGCTGAATTTTGAAAAAGCGATGAACGTCTCCTGCAACAGCGTGTTCTCGCAGCTGGCCGTTGAGCTGGGCGAGGCGAAGCTCCGCGCCTCGGCCGAGGGCCTGGGCTTCAATCAAGCAATCAAGGCCGACGGCATCACGCAGGCCGTCAGCAAGTTTCAAAAAACGCCTATGAACGCCCTTGAGCTGGGCTGGACCGGGGTGGGGCAGCACACCACCCTGGCGAATCCCTGCCAGATGCTGGAGCTCATGGGGGCCATCGCCAACGAAGGCAATGGCGTGCCCGCCAAGCTGGTGAAGAGCTTGAAGACGCCCTCCGGCATTTCGAGGCCCTTTGGGCCGCTGCGGCAAACGCCCGCGATTACGATAGATCCCTCCATAGCGCGGCGTCTGCGCACGCTCCTGCGCTCCAACGTAACCGCGACCTACGACAAAAACGGCGGCAACAGCGGCCTGCAGCTATGCGGCAAGACCGGCACCGCCGAGGTGGACGGCAAGCAGCCCCACGCCTGGTTCGTTGGCTTTTCCATGAATTCCGCCACGCCCTACGCCGTGGTTGTGGTGGGCGAAAACGCCGGCTCAGGGCAGGAGGTCGCCTATGAGATCGCGGTAAAGGTCATGCGGGAGGCGGTGAAGCTTTAGACGCTTCGCGCGCTGCCGCTGCCGGCAGCCGAGCTTTGTTTCACACCTCCAGCAGCGCAAGCGCAACATCCGGCTTTCTTGTCGTTATATTGTCTACCCCCAGCGCAAGCATTCTGCGCTGGGCTTTTTCTTTGTCCACTGTCCATACAGACACCTCCAGCCCGGCCTCGTGGGCCATCTGCACCAGGGTAGCCGTGGCGTGGCGATAATTCATGTTCAAGCCCAGCGCCCCCTCCGCCTTCGCCCGGGCAACCATCCTCCGGATAGCCGCGGCGCTGTATTTCTCCCACAGCCGGCAGGGGGATATGTTGACATAGAACGGCACATCAAGCTCCCGCGCCAGATGGATCTGCGGCCATTCCAGGCCCGTGAAAAAGATACGCTCCCGCAGGCCGTACTTTTCCGCCAGCTCCAGCACCGGCGCCAGGGAGCGGTCATGCTCCTTCAGGTCCAGGTTCATCCGCGCGGAATGGATCGCCGCGAGAGAGAACAGGTCCTCCAGCGGCAGGGCCTGCGCCTCGCCGTCCCGCACGCGGTCATGGGACAGCACCGGAACGCCGCCGGCATCGTAGCGGACATCGACCTCAATGCTGCCGCCGCCGATGAGCTCCATCCCTGTCCGGATAGAATCGTAGGTGTTCGGCTGCGTATCCATCGCGCCCGCGTGGGCCGTGACAGACGTGGTAACGGCGATTTTTCCAATTGGCTTGACGCGCTTCATGTAGTATGCCTCCTGTATCAGGATAATAGCGGCGACAAGAAGCGCCGCCGCCGCGATGAAAATGCCGATGGTCCAGAGCGTTTTTTTGGCTTTCATTTAATCACCCAAACTGTTTTGCTTGCCGAGGGGTATATTATAGCAAATGATTCCTGATTTGTAAAGCTTCCTATTTCTGGGGGATAGAGGAAGCGAAAAGCCCATATATTGGGGTGTCCGGCGAATATTTCCTTCCATTTATTACAATTTAGCGTGTGATTTGTAACCTTTTTGTTTCTTTCTGTATCTTTCTACGTAACTGACAAACATCACAGCAAATTCGTGTGGATTTCGACATTATAAACAAATTTTATTTCCATATTAGCACTATATGGCCGTTTTTACCGTTCAAATTGTACAAAATGCAAAAGTCGCAAAACTTGACAAATGCTTTTTTGGGCAATATAATATAGCGTATATGGCTTAGAGAAGCCAACCCTGCCGCGGGGCAAGATTTTCCGCGTATGAAATGCGGTGTGTATGAATGCGGCGATTTAAAATGGATGATTTGATTGGGAGGTATTTTATCAGATGTTGGAACGAGGCCAACCGCACCGAAAACGGATGCTGCTATCCGCAATGGCTTTGTCGGTGGTTCTGCTGTTCTCCGTGAGCGTAACAGCCTATGCCATGAGCTCCCGCAACGTGACGATCCGTGACGACGGCCAGTCCGTCGACTTTAACACCACAAAGGGGTCGGCAAACGATATTCTGCAGGCCAGAGGCATCTCGCTGAACAACGACGACTATCTGGATCTTTCGGACTTCAGCACCGAGGAGGACTGCACCATCCGCATCTACCGCGCGAAGGTGGTCTATCTCAGCGAAGACGGCGAAGCCCGGCGGCTCAAATGCGCCGGCACGGTGCAGCGCCTGCTGGATCTCAACGGCGTAGTCCTGGGCGAGCGGGACGTGATGAACGCGCGGCGCACCGATCTTCTGGAAAACGGCATGCACATTGTTATTGAGCGCGCCTTTGACATCGCGGTGCTCGACGAAAAGGAGGACTACAGCCTCACCCTCACCAGCGGCACGGTCGCCCAGGCTCTGGAGCTTTGCGGCGTGGTTTTGGTGGACGAGGATTATGTGGAGCCCGGCGGCGACACCCTTCTGGAGCCCGGCATGACCATCCACGTCTACCGCGTAAGCTACAAGGAGCGTAAGGTCAACAGCGAAATCGCCTATGAAAAGACCACGAAAAAGGACGCGAAGCTGGAGCTGGGCATGACCCGTGTGGAGCGGAAGGGCGAATACGGCGAAAAAGAAGAGATCTTTCAGGATAAGTATATCAATGGCGAGCGGGTTTCCTCCCTGCTGCTGCAGGAGACGATTTTAAAGCAGCCGGTCGCGGAGATTAAAATCCAGGGCACGAAGCATGTAAAGCTGGTGCCGGGCCTTACGCCGATCTCCAAGCTCAGCCCCCCCGCTTCCCTGCAGCTCAAGGACGGCGTGCCAACCAGTTACACGGACATTATCGTGGGCACCGCCAAGGCGTATTCCGGCGACAGCTCAACGGCGGTGGGCATCAAGCCCAAGCCGGGGTATATCGCCGTGAACCCCAAGCAGATTCCCTACGGAACACAGCTTTGGATCGTTTCCAATGACGGCAAGTATGTCTACGGCTACGCCATCGCGGCGGACACCGGCGGCTTTGTGAAAACCAACAGCTGCACCGTCGACCTTTATATGGACACGGTCTCCCAGTGCTACCAATGGGGCCACCGCGGCGTAACGATCTATGTGCTGGATCTGCCCAGAGTGTCGTTCCGATGACAATATGAACGGAATAAAATAAAGCCAGGCCGGTGATCTGCTCAGTGGATCACCGGTTTGTTTTGCTTAATTTTTGTTTATAGTTGACAGATTGGTTTTGGTATGCTATAGTTGTTGTGTGAGATCCTACTGCGCAGGTATCTTTACAGGTATCTTTAAAGATACATATACAGTTACAGGTACATGTATAGATACAATTATATATATCCGCGCATGTATAGATACATACAAAATCTTTAAACCAACAACAAAGGAGGCCTCCCCATGCACCCCGACGACATCAAAAACAAGGAAACCCGCGAATTTCACGCGAACCTGCTGGAGACAGCGATCAATGAACTGCCCAAGCTCCACGAGGGGGAAATCTTCACCCTTCCGGATCTGTTTCTCGGCTATGAATGGAAACGCATTCCGCTTCAGAGCAGAACGGTGCTTGGGCGCTATTTTCTTGACTTCGCCTGCAAGGAGGATGGTCAGGCGATCCTGGGGATTCTGGGAGGCCCGGGGCGCCAGCGCTATGTACGAAAATAAATATAAAAAACAAAGCGCCGGAGAAGCCCGGCGCTCTTCTTGTTTGTCACATCAGAATATTGCCTCACAGCAGCCGTCTTCCCACAGCCAGCTCCCCGTCCCGTACCCTGCCCAGGCCCAGAAAAGCGCCCTCCGGCCCATATACGCGCAGCAGCGCGGCCTCGGGCAGCTCGGCGGGCAGCTCCCGCAAACGGAGCAAATCAAGCGCGCCGCCGTTGCTCCAGCGCACCGCCTGCGCCCCGGTGACGCTGACAGGCGGATAAGCGCTCAGCGCTTCATCAATCGGAATTGAGCATTGAGCATTGAGAATTGAGCATTGCTCCAGCGGTACGCATCGCTCTATCCCGTAGCCGTGGGCGGCGGTGCGGCGCAGGGCGGTCATTACCGCGCCGCAGCCCAGGGCGCGGCCCAGGTCGTCGATGAGGCTGCGGACGTATGTGCCCGCCGAGCAGCGCAGCTCAATGGCGTAGTCGCTAAGAGCGTCAGCCAGTTGCGGCGATTCGACTAATTCCAGCGAAAAAATCTCGACCATGCGGGCTTCCCGTTCCACGGTTTTGCCCTGGTGGGCCAGCTGATAGAGCCGTACGCCGTCCTTCGAAACAGCGGAATACATGGGCGGCTGCTGTTGGATCGGCCCCCGGAATTGCGCGAGAGCCCGCTCCACATCGGCCGGGGAGACCGTCACGGGGGTTTTGTCGCTCAGGATTTCGCCTGTGATATCCAATGTATCTGTCGTGAGCCCCAGCCTGAATTCCGCGCGGTAGGCTTTTTCGTGGGAGGGCAAAAATTCCGCGAAGCGCGTCGCGCCCTCCAGGAGAATTGCCAGCACCCCCGTGGCCATGGGATCCAGCGTGCCGGTGTGCCCGGCTTTTTTGATACCCAAAGCACGCCGCACCCGCGCCACCGCCGAAAACGATGTCAGCCCGGCGGGCTTATCTAAGAACAGTAGGCGGGAAGTATTCCATGGAGAACTGGCTGCTGTATCCAATATCATAGCCTCCCAAATCAATGTCCTTCATGGGGATATACCCCGCCTGTTTTACGCTGGCCTGACCCTCGTCGGAGCAGATCCAGTCGAGGAATCTGCCGCCGGGCTTCTCCTCGTCCCCCGCCCGGATAATGCCGTAGTAGTTCACGCTCAGAGGATAGGACTTGCTCCGGATATTCTCGTCTGTGGGCGCCACGCCCTCAATGCCGATCATCTTTATCGCGTTGTTCTTATAGAGCTTGTCGATGTAATAGCGGTAGGTGTAGCCGATGCTCGCCGTGCCGTTTTCGTATTCCGCCACCTCCTCCACCAGGGAGCCCATGCCGAAGACGATCTTCACTTTTATCGGATCCGCCATGGGAACGCCCCGCATGACCATGTCCTCCATGCCGGTCTGGCTGCCGGAGCCCGCCTCCCGCTGGTAGGCCCGGATGGCCTCGTCCCGGCCGCCGACCTGGCTCCAATTGGTGATTTCGCCGGAGAAAATCCCGCGCAGCTGCTCCAGGCTGAGGGATTCGACGGGATTATTCTTGTGGGTGATGAAGACGAAGGCATCCCAGCAGACGGGCCGCTCAACGAGCTCAACGCCGTTGTTGACAGCGATATCCCGCTCCGCCGGGGAGGGCGCCGTACCCAGATAGAGGTCAAGGGGCCGCAGGGAGGGCATGTTAATGCTCGGATACAATATGTTGGAGTGCGTCGCCGGGCTGAACAGCAGATCCAGCGCGAAGGGCGTGGTTTCGAAGCGGCAATACTCCTGCGCGTAGTCATAGCGCAAATGCTGCCAGACGAACTCCATGGCCATGGGCACCATGACGGTGGAGCCATTGATGGTGGGATAGGTCGGCAGCTCCGCGACGGGGGGATTGATGTAGGGCCCCATGTGAAAGCTGCTGCCCGTTACGATCTGCCGCCAGTCTTTCGCGCGGGTGATCTCCTCCGAAATTGCGCCCCAGGAGCCTAGACGGTCAGGCTGGCCGGTTGGCTGCTTCCGGGTCAGCAAACCAATGCCGCCAAACAAAATGGCGGGCCCCAGAATGCCCAGCAGATTGAGCGAGATGAATACCAGCGCGACGATCTTCCAGATATTGCGTGGTTTTTTTGGCTCTTGTTTTTTGCTTTCTCTCTTTCTCATGGCAGCGCCTCCTCAATATATCCGATGATCTTTTCTATCGTCTCTTCCAGACCCAGCTCGCTCTCGCAGCCCGCCGCGTTGAAATGCCCGCCGCCGCCCATGCGCGCGGCAATGGCGGAAGCATCTATCGGCCCATTGGAGCGCAGCGAGATTTTGTAGACGCCGTCGGCGCGCTCGCGCACGGATACGCCGACCAGAACCCCCTCAATCTGCCGGGGCAGCGCGCAGATGCGGATATATTCATCCTCGTTGGAGCCGCTTTCCCGGAACATCGCCTGGGTTACGGCGGTGAGGGCCACGCGGCCAGCGCAGTAATCACGCATTTGATCCAGCGCCATGCGCTCCAGCGCGGCGTAGCTGCGGGTCTTCGTCTCAAAGAAGCGCGTATCCAGCGCGTGGGAGGAAATGCCCCGCTCCATGCAGCGGGCGGCCAGGCGGTGCGTGCGCGCCGTGGTGTTGGCGTAACGGAAGCAGCCGGTATCCGTGGTGATGCCGGTATAAATGCACGCGGCGATGTATTCGTCAAGCGGCACGCCCAGGGCGTCGATGAGCAGGAGCACAAGCTCCGCGCAGGCGGCGGCTTTTGGCTCCAGCAGCGTTTCGGCGGCGTAAAGGCTGTTGGTGGGGTGGTGGTCGACGCACAGATCCACCCTGCCCGCGAAGCGAGCGGCAAGGCCCTTGCCCAGCAGGCGCTCATCCGCGACATCCACCGCGGCCACAAGGCCGTGAGCAAGCTCATCGGCCCTCCAGTCCTCCGTGATAAAAGCATAGTCCGCGGGAATCGCGTCCTCGCAGAGCACGCAGGCCCGCTTCCCCAGGGTCCGCAGCGCGTAGGCCAGGGCATAGGCGCTGCCCAGGGTGTCCCCGTCGGGATGCTGGTGGGTTAAAACGCGAACCGCCTCCGCTGATTGGAGACGGCCCGCGGCCTTCGCAATGTCAATTCTCATTTCCGCTGTCCTCTTCGTCGTCTGTGATCACAAGCTCGGCGATTTTACGCGCGATCTCTGTGCCGGCCGCAATGGAATCGTCCCCGATAAAGCGCAGCTCCGGCGCCTTGCGCAGCCGCAGCCTGCGGCCCAGCTCCCCCCGCAGAAGCCCGGCGGCGTTCTGCAGGCCCTTTGCCGCCTCCCGCGCCGATTCCAGGCCCTCCATGGCGGAGATATATATTTTCGCGGAGCTGCCGTCGCCGCTCACGGCGACGCGCACAACGGTGAGCAGCTTCCCGCTCAGGCGCGGGTCCTTCAAATCGCGGATCAGGGCGATGAGCTCCCGCTTCATGTCCTCGGCGATTCGGTTGGCGCGGTAACTGGGCATGGTTGATCTCCTATCGCTTTTCACATAAATAAATGCTGTTTATTTGATCCCCGGCAAACAGATCGATGAGCGGCTGATACGCGCCCGCGTCCGCCGCTTCCAGGGCGTCAATATAGGCCTTGCGGTTGCCGCGCTCCACCATAAGAGGGAACAGCCCGCCCTGAATCAGCACAAAGCTGGCCAGCAGCCGCGCCACGCGCCCATTGCCATCCTGAAAGGGATGAATTGTCACGAAAGCGAAATGCAGCCAGGCGGCTTTGATTAGTATGTGCAGATCTGTCAATTCTTCATGATAAACGCGGATAAGCTCATCCATTTCGGAATCCACCTGCTCCGGCGGGCAGTAGAGATAGAGCACGCCGCCGCTGCTGGGATTGTTGGGCCGCTTCTTAAAATCGCCGTGGAGCAGTGGAATGGAGAGGCGGTTTCCGAAGCAATCAATGCCAGCCGCCGTTTGCTGATGGCTTGTGATCAACGCGTGCAGCTCCTTGATATAGCTAACGGACAAAGGGCGGTCGCTCTTGATGAAATCAAAGACCCAGTTCAGCGCCTCAAATTGATCCTTCAGCAAATCCATCAGCGTTCCGGCGGGAATCGTGCAATCGGCATGGCCCACATAGCTTTCCACAAAGCCTTCCCGCACAAGGGTTTCCGTCGCGCCGCGCGTGAGGTCATAGAGCCCTTCCATCGCGCCGGTTTCAATGGCCTGCCTGCGCTTGAGCTGTTCCAGATATGTGCTGCCGGGCCCTTTCAGGAGATTTGCGCGCTGTTCCAGCCATTGCGGCATAACCGCGTCCAGCCGCGAGGTATCCGCTCGCAGCCAGATCGGATCAAAGCGTACTGGTTTCCAAATTGCCTGTCGCATGCGTTACTCCCGGTACTCCTCCATCATATACAGCTCAAAGATATCCCCTTCGCGCAAATCGTTGAACTTGCCCAGGCTGATGCCGCACTCGTAGCCCTCGCGGACCTCTTTTACGTCGTCCTTGAAACGGCGCAGGGAGGCGATTTCGTCGTCGGCGAGAATCACGCCGCCGCGGGTCACGCGCACCTTGGCGCCCCGAACCGCCTTGCCGTCGAGCACATAGCTGCCCGCGATATTGCCCACGGAGGAAATCCGCACCACCTGGCGCACCTCCACCCGGCCCAGCGCCACCTCGCGGTATTTGGGCGCGAGCATGCCTTTCACGGCCTGGGTGACGTCCTCAATCATGTCATAGATGATGCGGTAGGTGCGCAGCTGCACGCCGTCGCGGTCCGCGTTGGAGGCCGCCACGGGGTCGGAGCTGACATTAAAGCCCGCCACAATCGCGCCGGAGGCCGCCGCCAGCATCACGTCGGATTCGCTGACCGCGCCCACGCCGGAGTGGATCACCTGCACGCGCACCTCGTCGTTGCTGAGCTTGAGCAGGCTTTGCTTCACCGCCTCGGCGGAGCCCTGCACGTCGGCCTTTACGATAATATTCAAATCCTTGCGCTCGCCCTCTTTAAGGGAGTCGAAGAGGGTTTCCAGGGTCACGCGCTCGTTTTGGCGGAAGATTTCCTCCTTGGCGGAGTGCTTGCGCTGCTCCACCAGGGCGCGGGCCAGCCGCTCGTCGGTGACGGAGTCGAAGCTGTCGCCCGCCTGGGGGGTTTCCGCCAGGCCCATAATCTCCACCGGAACGCTGGGCCCCGCCTCGGCCAGTGGCACGCCCTTGTCGCTTTGCATCACGCGCACGCGGCCCACGGCCTCGCCGGCCACGATCACGTCGCCGGTCTTGAGGGTGCCGTTTTGCACCAGCAGCGTGGCGATGGGGCCGCGGGTTTTGTCCAGCCGGGCCTCGATGACCACGCCCTTCGCGGCCCTGTTGGGGTTCGCGCGCAGCTCCTTCATCTCGGCCACGAGAAGCACGGCCTCCAGGAGCTTGTCGAGGTTCATGCGCGTCAGTGCCGAAACAGGCACGCAGATGGTCTCGCCGCCCCACTCCTCGGGCAGAAGCTCGTGCTCCGTGAGCTGCTGCATAATGCGGTCGGGGTTCGCGCCGGGCTTATCCATTTTATTGATCGCCACGACGATGGCGACCTCCGCCGCCCTGGCGTGGTTGATGGCCTCAATGGTTTGGGGCATAATGCCGTCGTCGGAGGCCACGACCAGAATCGCGATATCCGTGGCCTTCGCGCCCCGCGCCCGCATGGCGGTAAACGCCGCGTGGCCGGGGGTATCCAAAAAGGTGATCTGCCTGCCGCCGCAGTCGACACGGCAGGCGCCGATGTGCTGCGTGATCCCGCCCGCCTCCGTGGCGGTGACGGCGGTATCCCGGATCGCGTCTAGCAGGGATGTTTTGCCGTGGTCCACGTGGCCCATAACCACCACCACCGGATCCCGGTTTTGAAGGTTCGCCTCGCTGTCCACGCTGTCGTCGATGATACGGTCCTCAATGGTGACCACGACCTCGCGCTCCACCCGGGCGCCCAGCTCCGTGGCCGCCAGCTCGGCGGTGTCGTAATCAATGGTGTCGTTGACCGTCTTCATCTCACCGAGCTTCATCAGCTCCTTGACGACCTCCGTCGCGGTTCTTTTCAGCCGCAGGGCAAGCTCGCTGACGGTGATCTCCTCGCCCACTTTAATGACCAGCTGGGGCTTGCGGGCGCGCTCGGCGGCGATGCGGCGCAGACGCTCGGCCTCGGTCTCCCGCCGGGAGGAGCGCATGCCCTGCCTGCGGTACTGCCGGGATTTTTGTGTGAGCTTTTGCTTGTTGGTATGGGTGTCGGCGCGCTTGCCCTGCTGCTGCGCGCCATGCTGGCCGGGGGCGATATGCTCGTAGCGCACGTTGTATTTATCCAGATTCACGTCGCCGGAGCGGGTATCCACGGTGCGGGCCTCGCCCTTGGTGCGGGACTGGGCCGGGCCATCCTTTTTCTTTTTCTTTGGCGGGGGCGCTGGCTGCTGACCGGGCGCGGCGCCCGGCTGTCCCGGGGCTGTGCCCTGCTTGCGGCGCGCGGCGGCCGCGGCCGCGATTTCGGCGCTGGCCAACCGTTCGGCGCTGGTGGGCTTGCCCCGGCCAGGGCGTGCCTGCGCCGGCTTTGG
>Ga0099364_10010917_pt1 | contig 12461 bp, 17 predicted proteins | sample TergutTh196P3_FD_73070 | JGI IMG/M metagenome (GOLD analysis project Ga0099364, IMG submission 73070) | Microcerotermes parvus P3 segment gut microbial communities from Pointe-Noire, Republic of the Congo - Th196 P3 | ecosystem: Host-associated > Arthropoda: Insects > Digestive system > Gut ... | reverse complement strand
CTGTCGCCCGGTTGCTGCTAACGTCCGAGCGGCTTGGCGCAGCGGCGGCTTCCACTACCATTTCAGCGGGCTACTACCTTTCAATTTCGCACTGCCTTTTCTGCGGAGCTACTGCCGCCGTTGCGCCAAACCGCCAGTTGTGTTGCAGTGTATTTTTGTCGTTTATTTCACAAAAACAGAATAGGCTCGCGCAGGATTCGTTCCGTCTGTTAGAGTTTGCTCTACACCGTTTTTCCATAGTTGAGCAATGGAACGAGAGCCATCAGTACCTATTCTTTCATATCCTACAACATATACATCGCTACCCGATACGAAAACAGAAGACGCATAAGCTTCGACACGAGTACCATCAGAAAGACTCTGTGCCTCTCCATTCTTCCACAATACGGCTCGTGAACTGCTACTTGTCGCAGTGTATCCTGCTACATATACATCGCTGCCCGATGCAAAAACAGAATTGGCTCCTCCGGGAGAGGCGAGAGTTTGAACCTCTCCGTTTTTCCACAATCGAGACGAAACCCCAACTCCATATGCTACCAGTGCCACATACACATCGTTGCCCGATACGTAAACTGAATTTGCAAACGACAACGTGTTAGGTATCAGACTTTGTGCCGTTCCGTTTTTCCATAAACTAGCACTTGGAACCGGGTCATTACCGGTAGTGTATATACTGCCTGCCACATACACATCGTTTCCTGAAACGTATACGGAACGCGCTGAAGCAATACGTGTTCCATCTGTTAGATTTTCTGCTGTACCGTTTTTCCACAGTACAGCAACATCTATGCCTTGTGCGTTACGCATATATCCCGCTACATACACATCATTGCCCGAAACATATACGGAACTGGCTTGAGCATTTCGCGTTCCATCAGTCAGGTTTTGTGCCGTACCGTTTTTCCACAATATTGCAACATCTATGTCTTGTGCGTTACGCATAAAACCCGCTGCATACACATCGTTGCCCGATACGAAAACAGAAATTGCCTCCGCTACGCGAACTCCGTCGGTGAGATTTTGTCTTTCTCCATTTTTCCACAAAACGGCAAAGTTGCCATCTCTACCCGCAACATACACATCTTTTCCGCCTGATTTTCCGTTATCGTCATCATCGTCGCATCCACTCATGATGATGCCCGCTGCCAAACCCAAACCAACTTTTCTTAAAAAGTCACCTCTACTCATGAGGCTTTTCGATCTCGCCTTGTTTTTTACATGGCTTTCGGCTTCCATTACTTCGCCTTCTAAACTACTAAACTGTAACATAAAATAAACTTATAAAAAATTAATACTATGTTGTGATTCTGCCGTTTCAGCACGGTTTCCGCAACTCTCTCGACCGCGCTCTCGCACATTGCACACAACGTCAGAGCGGCTTGGCGCAGCGGCGGCTTACACTACCGTTTATGCGGGCGACAAACGTTCAATTTCGCACTGCCTTTTCTGCGGGCGTACTGCCGCCGTTGCGCCAAACCGCCAGTTATCGGCTGTGCATTTACTCCTCTTTGTCAAGAAGTGATATAGAGCCTATTCTAACTATCTCGGGAGATGCGTCAATAACCTCTGCACGAAAAACATAAATGCCGTCATCCAATTTTTGGTCATTCGATGAACGACCATTCCAACTGCATATCTTTCCTTCTGTGCTGAACACCAAAGTGCCGAAACGGTTATAAATTTTCAAAGACACTACATCATCTTTGTTCGACGACATAAACGCAAACCAAGAATCACCTACTTCTTTTACTTGGTTTTGGTCGTACATACGCAATTTGCACATAATGATACTGTCAGTTGGCGTTTGCGCTAATCCCGTATCATTACCGACAACTTGCGTCGTCGAAAAACTCCAGCCCAATATGGCTGCTAACATGAAAAACTTTACTGTTCTCATTCGATTCAATTTTTAGTTATTTACTTATTACTTAACTTATTACAATTAATTTCAAATTTCTACTACGTTTTCGACAACACTTTTTCTAGGCGTTTTCATTTCTGCACAACGCTCTCGCCGCATTGCCGATAACGTCAGAGCGGCTTGGCGCAGCGGCGGCTTTCACTACCGTTTATGCGGGCTACTACCTTTCAATTTCGCACTGCCTTTTCTGCGGGGCTACTGCCGCCGTTGCGCCAAACCGCCAGTTGTGCGTTCGGCATTTTGTCATTCGTATTCATATTCCCATTTAACAAGGAAAACAGTAGCACCCGAATAACTCGATAATTCGGGACGATTTTGAACGAGTTTGATTAGATTGTTGTTCCAATCGTAGTATCTCATATCATGCATTAACGCTGATTTTGAGTCTTCGTTACTATATTGAGTAGAATAGACTAAAAGTCCTTGGTCGTAAAAATGTTCTATTGTTCCATAATCTTTGCTTTCCGGAACAAAGAATCTCTCTTTTTTGAGTATTTCGCCTTTATATTCATATACGATGTAATACTTTAGCTGGTCGTCCTCGTAGTATTCTTTTTTTGCGAGTTTCTTGTCTTTGTACTGATATATGTTACTCCATGTTTGCACTCCGAGATATGGAAAACCAAACTCGTTCAGTTCCTTAACTTTATTTCCTTGAGTGTCATAGGAATAAATGACTTTGTCGATTAAAACAGGCGAATCTTCGAGATATTCATCATACTTTGATATTGTTTCCAATTGCCCTTTTGTGTTGTAATGGTATATATCATACCTGTGAGCCAAAGCAAAATTCACTCTACTAATTCTTTCTAAATTGTCATACAGGTACTCTGTAGCAAAGTTTTTGTAATCGTCAAAAACGTGGTAAACACGTTTCAGTTTGCTGTCCTTTGGATACAAGATGTCCTGAACTCTGTAATCATGGATTTCAAAATCGTTATCCATTTCGTTTTTTCCGCACCCTGCGAATATCATACATACTGCGAAGCAAGCAACTATCGTCGCCACATTCTTCAATTGAAATCTCAATTTTATCATTTCGTTTACTTTTTTATTATTTTATTACTTTTATTACTTCTTTTTAACATTACTTACTACTCTTTCGTCCGTGTCGGCTACCTTGCAACGTTGTCGGGCAGTATTTTCTACTCAAACGTACTGCTTTCTCGACTGCGCTCTCGCTGCTGACGCACAACGTCCGAGCGGCTTGGCGCAGCGGCGGCTTACACTATATGTTTATGCGGGCTACTACCGTTCAATTTCGCACTGCCTTTTCTGCGGGGCTACTGCCGCCGTTGCGCCAAACCGCCAGTTGTGTTGCAGTGTATCTATCGTCAAGTTGCTCGTTAATGTCCGTCCTCACAAAATTCATTTCAAAATTATTCTTTCAAACAGTCCGTAATTTTATTTCCATCAATTAGCGATTGAATCTGTTTGCATATTTCATCTGGTTGTGTTGTCCCGATGTGCACAATTGTTTTGCTATCATGAAATTGAAGTTCAATTGCTTTGATTCCTGTCACCATATATCGTTTGATGATCCTGCCATTAAAATCGATTTTGGCTCCGACGCCAAATTTTTGAGAAATAATCGGTTTGCAGGATTTGATGTTTGTTATTTCGTACCTTTTCTTGATCAAACCAATACCTAATATGAAAGAAAGGTGTGTGTTATCAATCGTTATTGTGATGTTATAGAAGCATAACAAGCCGAACAAAAAAATTGCAATTAAACCATAAGACAGCACACTATCAATGTACTCTAACCACGTCAATCCTGCAAAAACTACGACAACTGCTAATATTACTGCTATTATTGGTATTCCCCGATCTGTGTATCTTTTTTCTTTATTCCACTCCATAATATTTTGATTAGATTTAATTTTTCCTGCTCTAACGGCTTTGCATGTCTTGCCCCGTTAATGGTTATCGGCTCCATTTTCTGTCTTCGCGACTTTCTCGACCGCACTCTCGCACATTGCACACAACGTCAGAGCGGCTTGGCGCAGCGGCGGCTTCCACTACCATTTATGCGGGCTACTACCTTTCAATTTCGTACTGCCTTTTCTGCGGGGTTACTGCCGCCGTTGCGCCAAACCGCCAGTTGTGTGTTCGTGCATTTTTCGAGAGTGTTGTCTTTTAATCTACTATCCAAGAATAATCTCTATAAATAAACTTCGGATTTAATGTATCTTGTTCAATATCAAATCGAAGCTTTATAAATTAGAGACCTCTATATCCAAGTCCCTTATTTTTTCGAAGTTGTTCAAGTTTATTCCATTGTTCAACATGCAAAACTAAAACGGCACACAGTTCTTTACTTTGAATATGAAAATGCAACAGTTCTTCATTTTCATATTCAGTGTAATCCTTAAACCAATATGTCAATTTTGATTTGTCAACAATTGAGAGTTGTTTCATAAGTTCCAACTTATATTCCTTTGAAACTGATTGATAGTCATCAAAAATGGGATTCGTGTTTTTACAAACAGGTCTATGCCAATCACAAGAAATAAAACACACAAAGAAAAGAAAAGAAGGCAATATTTGCCTTAAAAATCTGCTTATTCTTACTGATTTCAAGTTCATTTTAATATCCCTAATTTGTGTCGGGTACAACTTCAAAATTATTAAAAATTCTATAACCTTTCAACTTAACTTTCAATTCTTTACATCATTGTCCATCGTACTTTCTTCTTTTGCGCGTCTTTTTCACTTTGTTGTCGGGTTGTACTCTGTTCTCGGCACGGTTACTTTTTCGACAACGCTCTCACCGCATGACACACAATCGGGTCACGCGAAGGAATTTCACCCTCGCGTTCCCACAGAACCGTACGTGAAAGTCTCCCTTCATACGGCTCTTCATATTAAATAAATCACTCAAATTACCCATTTATTCTACTATCTAAACGGTTAATTTACTATGGATGTACCAATTGCCAATGACCAAACAGGCACGGATTTTCTTTGTATTTACACCGAAGATAGCGTAAAGCGCGCTTTTTGCTAAAACCATTTTCCCATTTGACCCATTTCAGTAGTATGGCGTTTAGTTAAAGAGTCCAATCTGTATCCTTAACATTCTCTTAATATTATCTTATCATAATCTTAATTTTTTTTTAACCTTTCCGTAACATCTCTCCTGTACTTTTGTGCCGAAATTTAAAACAGTAAATTCATGTTAAAATTAAGGCACAATAGTCAGATAAAGAATGTTTTGTTCATTTTATGGGCAGGTGGATGCGCTCTTCTTTGCTACTCAATGGTTTATGCGCTACGCAAGCCGTTCACTGCGGCAATCTTCGACGATATAACAGTGTTTGGGTTTTCGTTCAAAACAGCGGTAACTATTTCGCAGACTATAGGTTATCTGATTTCCAAGTTCGCCGCCATTAAACTTATTTCGGAACTTAACCATAGTCATCGGTTGCGTTTGATTTCGATTGCTGCAATCATGGCTGCCGGCGCGCTCGTATTTTTCGGACTGCTGCCTGCACCTTACAATATCGCAGCAATTTTTGTTAATGGACTTGCGCTTGGATGCATGTGGGGTGTTATTTTTTCGTTTCTCGAAGGAAGACGCATAACCGACTTGCTTGCAAGTATTCTCGGCATAAGTATGGTGGTCAGTTCGGGTACTGCCAAATCAATCGGACTGTTTGTTATGAACCGGCTCGATGTGAGCGAGTTTTGGATGCCGGCTCTTATAGGAGCGTTCGCCTGTCCGTTAGTTATCGCGCTTGGGTGGACGCTTTCCAAGTTGCCGCCGCCCAACGAGGTAGATATATCGCTGCGGGTCAAGCGCGTTACATTAGACGGCTCACAACGTGTCGCTCTTTTTCGCAAATACGCACTATTATTAACTTTGCTGCTGGGTGGAAATCTGTTTTTGACCGTTTTGAGGGACATTAAAGAGGATTTTTTAGTAAATATTTTCGATTTGACGGGACATTCAGACTGGGTTTTCGCAAAAATAAACACCATAGTAACGCTCACTATACTCGGGCTTTTCGCTATGATGATGTTCGTGCGCAGCAATAAGAATGCGCTGTTTATACTATTAACCGGAGCCAACGTCGCATTGATAACCATGGCGCTTATTTCGGCTAATTATTACCAATGGAAACTGCCGCCGTTAGTTTGGCTTTTTGCAATGGGGCTCTCGCTATACATTCCGTATCTTGCGTTCCAAACAATCTTTTTCGACCGCTTCATAGCAGATTTAAAAATACAGGGTAATGTAGGGTTTTTTATCGCCTTGATTGACGCCATAGGCTACTCGGGTTCGGTCGTTGTAATGTTGTCTAAAGAGATTTTTAGACCCCAGGCAGACTGGTTGCAGATATTCAATCAGCTGAGCTTATTTGTGGGAATTTTTTGTGCCGTAGTTTTTTCGACATCGATGATAATTATTGCTGGAGCGGCAAGAAAAAGACGAGGCAGGAAAACAACATCCAAAACATTTTTTCGACAAAAAAGGAAACAACATTCTTGCCGTGATTCCTATAAGGGAAATAGAGGCAAATAGCGAAATTGTTAGAAATCCGTAGATAAACAGTGCGCGGAGAAGGTGGATTTGGACACACGGGACGGTAAAAATGAATTTTCATAAGTTTCGAAATCAGGAAATAATTGCTATCTTAGTTGAATAGTTACAACATATTTTATATTTTTGCGCAATTTTTTATTGAAAACCGAAAACTATATGCAAATAGGCTCTATCAATTTTGGAGAAAAGCCGATTTTTCTTGCACCGATGGAGGATGTCACTGATCCGTCCTTCCGTTATATTTGCAAGCATTTTGGCGCTGATATGATGTATTCTGAGTTCGTGTCGAGCGACGGTCTTATCCGCGATGCACAAAAGACGCTAAAAAAATTGGAAATTGAGGATAGCGAACGTCCTATCGGCATTCAACTTTACGGACATCTGATAGACGCCATGACTCAGTCGGCAGTTATCGTTGAGAGAGCAAGTCCCGACTTGATTGACATCAACTTTGGCTGTCCGGTGCGCAAGATTGCTACTCGGGGCGCCGGCGCCGGTATGCTTTGCAACGTGCCGCTGATGGTAGAAATGACCAAAGCGATTGTAGAAGCCGTGAAGTTGCCCGTAACCGTAAAAACACGTTTAGGGTGGGACGAAGAATCGAAAAATATCGTTGACGTTGCCGAAAGGCTGCAAGACGTTGGTATAGCCGCCATAACCATACACGGACGAACACGGGCGCAACTCTACAAGGGCGAAGCCGATTGGACATTGATAGGCGCCGTGAAGAACAACCCGCGCATGCGCATACCTGTAATAGGCAACGGCGACGTCAATTCGGGAGAAAAAGCCCGCGAAATGTTCGACAGATACGGAGTAGACGCAGTAATGATAGGACGCGCTACTTACGGTAGACCATGGATTTTCGCCGAAATAAAGCATTATCTGAAATCAGGCGAACAAATGCCGCCATTATCAATAGCACAAAAAGTAGAACTCGCAAAAATGCACCTTGCTAAATCAATACATTATAAAGGAATACCGGTAGGAATTTTTGAAATGCGACGCCACTTGTCAAACTATTTCAAAGGATTGCCTGACTTCAAACAAACACGAATGACATTAGTCACCTCGCTGGATGTAGACGAATTGATTGAAACCCTTGACGGGATAACTTTTCGAGATATTGAGTAACTTTATCCTTTCAACGCTTCTGCTCCGCCCACAATTTCCAATATTTCATTTGTTATTGCAGATTGCCGCGCCTTATTGTATTGCAGCGTCAGTTCCTGTATCAGCGTTGTGGCGTTGTCGGTTGCCTGGTGCATTGACGTCATGCGGGCGCCAAATTCCGAAGCAATAGAATCTAATAGCATCCCGTAGAACGACAAGCGGAGGTCTTGCGGAATAAATTCATTAAGAATATATTCCCTTGAGGGTTCAAAAATATAGTCTGTTTGCAGCGTTTTTTCTTTTTTCTTTTTCCTTTGGCGTTCATTTTCTTCTTCGGGTATCAGTGGCAGAAACTGTTTGCATACAATCTTTTGAGTAGCCGCATTAACGAACTCGTTGTATACAATATCAATTCTGTCGAACCTTTTTGCCACAAATGCATCCATAAGCGATTGAGCAAAATTTGCTGCTTTTTCGTATGTCAGATGTTCTACAATATCTGTGTTCACCGGCGCTTCTAATGCTATTTTTCGTCTGCGCAGGGCGTCGAATCCCTTTTTTCCGATTGACATAAATCGTATCTTTTCTGGGGGTATAAATCTGCTATATCTATTTTCTGCCATCAGCAGCGCTTCCTTCACGGCATTTGAATTGAAGGCGCCGCACAGTCCACGGTTTGAAGTAATAACCACAATAAGCACTTGCTTATAATCACGGTCTTCGGCGTATACGTTATCCGTTGTGTCGCCTATCGACAATGCTACATTCTCCATTATTTCCTGCATCTTGTGGATGTAGGGTCTGAAATTGGTTACGGTATCCTGCGCCTTTTTCAATTTAGCGGCAGCCACCATCTTCATCGCGCTGGTTATTTGCCGTGTTGACCCCACCGACGCAATACGTGTTCGTATCTCTTTTAAATTTGCCATCTAATCAGATTGAATATTTACTTTAAATTTTAAACTTCAAACATTAAATTAAGCAGCCTCTTCGCTTCTTGGAATATATCTAAGCGCTATTTCGCGAGCGGCAAGTTCGATTTTTTTTGTCATTGCGTCGTTCAATTCGCCGGCAGCCAGCGCTATTAATACGTCATTGTATTTTGTTTCCATCAGTTCGTGAAAATCCTTTTCGAAAGAATTTACTTTGTCCATCGGAACGGCTCTCAACAATCCCTGCATACCGCAAAATAGTATTGGAATTTGTTGTTCTACCCGCAATGGCGCATGTAAGCCCTGTTTTAGCAGTTCAACGTTTTTACGTCCCTTGTCGATTATAGCTAATGTTGCTGCGTCGAGGTCGGAGCCGAATTTTGAGAACGCTTCTAATTCGCGGAACTGCGCCTGGTCTAATTTCAGCGTACCCGCCACTTTCTTCATCGATTTTACCTGTGCGTTTCCGCCAACGCGCGACACAGAAATACCCACGTTGATAGCCGGACGTATACCGGCATTAAAGAGGTTCGATTCCAAGAAAATTTGTCCGTCGGTTATAGAAATAACGTTCGTTGGGATGTATGCCGACACGTCGCCTGCCTGCGTTTCTATTATTGGCAGGGCAGTCAGCGAGCCTCCGCCCTTCACCATTGGACGCAACACGTCGGGCAGGTCGTTCATCTGCGCGGCTATTTCGTCTGAATTGATGATTTTTGCAGCACGTTCGAGCAACCGCGAGTGCAGGTAGAAAACGTCGCCCGGATATGCTTCGCGTCCCGGGGGGCGGCGCAGCAGAAGCGACACTTCACGATAGGCTACCGCTTGTTTAGACAGGTCGTCGTATATGGCTAATGCCGGACGTCCGGTATCGCGAAAATATTCGCCTATTGCAGCTCCCGCAAAAGGAGCGTAGTACTGCAAGGCAGCCGGCGCCGATGCCGACGCAGCCACCACTGTGGTGTAAGCCATGGCTCCGTGCTCTTCGAGTTTTTGAACAACGCCCGCTATTGTAGAGCCTTTTTGCCCCACTGCAACGTATATGCAATAGACCGGTTCGCCGCGGTCGAAAAACTCCTTTTGATTGAGGATGGTATCAATGGCGATTGATGTTTTTCCGGTTTGGCGGTCGCCGATGATTAGTTCGCGCTGTCCGCGTCCAATAGGAATCATAGCGTCTATTGCTTTGATACCTGTTTGTAGCGGTTCTTTTACCGGTTGCCGGAAAATAACGCCCGGAGCCTTACGTTCGAGGGGCATTTCGTAAAGTTGTCCGGTGATTGCTCCTTTGCCATCAATTGGTTCGCCAATGGTATTGATGACACGCCCCAGCAATCCTTCGCCCACCATTATTGAGGCTATTCTGCGAAGTCTTTTAACGCTGTATCCTTCTTTTATCAGGTTGGAAGGACCCAACAATACAACGCCCACATTGTCTTCTTCGAGGTTCATTACTATACCTTTCAGCCCGCCTTCGAACTCTATCATTTCGTTCGCTTGAACGTTCAAAAGTCCGTAGATGCGGGCGATTCCGTCGCCCACCGTCAAAACGACGCCTACTTCTTCCAATTCTATTTCGGTTTTGAAACCTTCTATCTGTTTTTTTAGAACTTCCGATACTTCTGCCGGTTTTATATTGACCATATTCTTATTTTTGATTTTTGATTATATTCTTTGAGATTCAATTTTTTTATCAGAGATACATACGCCATTGTCCCAGAGTTCCCACTCTGAAATATCAATATCTGACGTCCATGCAACAGAATATCCTCCACAATCCACATACACTGTGTCAAACATTGATTGATTCTTTAGAATTTCATAATCGGGAAACTGTTCAAAAAGTAGATTAACATCATACTTTTTCTTGACTCCATTATCAAATTCAACAAACAAAATTTGATTTTGTTGAGGTATTACACTTTTGACCTTTACGCTTTCCATACTCAATTTTACATTAATGGTGGTAACTTTATTAATACTTTTGTTTCCCACATCTTCATTATATCGGATTTATGCTTTGCAGCCCATTCTTTGATGAGTGTTTGTGCTTTCGGAGGCATATCGCCTTCAAACATTTCCGTTGTTTGAATATCGAACAGTCCAGAATATTCACCGTATAGTGCATGAAAATGTGGCGGATTATGTTCTCTGGTAAAGAAAATCTTGACTATTATTCCGTAAAATCTGGTAATCTCTGGCATAATATATATAATTAACTAATAATTAACGTTTTACGCATTCTATCTAACGCAGAAGCCAGACTTGCATCATATTGCTGGTCGCCTGCACGAACGAAGAATCCGCCTATCAGCTTTGGGTCTACATCGGACGAAATTTGCACGTCGGCTTTGAACAGCGCATTGAGTTGTTTCTGTAACTGTTGTTTAGTGTCTTCGTCCATTCCAACAGCAGAGACAACATTGGCGCGTTTTATACCTTTCGATTTTTCGTATATGTCGATAAAATTTCGCGCTACATCCGATAAAATGATTTCGCGTCTATTGCGGATGATGAGATTAACAAAATTTAGCGTCAACGAATGTACACGCTTTTCAAGCAAATCTGCCATCACTTTGCGTTTCTGTGGCGGCTTGACAACAGGGTCGTCCAATAATTGCTTGAACTTTGGATTTTCGCTGATAGCAACGCTTATCAAATCCATATCGGTCTTCAAAACGTCTAAACATTGATTGTCAGCGCCCGCCCTCATTAACGCCTTGGCGTATCTAACTGAAATAATACTTTGATTCATACTTTTTAAGTTTATAGTTTCAGGTTTCAAGTTTCATGAAACGTTCTATCAACTCTTTTTGCTTACTATCGTCGCTTAACTCTTTACGGAGGAGTTTTTCGGCGATTTGTACCGACAATTCTGCGGCAACGTTGTGCATTTGCCTTATAGCCGCATTTTTTTCGGCTTCTATGGAAAGGCGTGCATCATTGATGATTTTATCCTTTTCACGAATTGCCTGCTCGCGTGCTTCGCGAACAATTTTTTCCTTGATGTCATTAGCATCGCGGAAAATCTTTTCGCGTTCGCTATAAGCTTCGTTGAGGATGCGTTCATTGTCAGCCTTAAGCTTTTCGATGTTTTCTTTGGCTTTTTCGGCTGTTTTCAATGCTTGCTCAATGCTATCGTCGCGCTCCTGCAACATGTTAAGGATGGGTTTCCACGCAAATTTCTTCAATATGAAGAAAACAATCCCAAAGGATACTAACATCCAAAACAATAATCCAATATCGGGTGTAACTAACTGCATACTATTTTCGATTTTCGATTAAAAATTAAAAAAGCCCGGCATTTCCGGCCAACCGCACGTACTGTTGCCGGGCTTAATTGTCGCGACCCTAATCTACAAAAAGGATCAAAAGACACAACACGATGGCAAAGAATGCCACACCTTCGATAAGCGCTGCAGCGACTATCATATTTGAACGAATGTCGCCGGCTGATTCCGGCTGACGCGCAATGGCTTCCATAGCCGAACCGCCGATGCGTCCGATACCGATACCTGCGCCAACGGCAGCGATTCCTGCCCCGACAGCAGCGCCAAACTTAGCTAATGCCGCATTGGCTACTGCTTGCAAAATAATGGAAATTAACATAATACTAATTTATTAAAATGGTTATTTATGAATTTTTAATTTATATGAACTTACAATTTACAATTATCAATTATCAATTATCAATTAATGATGGTCCTGTACTGCCATTCCGAAATACAACGCTGAAAGCAACGTAAATACATAGGCTTGTATGAACGCTACTAACAATTCGAGGAAGAACATGAACACGGAGAAAAGCACTGAAATCAACGATGCTCCGTAGCCCAGAGCGGGGTTCATAGCGCCGAAGATGAAAATCAGGCTGAAAAATCCCATGACGATGATATGCCCCGCAGTTATGTTGGCAAACAAACGAATCATCAACACAAACGGCTTT
>Ga0099364_10010916_pt1 | contig 12461 bp, 12 predicted proteins | sample TergutTh196P3_FD_73070 | JGI IMG/M metagenome (GOLD analysis project Ga0099364, IMG submission 73070) | Microcerotermes parvus P3 segment gut microbial communities from Pointe-Noire, Republic of the Congo - Th196 P3 | ecosystem: Host-associated > Arthropoda: Insects > Digestive system > Gut ... | reverse complement strand
AGTTGGTCGGCCAGTGTGTGTTTGATGATCCGGTCGTATTTTTCACCGGCGACTTTGCGAACAACGATTTCCGTACTGGGAAACAGACAACCGGAGCGGGCGAGGTCAACGGCTTCATCGGCGGAGTCCGGCGGTGCAATATCCGTGCGTTTTTTCCACCAGTCTTCAAACTTCTTCCTTGACCAGCCGCCGTGTTCGGGACAAACCCATTCCGACTTCGTGCGTTGGTAGCCGTGATTCTGCTGGATGACATAGTCGACCCGCACGGAACGCGGATCGCCGGGACCGGCTCCGTGTTTTTGATGGACGTTGTAATCAATGCCGAGAACCGTATAGGTCGTGTCGGTGACCTCGCCGGAAATAATCCCCTCGCTTGACGCTTCCCGCTCGTGATTTTGCGACCGTTTCGGGAATTCGTAACCACATTCATTACAGACGGACACGGCGGCGTGGACGATCTGATGGCACTTGGGACATTCCTTGGCAGGGGCTTCGCCTTCGCCGCGTTCCGACGCTTGTTTGATCCGCACGGCATCGACGGGACCGTGCCGCATAATATTGTTTCCGTAATCAAGAACGAGGCAGTCCGTTTTCGATTCATGGAGCCGGAAACCTCTCCCGATCATTTGATAAAAAAGTCCCGGTGAAGCGGTGGGACGCAGAAGAACGACGCAATCCACGTTCGGAGCGTCAAAGCCGGTCGTGAGGACATTGACGTTGACAAGATATTTTAGCGGCGGAAGCGGATCGCCGAGTAGATTGCCGTCGACCGTCTCCCTTTTGAAGCGGCGCAACAATAAATCCCGTTCGCCGGAGGAGGTTTCGCCGGTAACGACAGCGCATTCACTGCCGCTGTAGGCTTTGAGAAGTTGACAGACCGCCTCGGCCCGTTCGACGGAAGCGGCAAAGACAAGAACGCTATTGCGGTCCCTTGTGCGTAGGGCGATTTCTCGGCAGGCGGCCTGTTCGAACTCCTCGGTGCCCACGAGTGCCTCGACTTCGGCGGGAACGAACTCGCCGCCGCGAACATGGAGGTTCGATGTATCGACGGCAAGCGGACTCCCCTTCGATTTCAAAGGACAAAGATAGCCGCGAACAATGAGTTCCTTAACACCGATTTCGTAGCAAATTTCGTTGAGCAGATTGTCGGGACCGCAGAGCATCCCGGATTTCATACGATAAGGTGTTGCCGTCAAACCGATGAGTCGGACGTTCGGGTTGATCTCCTTCATCCGCCCAAGGAACGAGCGGTACATTCCCTCGCCGTCCTCCGGCAACAAATGAGCCTCATCCACGATGATTAAATCAAAATGGCCAAGAAGGTCGGCCTTTTGATAGACCGACTGGATTCCCGCAACAATAACCGGCTCCTCGGTATCCCGGCTTCCGAGTCCGGCAGAATAGACGCCGACGGGAACATCGGGACAAATCGCCTGTAATTTGTCGGCGGCCTGTTGCAACAGTTCCTTGACGTGGGCGAGGACAAGAACACGACCATTCCAGTAGGTTGCGGCATCACGGCAAATCGTTGAGAGTACGGGTGTTTTTCCGCTGTTGTGGTGGACCATGAAATGACCGTCGACGTACAGGTGGTCGCCATCAAGCGTAAAACCAAAAAACTCGTCTTCACCGATTGGCTCAATAGAGAATCCTGTCCTCAATACATCTTTCTTTTGCCGCCGCTTGTGGGATTGTTTTCGCTTCAGGCGACAGGGAATTTGTGAAACATCTCCACAAATACCGATTCGATAAAACCAGCCTCCGGCTCCCGTTTGACATCGACAATATTTCATACGAGTCAAAACACGAAAACCAAGACTTCGTGCGAGAAAAGCAACATCACCGGCCAATTCCTGTGACTTCGTGATATAGTCAAAATAGCCGTGTCCCAAATGGCCGTCAGCATCTAAAATTCCGGCCAAAAGCAAAAAACGCTCTTGTCGCGAGGCCGTCAAGTAAGTCTGTGGAATAAATTTCGTACCGGACAATTGCCCGTGAAGACGCATTTCTTCAAGTGTTTTCTGGACAAGATTCACCTGACCTTTGAGACCGGCCATCGAATAGGTCGGGCAGCGTCCTCCTGAATCGTCGACCCGGATATTGTTGCCCAGGGATTGTGCATAATCACACCATGCTTTTTCGATTTCCGTGTCGGCGGTCGTCAATTCGACGGCCCCACGAAGGCAACCGTCTCCAAGCAAAAGTCCAAGAATATAAGGAGGGACAGGCAGGTCGGTGACGGCTGAAAAATCGACCGGGACATGATAAAGTTTGCGAAGATGTTTCCAAGACTTCGATTTGCCGAGATATTCCCGGACAGAAATGTTGTCGATTTCGCCGCCGCGCTTGTTACACGGGAACTGTTTCTTGCCCTCACTGGTGCAGACCAACGACATCACATGATCGCCATTGACGACAAATGAAATTCCGTCAATTGGTTTGATCCGGTACATTTTATCCCGACCACGACATAATGCCTGAACACGTCGGGACGTTGAGTCCGCCCCCATGACAAGGTCCCCCACCATAACATCCTGTACCGGTTTGAGTGTGCCGTCGAACATAAGAATCGGATGATCCTTGGCATGGCAACCGGTCGGCAAGACGACACAGGGATTCCCTTCTTTCGTCCGCAGATAATCGTACACGGCGTTGACCGCTTCCTGTTGATAGGGACGTAAAATCATGAGCGTTGGTCTCCTGTAATATCGTAACAGCCGCCGATCAGGGCAAAGTCCTCTTTCACGGCCTTGATCAGTTTGATGGCGGATTGAGCGAGAGCGGCCAAATAGTTCTCATCGAAATAGTGCCGAATCTGGACGGCGGCATGGTCGGTGTTCGTCCTCGAAAGCGGCACCTCGATGTACTCACCGCGTTTGAGACGGCTGACACAAGGGCGTACATTTTTCGTATCGTCGTCATCGCTGTCATCGCCGATTTCAGATTCTTTTTCTTCCACCTGCCCCGGCACTTCGTCTCTGGGAACAAACGTCTCACAGGCCGGATCGGTCGGTGCCCGCACCACGCCTTCGATGGTGCAACGCGGCGACTCATAAAGACCGCATCCGCCGCAGATATGCGTTGGCTCCGGTGTTTTACTGATATTGGAAACGTTATAGGTTCGACCGTCGGCACCGACACGACTTGTGCATTGCACAAGTCGCCCGTCCAATTCGAGTTTTTTCCTTACCCGGCAAACAGTTGTATGAACAACACCGACTTTTTTGGAAATCTGGCTGTCACTTTCATTCACGCCATCAAGTTCGAGCAGATAACGTTCAACGGCTCTACGTTTGTCGCCATACGTCCGCTTGAGACCGTGCGACTGGTTGGCACAGACCGCATACCGCAGAGCATCTTTGACATTGCCCAGATACTGTTCGATAATAATCTGGTCGTTCGGCTTCGCGCGGAGATGGGCGAACAACCGATGAAAGCCGTCGGCGAGAATGTACTGATCGTTGTCAATGTCAAGAAAAACGGTGATCGGCGGGAACCGTTTTCCGTCTTCCATCGCCTCGGCGTATTCCCGGATGGTTTCCTCACAGGTCTTCTCGCGGGCCTGTGTGTTCAGGTCGCTTCGGATCATGTGAGGATCAATGCTCTGTTGAATCGGTTTCATCGATCTTTGTGTTGGTGTTATCGTGCAGGATTTCAACGAGTTTCGGCAGGTCGTCGAGGCGGACGATGACGACCCAGGGTCTGTTGTTCTGGCGGTGGCAGACGACCGGCACTTTTGCGATACCGGCGTCGTTCACGGCTTGATCGATTGCTTCATAGAGGCGGAACCGTTCGCTCCGCTTGCACTCGATGTGGACGTTCGGAATATCCGTAACAACGTCCGGGGAATCGGGCGAGCCTTGGAACTGCATCCCGCGTCGGGCGGAAACGCCCAAAACGCGGCCAAGTTCGGCGGCCAGTTCACGCTCGCCGCGTTTCCCTTTAGATTTGGAGAATCGGCCCATACTGTTCTTCCTTCCAAAAATCGGGGTTGCGCCCTTCACGGGCTTCACGGATCAGTCGCCGAAGAAGTTCGTTCAGCGAAGACGGGGAGGTCGGCCTCGGAACGGGGGCGGAATGAGTTTCCGTATCGTTATCGTCAAGCTCGACAATGGCGGCCAAAAGCAAAACTTTCATAGAAGTGTTCCTTGTGCGGTTGGATGGGATGGATAGAATGGTGATGAATTATCGTGACGGTTTCGCCCACGGGTTGGAACCGGGGTCCGTGCCGGACAGGCGAGTGGCTCCCGGCTGCGCGGTCGTGTTGGCACCAACCGGATGTGCGGCGAAGGTGGGACGCGGAGCGTAACCGGCGATCTCGGCGGAAACGCGGCCTTCCGAATCGGCCTTGTGCTTGATCGTGATTTGGAACGGCAAGTGGTGCAGTTCGACGGTGTCACGAAATTGCATAACGCCGACAGAGTGGCAGATCGCGGACAGAGCGGCTTGGGCTCGTTTCGTTGCCTTGGGACTGGGATGCTCCAGACAAAGACGGTCCCAGTGAAGTGCCCCTTTCTGTTCGCCGTCGAGAACGGTGTATTCGAATTCAAGATAGTTGCCGTCGCCCGCCTTCGTCTGCTTGTAGAGCGACTGCGAGATTTCGACAAGGTACTGGCCTTCCGGCAACACGGTGTATTCGGCAAGCGGCTTGACTTGAGTGGCATCAAAACTGATTTGAACCATGTTATTGACTCCAAAAAAAGTGTTTTGATAAATGTTCGGAAAAATGCCGACCTCCGGCGTTTGCAATTGCCGGAGATTCGGGCGTGAAAACGTTCGCTTGGTGTCTTCTGTTGATTGAAAGAGATGTTCGGTATAAACGGACCCGGTATTCCAGAGTCCGTTTAGTGTTCCGAAAACACTGATGGATACTATTCTGCACGATTCCCGTGGATCGGGAACCGTTCTTGGTGGTCGCGGAAGATGTCGCAGGTGGTTTCGTTTTTCAGGAAGGCGTCAAGAATCGCCGAAGTGCGTTTGTAGACGTCGCGGCGGGTCGCTTCCTGTCGGTCACGGAGTCGGAGGAGCCATGCACGAAATTCCTGAATCAACTTCGATGTCGGATGGTGCGAATCGTAACCGCGAAGGATGCGGCTGAATGCAAGCAGTTGTTCTGCCGGAACCGTGTGATAAGCCCGTGCGATTACCCCCATAACGACGGTATCGTTGACACCGGGGATGTCCGTCATATCAACGGCAAAGCGAACAGCGTTATGGTAACGGCGGAGCATGTTACCGATTTCGGCGGCAGTCAGGTCGTCTTGGTTCTTGCAAAACCGCCCGCCCCACATCGCCTTGAGAACGCTGATATGTTTCCCCTTGAGGGTGTTATCGTGTAATTCAAGGCGAATGACATCGAGGAGAGATCGCGTTTTTCCGTTATCGATGGACTCGTGAGCCATCTGGTTCTCGTTCAGAAAAACGAGCATCGTCACGTTTTGACCGGTCCTGACGATGGCGTGAAGACGGTGTTGCCCATCGATGAGAAGCCCCTTGCCGTCAAACGCGACTCCCTGATGGGTCCGTTGCCAGTTGCCCTCAAGAATTTGCCGGACGTATTTGTCGACAAGTCGCGGCTTGAGCGGACGATTGAAGTTGTTGTTACGAAGCCATTCTTTCGCCAAGTCGGGTGTGACGGTGACGATGAAGCAGTTCGTGTACGGTTTCGCGTTGGAGGGAAGTGTGATCATGGTACTGTCCTTTCTAAAAAAATGGTTTAGTGAAACTCGTGATAGAGTTCGGTGATGATGGGACGTGTAAATTCTTCGCTGTCCTCTTTGCGCATTTCGCGGGCAAGTAACAGCAAAAGTTTTTTACGGTAATTTTGCTTGAAGAGCGAAAACAAGCACTGAACCAGCGGTTCAGGAGAATGTTCCGGGATGCTCTGGATCGTGAAATTGCGAATCCTTGGTACGAGTCTGTTCGGGCAGTTTTCCCGTCTGGCGTTCAATTCCTCCCGCTCCGCGTCCGTAATCCAGTCAAAAAGATTGTCATCAGGATCGGGTTCGAATTCGACGCCGCAAGTGTACGTCTCCTTGACTTTCGGAGTGCTTTTAAGCGAAACGGTAACGGTTTCCGATGCCTGTTCGGAGGCGGGATTGTCGTTTTCTGCCGTGCCAGCCGTGCCAGGGAATGTCGCTTGAGCCGACGCGTTCTCTTGTGCCTTGGCAGTCGCCGTTTTTGAAGCGTTTTTCGGGGCTGGCGAAGATGCGGGGTACGTATTTTTCGTATCGCATTCGCCTTGCGTTCCCTTCGACGTCGTTTTCGAAGTCGTTGAAGATGATGCGGATGTCGTCTTCGTTTGTTTCGGCTTCGCCGGTTTCTTGGCGTCGAGTTCGGCCTTGAGACGGGTAAACTCCTTGTGGATCGATGTCTCCTTTTTATCCCAGCGCAACCTGTTGAGTGTCTCTGCGTCGGCGTGCTTGAGCAAGAATTCAACTCGATCAAGCGTGTCGTGGGAAACTTCTGCAAACTCGGCAAGGATTTGACGTGTCTTTTGTGGTTCCGTCCGAGAGGCAGAATTCTGCCTCTCGGTGTTTTGTTTGAGAGTTGATAATCTTTTCTCGTTTGCTTGGTTTGCAACAATTGGCTTCATCTTCAATGCGATTTCCGCCCGCTGAAATCGTGAAAGGTTGCGCCGACTATTCTGGTTTTGCCACATCCAGAGTTTGGCATCGTCCATCGATTCAAACGTTTTCGGGGTCGTTTGAAATGGAACATTGTGTTTCATGCAAATCGTGTAACGGTGATGACCGTCAACGATTATGTTCCCCCAAACAACCAGCGGTGCCGTGCAACCGTCTTTGAGGATTTCCGATTCCAGCTTCGCAAATTGCTTGGGACTGAGCGGCGGGAGGAGATCGCGGAGTTCCGGATTGATAACGAGTGATGTGTTCATGATTCATTGATGTGTGAGTGTTATGTTCAGTCGATATATCTCGCACAGATTCGGAGCAGAAAGTGCTGGGTAGATTCCGTCCCATAGAGATCGTGATAGCCCTTCATGAGACCGGAAATGAGGTCGCGGAGATATTCAATGGGATAATTGGCAACGAGAAATGCGGCCAATTCTTTCGGCGTCACGTCCTTGCGGATACGCAACATTCCGGTGTCTTTGTCCAAGACGATTTTCGTTTCGGAAGACACGGCAGGTTTGCTCTCGCTCGGAACACCGGCATTTTCCGATGTGAGACGCTTGTACTCACGATGGATGCTTGTGCCCTTGTCTCCGCGACGCAGACGATTTTTGGTTTCCTCATCGGCGAAGGCCACAATGTACGAGACTTTGTGGAGTGTGTCGTGAGACACTCCGGCACGCTCAGCCAACTCCTCCCGTGTTTCTTTGCCCTCTATTTGTTGTGGCAAATTTGCCACAACAGAATCAGCGGGCTTCCGAATCTGGCGTTCCTTTGCTTTCGCGGCAATCGCCTCCTTGAGTTTCAGTGCGATTTCCGCTCGATGAAACGCCGTCAAGTTGCGTCGGCTCTCTTGGTGTTTCCATATCCAGAGTTTCGCATCGTCGAGGCTGTCGAGAACGACGCTCTTGACGGCGTATGGGATCTGATGCTTCTTGCAGATTTCGTAACGGTAGTGTCCATCGACAAGAGTGCCGTTCCACTCGATGAGCGGCGACAGACAGCCGTCCTTCACAATACTTTCTTCGAGACCGGCGAACTCCTCGGCGGAGAGCGGCGGCAACAGGGTTTTCAGTTTTTCGTTGATAATCAAGTCTTTCATGGTTCTGAAATGGGGTTAGAGTGAAAAAATTTTTCGATTCAGTTTTCGATGAGGTATTGCATCAGGCTCGGCCAATCGAGCGGGATGATTTCGGGGATGCTGTAACGGTTCTTGGCGACACAGGTTGCCGACGGAACACAGCGAAGGATTCGCTGGCCGCCGCTTTTCTCTCCCTTGGCGGCACCGAACTCGCGGGTCGCCAGCAGGACGGCATCGCACCATTCACACAGGAGCGAATTCGCCTTTTTGTGCAGTTTCGGCGAAAAACGGTCAAAGGGTGTTGATTCCGGATCGTTGTGTGTTTCGACTTTCGCGTGGGCGATCAGGAGAACAACCATTCCCTTTTCGTCCCGTAAATAACGCAAAACGTCGATCATCTGGTTCCAGTAGGTCAGAGCGTGCTCATAGCCACGCCCGAAGCCGCCAGCCACCTGATCCATACTCTTGCCGCCGAATGCCTTGAGAACCTGAGCGAAAATCAATTGTTCGCCCCAGTCGAGACTGTCGATGGCAACCGTCTTGTACGAGTGATTTTCGTCCCGCAAAATCTTGAGACAGTTCATCATGTCATCGAAGGTGCGGCAGAGTGGGAACGAATCACACTCGATCCTATCGAGGCCGTCTTCCGTCGGAATGAAAATCGGATCAGGCGCGTTGGCGGCGAGCGTACTGTTGTGTGTCAACAAAAAATCGTCCGTAACATAAAGCGAATCGGGAGCATCGATCCGAATGCACTGGCAAGGAGCCGTTTCGACGTATTCGATACTACGGATCGTGTGCCGGATAACCCAGTCGGCTGGAGCCCATTTTGCAAGATGTTTTGCCGAGGAAACTGGTACGATTTCCGGCGGAAACGAGGCGAAAATTCTATACGCTTTTTGGCCACGACGTTTCTCGCCGCGATAGACGTAGATGGGTGATTTTTCGGTCGTTCGGGCGGAACCACCGAGGGAACGGATCAGAAAAACGATGTCCCTCGCGAGTTGCGAACTCACCGTGCAATATTCGATTGCACCGGGATTCGTGACAAAACCGTCGCTGTCAAACAAGCCGCGAAGCAATTCCAGTCGCTCTTCGATAGAAGCATAGAGATACTGAAGAGGTATGAATTTGTCGTCCGCCAGGCAATGAACCAACCCGAGTGATTCCAAAACCGCTTTCATTTCGGAAACATTGTTGTTTCTCTGATTTCGCCGAATGCGCAACCCTCTTCCGATAACAGTGGGGTCCGATTCGCTACAGGCATCGCTTTCGGGGACCAGCGATGCAATTTTTTCCCGCAGATCGGTTTCGCAGTTTGTGAGGATGACATTACCTGAACAGTGCCCATCGCCGAGGTACATGCCAAGCAACCAGGGATGCAAAGGCAATGCCTCCTGCTGCGGCCTGAAATGAATCGACGTGACGCGGGGAACCTGATGGTTGAAATGTGTTCCGTAGCGCAAGTTCTTTCGGATGTCACGAAGACTCCGAACAGCCCCTTCGAGTCCTCGATCCCGCTCGCCACGGGTTTGGGTGAACCAGAGATGATCATCACAGCAACGAGTCGTTGATCCATCGCGAAACGTAACTCGATACACCTCTTTGTTACCTTGTGGATAGACGCCGATGACATTGTGTGGCAAACCATCGGAGCCGATGACCTTGTCACCGACCTTGATGTCGCCCATGTTGACAAAACCCGCAGGCGTCAGGACTTGGGCGTCAAGCGGTTGGGCTTTGCCGACGCCTTCAATGCCGTAAACCAGCAGACGCGGCGGGGATTGACGTTTCCCTTTTTGAATACTGTTCAGTAAGGACATGCTTCTTCGTCGTCGTTAAAGTAAAAATCGGTTTCGGTAAAGTCGTCGTCGTGGTTACTGAAGTTGCCCGCTGGATCGGCGAGATAGGCCGGGTTGTAATCGTTACAGCAAGGGCAGGTTCGGCGGTACGCCGGATAAGCAACCCGGCAATGACGACACGATAGGTTTTCAAAATCAATGTCACGCATATGCGTTCCTTCACGGTTGGTGCAAAATTCGCACGGTTTCATAGCCGGTCGGCCAGATGTCGGTGGTTCGGGATTCCTTGAGCCGTTCGATGCCCGCCTCGTTCGTGAGTTTTGCGGCGGCAAGCGTCTCGTCGGTGAGCATCCAAACGCCGGAGCGGAACGGTTCCCGCTTTTCAATCGCGATGATGTGAACCGTGGGCGGCAAATCCGGGACGACCGTTTTCAGGACGGCATGGTAGAACGCGAGTTGATACCTGTAACCGTATTTACGGGTATCGTTCTCGAAGGCATCGAGATCGTCGCAGGTCTTGAGATCGACGATGCCGTACTCCGGATGCGTCCAGTCGATGCGGACCTGGCAGGGAAGTCCGCAATAATCGTTTCGGACGACTCCCTCGGCTTTTCCGACTGCGAGCAGTTCGCAAGCGAGTGGGTTCATCCGAACACCAACGTTCATCGACTCGACCAGCTCAGCCTTCTCGAAAGGGAGCACCGGCTTTTGCTGGAGTTCCTGCCATTCCAGAAACTTTTTTGTCGTACTGCCGAAGGGCTTTCCCGTCGCGGGATTGATGGGGCCGCCGATGGCATACTGCAATTCGTAGGCGTCGATCCCTTCAAGGATTCGCGTGTGCGCCGCACGACCGACGAAGTAGGAAACGGTATCCTTCTCTTCAATCAGTCCCGCAATCCGTTTCTTGTGCAAAAACGGACAGCGCATGTACTCAATCAGGGCGTGGCTCGACAAAAAATCCTTCGTCTTCGCATGGTAGACTTCGGCGGGTTCGTCGATCAAAACATTCAGGTCGATCATTGTGTTGTCTCCATATAGGTAAAAATGTTGTTCCCTCTAATAGGTATCTCCAATCAGGACACGGCTAATGTGCGCGCGACGACGAATTTTTCAAAAATAATTGAAACTCGCCGTGCATTTCCTTGAGCATCTTGGATACGGTTCGCTGCGTCAGAACAACGATTTTGGCGATTTCCACAATGTTATGGAAACGAGAAAGCAAATAGACTTTTCGTTTCGGCTCCTTGCGGGACTCGCAGAATTGCCGGAAGAGTTTTTCAAACTCGGCCTCTTCCCACTCGCTGTCCATTATGTAGAATGGATGTTTGTCGGGACTCAGGTCGTCAATATCAAGTGCCGGTTTGACGGCCAACTTGTAATCCCGAAGCGTATGCCGGGTGCATTGAGATATCGTGTCGTAAAATCGTTCGTCGCCGAAAGGACACAACTCCGTATTGGTCATCCGAACGAACACCTCGTTGACGATCTCGGCCTCATCGAAACGCCGACGGCTGAATCGTACCTTGCGAACATGTTGTTGGATCGCGTCGAGGAGTACCGCCAGCGGGTCGGCACAGTTTTCGGAACCAGTGGCAATTTGTGAAGCAGGTATTGTTGTCATGATGGATTTTGGGGGTTGATGGGAACACAGGAGGGGACGGAACGATGGTTACAGTTGGAAAAATGGAGCGTAAAAACGGCCCTGCCTGATCTCGCGGCGTATGTCTCGTTCCACGAACTCCTCCAAGTCGGCGTCAACGATGTTTTCGATACCGCCTTTTCGTTTGATGAGTTCGTCGAGTTCGCGTACTTCCCGGAACAGACTGCCGATCCTTTTACTTCGGACGACTCGCTCCAACTCGTCCCACTCAACGAAGTGCATGGGCGTCCTTCCGTCATTCTTTTGGACGATTTCGACCAGACTCATGTTGGAAACGGGGGCGATATTGATGCGGTAACGCACCTTGTTGCTTTTCATTTCCAGCCAGCCGTCTCCTTCGTCGAGGACTTGGACGAGAGCGCGAATTCGGGAGAGCCGTTCGAGACAGTTGGGGAGATTTCGTGCGTAAAACGGATGGTTTCGTGCATCCGTCCGGCCAAATGCTGAAGATGGCGTTGATCTTGACATGGTATTGTCGGGTTGCAGGAGGTTGCCCGCGATTTATTGCAGCGCGGAATAAAAGGGGAGGGAGGCATAACGGTAGCGCAAAAACAGACAAAGGGTACGATGCCTCCATGCGTCGGGAGAGAAAAATCAGCGGCACAAGGCACGAAGTCGTTCGCCGACATCCCGGTCGAAATCCTTATATTGCTCCTGCGGAGCGATGGCGAACCATTCCGCGAGTTGGATTTCAAGTTGCGAAATCGTGTCGTGAATCTGCGTTCGTTTGACGTTCGCTTCAATCAGGCGACTGTCAACAACAACCGGATCACATGCGGCAACCGCTTCGGTGTCCGTCGTCGGCTGTTCCTCTGCGGACGGTTCCACAATTGGTTCGTCGCGTTGCGACATGGATGCTTTTTTGTACGGCACTGTTATCGATGTGCTTTTTCGGCGCGACGAGTACATTTTTCCGTCCTTTACTTCGACCTTCGCTGGTTCCGTCAGGTTATCACTGGTGATAACCTGACTCTTGATTTTCATGACATAGGACTGCGAACATCCGACGGCTTCGGCAATGGCGGTCGTCGACTTGTTCGGGAACGTTTCCAGAATCATAATGACGGCCCGGCGAAGATCGGCTCGTCCCAGCGGGAGACCGTTTCGACTGTTCGCTTTGGCCGCCTCCCAGATGGCGTCCGCCTTCGATCCCGGCCTGACAATGGCCAGAATCGAATGGAATTTCCGGCGAAGGGCTGCCATCACCCGGTGATGACCATCGGCCAGCCACAGTTTGCCGTTCTCATCCCGAAACAACACGGCGGGCGGGAACCTGTCCCGGG
>Ga0099364_10010915_pt1 | contig 12461 bp, 13 predicted proteins | sample TergutTh196P3_FD_73070 | JGI IMG/M metagenome (GOLD analysis project Ga0099364, IMG submission 73070) | Microcerotermes parvus P3 segment gut microbial communities from Pointe-Noire, Republic of the Congo - Th196 P3 | ecosystem: Host-associated > Arthropoda: Insects > Digestive system > Gut ... | reverse complement strand
GAGCCGCAATCCCCCCGAATTCCGCAGGGGATGGCGGGTCAAGCCCGCCATGACGTGGAGGTGAGATTTTTGGAACGAAACTTCAATGCCTGTAGTTGCAATGCTTTGGAGTTTTCGAGGATACTCCAATAGATTGCTGGAGGTGTCACATTGAGTAACCACGACGATATTGACAATGGCAAATCCGATGACCCCGGCGCCGAATCTAACCTTGATATGAAATCCTCCGCGCCGGAAGGCTCGGAGGATGCCGGGGAAGTCACATCGGAGAAAGTTGCGGAACTTGTAGCCGCCGCTACTGATGAGGGGCCCAAGACGGAGGTCCCTGTCAGCACGAAGCCCGCTAAGGTGAAGCACTGGATGATAGTCATACTCGCTGCTTTTTTACCGGTGTTTTCCGTAGGCTATCAACTGTTTTTCCGTTATATTGGTATTTTCCTGTACGAGGAACAATTCGTTATGATATTCGTAGGAGTAGCCTTTTTCCTGCTATTCTTGACCATGCCCGCCCGAAAAAAGAAGGATGCCGGAAAGTGGATGCCTTGGGATATCATCCCCGCTGTCGTGTGCCTTTTCGCATGTCTATATGTGGCTTATAACTGGGAGGTAATTTACTACATGCCGCCCGCGCGTATATCCACATATCAGATCGTACTGGGCATTCTTTTCTTTACATTCACCCTTGAGGCCTGCCGCAGGGCTATTGGCTGGCCGATGACAATCCTCATGTTGTTGTTTTTGGCATACGCGGTATTCGGCAACCATATCACGGGAACTTTCCGGACGCCACCGTTCGCCCTTAACAGGCTTGTTGGAAGCATTTACCTCTCCCATCAAGGCTTATTCGGGAAGCCCGCTTTCATTGCCGCTTCGATAGTCATTGCATTTGCCCTGTTCGGGATAGTCCTATCGTCAACCGGTGCGGGCGACTTTTTCTACAAGCTTTCAATCGCGCTGGTGGGTAAAGCCCGTGGCGGAGCTTCGAAGGTCGCCATCGTTTGCGCGGGATTTTTTGCTACAATGACCGGGGAACCGATAAGCAATGCGGGCATAGTAGCCCCGCTAACGCTTCCGCTTATGAGAAAGCTCAACTATGACATGGTATTTTCCGGCGGATTGCTGGCAGCGGCGTCATGCGGCAGCATGATAACTCCGCCCGTGATGGCGGCGGTCGCATTTGTCATGGGCGAGTTTACCGGCCTGGGGTTTGCCACCATCGCTGTAGCCGCGATAATCCCGGCTTTTCTGTTTTATATCTCACTCTTTTTCCAAGTCGACTTCTATGCCGCGAAATCGCAGTTTCAGTCCTTAGACCAGTCTGCCATTCCAAAGATTTCAAAGACATTTAAGGAAGGCTGGCATTACCTCATACCGATTCTGGCTCTTATCTATTTTCTGATCGTTACGAGGCGGAATCCGGCGACCGCCGTCTACTACTCAACCGGTATTCTGATACTTATCACACTCATAAAGAAATCGGACAGAGAATTATTCCTGTCCAAGATAAAAATGGTCTTGACGAACTGCGGCAGGTCGATGATCATTACGACCTGCATATGCGCGGCTTCAGGTGCCATAATGGGCTTGGTCTCTGTCACCGGATTTGGCCTTAAGCTGTCCCAGGCGCTCTCTGATATGGCCGGCGGGAATCTGTTTCTGCTTTGTATTATTGCGGGAGTCGCCATATACATCATGGGGATGGGCATGCCGCCGATCATCAAGTACATCATGATGGCCATACTCGTCGCCCCGGCAATGATCAATATGGGCGTTGAGGTCATCGCCGCTCACTTCTTCATACTTTACATGTCAATATCCGCTTTCATAACGCCGCCGGTAGCGTTGGCGGGCTACGTCCTGGGCCAGATGGTAGGCGAAAGCGGCATGAAGGTGTCAATTAAGGCCATGCGGCTCGGTATTGTATGTTACCTTGTTCCGTTTGTCGCGGTGTATTCGCCGGAACTCCTGCTGGTGGGGACTCCGGGTACTATCATTAAAGCGACCGTGACCGCTATAATCGGAGTCATCCTCCTATGCGCCGGCTTGGAGGGTTTCATGTTCAAGAAGGTCAATGTCGTATTCAGGATACTGCTCGCTGTCAGCGGCTTCTTATTGTTCTACCCGGCGGATTGGCTTATTACCGTTATAGGTGTCGTTCTTGCCATTGCACCTGTTGCAGATCAGATCATGTATCGCATAAAGGCGAAGAATAACCCGGCTCCTGTCTAGTGCTCCGTTTATTAAATAACCGGACAAACTCCGTATAATACACGGGGTCTGTCCGGTTTCTTTCGTGCCACTCTTAAATGTAATGTCAATGCCTTAACTCTTTGCCTCGGGATTGGTCTCTAAACATATTTCCGGGGTTAATAATAGAGTATTCGCCGCAGTTGGAGAATAACCATTGCATATTCTGCTCTTTTCTAAGCGAATGCCTGTATGAGACAGGCGCCCAACGGTCGCCGCGACCCGAAATTAATCCCGCTTCGCTGCAAACAGACACAGTATTGCCCCTCATTATCGCCATGCAGCTCCGGGGGGCTGTTTCCGTACAACCGGGCTTAAGCTCTTCTTTTACGCAGTTTTCGATTTGCTTTAAATGCTTATTAAGCAGTTTTTCCTCTATCTCTTCGCTATCGGCTTTATATAGCAGCTCGCAGTATTCTTCCAGCAGCGAAACGGTTTGCGTACCTTCTCCCATGAGGGATTCAATAAACTCGCCGAGCGTAACGGCAACGTCGAAACAGTCCGCGTACAGGCACGCCGACTGTGCTTCTTTAAAGGTTTCCAGTAGTTCAAGGATTTGCCGCTGCTGGTTATGTTCTATCATTGCGAGGCTCCTTTAACCGATAAATATAATCTCAATATATTTATCGGTTAAAGGAGTGGATTTCTTTAGTGCGTTTGTAGTATTAGCTGCGTGCTAAAATCAAATTGTGGAGCATGACGGCAGCCTGAGCGCGCGTTACATTTCTCGTTGCGTTGAAGCTCCCGTTTTCACCTGCGATAATCCCAAGCATATAGGCTATGGTCACGTATCCCTTGTACTGATCGCTTACGCTGTCTCCAAAGGGGTACACAAACCATTGCGAATGCTCGGCCAGCAAGCCGTAACCCAGAAACTCCACGATTATCCTGGCGGCAACCTGCCTTGTCAAGGTTGTATTTGAGTCCGCCTCTATATTGACGCCGCGGTCACTAAAGTACATAATCGGTATATGGCGGTAGGCCGGATCGATGAGCATGATATACTGCAAAAACTCCAACTGCGTCATTGTCATGTCCGGTTCAAAAGCTCCGCCCCACATGAACACGCCGTTTTCCAGAAGCCTGATCACATAGCTCTCGCTCCAGTGGCTCATGACGTCGATATAATCCGGCGAAAGGACTCCGGCTTCGATGGGCGTGCCGCTGAAATCGACGGCTTTGCCTGTAAACGGATCCAAAAACATCCAGCTTAAGAGCGCGAAATCATAAACAAGAGCCGCATTTCTGTTTCCTGTGGTGATATAGTATATCCTGACGCCGTTCTGCTCTACAAACTCCGCCAGCGCCTCTTGTGGAGTCAGCACATTGCTCACGCTTGGGAATGATATGTTATTCTGCCAGTTGAGGGAATAGTTGGTGATCTTTCCTGTGTTCCCGTCAAATGACACGCTTATCCCGTTGCTCCTGAACGGAACGTCGTTTTCATGCCTGAAGTATGTGAAATAGTAGACGCCGCCTGTGCGTGAGAGTGGAATTGACGCCATATGATCATCCCTGTCAAGCCTCGTCTGCGAAAACTCGTCCGGGGCGTGCTTTCTCAGAAATTCTTCCACCGCGTCACTTGCCTGCACGGCGGAGTATTCCGGCGCCTCACCCGTATAAGAAGAGCCGAATCCGATTTGGTAGTTAAACGCCACAACTCTGCCTGTCTCCGCGTCCACCCTTCCGCTCAAGCTTGTGATTTCATCGCCGCGCATGATTTCAAAATCGTATCTGTACAGGTATATATCGTAAAAATGGCGTTCCCTGTCAAAATGATCCCTGTTGAGACCTACGTGCCGATCATTGAATCCGCTTAGGTCAAGGCCGGTAAGCTCCGTTATTGCGAGTAAATTCTCAAGCGCCTGCTCGCTTGAAATAAAATCTCTGACCCTTTCGAGAGCGGCTATTTCAACCGGCGTGAGGTTTACGCGGGCAGACCCGTCCGCGCCGTACTCCGCCTCCTGCATCGCCATCGGCGCCGCTGCGCCGCCCGCTCCCGTCAAGGAGTCAAGCGCTTCCCCCCGGCCGCGGTCAAAGGAGTATTCTACGACTTCTCCGTTTCTGGCGCCGATATATCTGTCTCCTGATGAATTGAATATGTATACCGGGAACACAGTTGTCACGCCCGTTTCGTAGTTAACATTGCTCCTGTATTCAAGAGTCAGCCCTATTTTCTCGGCATAGGCCGCCACGGCGGCGCTTTCGCTGATGATATCTGATGCGCTTTCAAATCTGAAGTCACCCGGGTTTATGTTATTTGTGCTGTAGCCTGTCAGCTCGCCGGTAAACTTATTCACCTGGACGTTAATGCCCGCCGCGCTAAATGGGCGGCCGTTCACCTCGGCTTGATACGACAGGCCGTATTCGCTGTTATTAATACTAATCGACACATCCGCCGGCGCGCTATAATACGAATAGGAATCCGGGCTTGCCGCCCTGATAAACTCATCAGCTATGGCGATTGCTTCTTCCCTGCCGATCTCCGCAAAACCGAAGTTTCTATCGTTTGGGCCGTAGCTGAATTTTCTGTAGTTCAATAGAGTTCCGTCCGCCGTTGCCGTCGCGTAGACATAAGCGTTATTCGAGTCGCTCCATGAGAATGACCACTGCAGCCCCTCTCTTGTCTGTAAGTTTGAATAACTGGAGCTGTAGCTGAAATCCGTGAATGCGTCTTCATCCAAGTTGATCAGGCTTCTCACTGCAATGAGCGCCGTCTCCATGCTCACATCCGGTGACGCGGCTCCCCCCCTTGCGCTGTCGGGGGATGGCGCCTCCATGATTACGTCCGGGATTGCAGACTCATCGGCAAGGGCGCCGATCGGCGCGGCCAGGGCGATCACGGCAGCCAGTGCCAGTGTTATTATTCTTCTTAACTGCTTATGCATTTGATATTGACCTCTCTTTCGTAATAGTATATTTTTCTGACGAAGTTTTTTTGTTTTTGTTCCATTATATTATATAATATGCAGCTTGTACAGGCTCGTTACAGGATTTCGGGTTTCGGAGTCCACTACAACGGTTTTGCCTGAATGCAAAATCGCGGCCTCCCCCCTTCCGGGCTTGCGCCCGAGGTATTTTTCAGCCTCCGATGCAGCTCTTCCCGGCCGGCCCTCATGACTTTTCAGGCAGCCCGGCATGTTTTTGCCCTTTACCATGCCAAGCCAGTCGCAAACCATATGGTCGCGCAGTTTATCTTCCTCCACACCCGGCAGGCCCGAAAAGAAATTATAAAGCTGCCCTGCATAGATCTCAAGCTGTGTCCCCCTGTTCGGCGCAGCCCCGCCGAGGGCGTGAAAAAGCGAATATGGGAGTAGGCCGGACGCTGCCATTACATATTCCAGCGTAGTCAGGAAGCGGCATTTATTGTATGTATGCTGCAGAGCGTTCTCCGCCTGCCTGAGCGCCTCCAGATCATCCTCGCTCAGCCATGGGCTGCTAATTATCGCGTATGGCGGCTCTTCGGAGTACCGTATGCCCAGCTCCCCCGCCCTTTCGCGCAGCTTGCTTCCGTGCAGCAGCTTGAGGAAACCCAGTTGCAGTGTGTGCGCGCCCAGTGCATAGGCGCGGCTGAAGCTGCCGATAAAATCATTATACGTCTCATATGGCAGTCCGGCGATCAAATCTACGTGAATATGGATATTGCCGCCTTTTAGAAGCGTCTTTATATTCCGTTCTGACTTCTCAAGGTCTGTTTTTCTGGACGCAGCTTCCAGCGCGGGTTTAAAAAAGCTCTGTAGGCCCGTTTCAAGCTGGATACGCCCCGGGGGCGCCGATGCAAGGAGCTTAATTGCCCTGCTTTCAAATAAATCCGCCGCAACTTCGAAATGAAAACGGCAGTCCGTGTCAAGCCCTACAATGTACTCAAACAGCTCGAACGCCCGCCCTGCATTGCAGTTAAAAGTCCTGTCTACCAATTTTATTGTCCTGGGCCCGGATTTTGCAAGCTTGTCTATTTGCCCCTTCACCATATCCAATGGGAAATACCTGACGCCGGTTCCCGCAGAAAGACAAAATCCGCAGGTAAATGGGCATCCCCTCGATGTTTCGAGGTACGCTATCCTGCCGCTGAGCGTCTCGAGATATGCTTTGCTGTATGGGTCGGCGGGGGGTGGGGGCGCGCTTTCTTCGAAAGCGCAAGAGGAGAGTTGAGAGAGGAGAGAGGAGAGATGGGAGTTTGAGGCTTTGTGTTGGTGTTTGGGAGTTGGTTTTATGGGATTTATGTTTGAGAATTGGTGGTTTTGTGTTTTGATTTTATTGGGTGTTGAATCGTTTGCTGATAGCTTGTCTAACAGCGCGGGAAACTCGTACTCCCCTTCGCCTATGAGAACCAGGTCTGCACCTTTTGTATGCCAGTATTCCGCATTGTGCGCCGCCTCCGGGCCACCCAGCGTGATTACCGCCCCCGGCAGCTTTTCTCGCAGCTCATCAAGTATTTCCGGCAGCAGTGCCGCGTTCCAGATATATGCCGATATGCCCACCACATCCGGACTGTGCTCCGCGACTCGGTCTGCAATACCGGCGGCGCTTTGCTGTATCGCAGCCTCTACTATGACGACTTCATGTGGCAGACGCGCAAATTTTGATACGCCCGCCGCAATCACCCAAACCGCCAGCGGCGAGTGGACGTATTTAGCGCTGATTGCCAAAAGAACTGCTTTGCACATTATACTGAAGAATAGCGATCTACCCCGGCTTCGCGTTTGCGGGAAATTTTGCCGCGCAGACACAAATAATCGAGATGCGACATGCATTCGCCTACCGCGAATATCTTCTGAGCACCGGGAAATTCGTCCCAGTTAACGGCGCGTATGCGCCATTTCATTTTACCCGCGATTTCATATGTGCTAATGCCGGGATTGCCCGAGACAATATCAACAATTTCCGCAAGACGCCTTCGGTGGTGTTCTATCAGCTCGTCTATGCGCGCGTGAAAGTCGCCTGTATTCCGATGGCCGGGCAACGCAGTTTTGACCGGGTATTCGCGCACGGCTTTTAATGATTCCAGATATTCACCGAGCGAGTCTTCTACCGATGGCCATGAGGTGATATTCGGTGTAATGTCAAACAAGACATGGTCGCCGGTAAACATAACGCCCGTCTCCTCCGACCAGAGGCACATATGCCCCGGCGTGTGCCCGGGCGTCGCCACACAGCGAAAAGCATATCCTCCCGCGCTCAGAGTATCGCCTTCATACAGCTTGGTATACTCGTGGCTCCCCGGCGCTGCCGACATTTTTATCGCCGGATTTATCTCAGCCATATTTTTTATAATACTTTCAGGCATGCTGGCGCCGACATACCGCGAGTTGAATCGCTCCCAGTTATCATCGACGGAAATCACGTCTTTCAGCCAGCTAAGGTCGGCGGCGCTTATATATATTCGCCTCCCCCGTCCTGCTATGCTTGAGGCAAGCCCCGAGTGGTCCGCATGCATATGTGTCAAATAGATATCGATTTCGCTTATATCAAGCCCAAGGCTCGCAAAGCCCGCCATAATATCCTCCCTGCACTTCTCATGACGGAAGCCGGCGTCCACCAGTAAGCTGCGTTCGGTATCCCTGATTAGATAGCTGTTGAGTGCGCGGAGCGGGTTTTCCGGCAGCCTGACCGGTATCCGGAATATGTTCCTTGCTACTTCTTCTATTTCCAAAATCTCCAAGCTCCTATTTTCTAATTCGCCAAAACTCACGGGCGTACGTGAGCAGCACCCCTTTTTCCTATTATCACCGATTTTGATGCCTGAAACAGCCTGAAAGCACTGCATTTGCCGTGAAAACTCCGCCTCGACTCATTATGTCAAAGCATTGTGCGAAAATCGGTGTTTAACATATAAAATCATACCTCAAGAAACTGTCCCTTGTATTTTTTCCCTTAACGTCTTCGCAACCACAAAGAAATCCTCGTCCTCGGCTCCTGTCTCAATCTCCGCTTCCGCTTCGGCGAGTTTGGCATACAAATCTTCTCTTGCTTGTTGAATATCATCTATATTCATTATTCGCCGCTCCTTCACTTCTTATACAAATCGCTATGCGCCCCCGTCCGAGTCAACGTAAGCGTTAATATATCCTTTTCCACTTTATAGATAAGCAACCAGTCCGGGGTAAAATGACAAGACCGATGCCCGATGTAATTCCCGACCAGCGCATGGTCTCTGTATTTCTCCGGCAGCGGTTTTTCCTCACGCAGAAGACCGATCACCTCTTCAAAGATGGCGATGTCATACCCGCGCTTCAAAACGGCTTTATAATCCTTCTTGAATCTGGCTGAATATCTAACTTTAAGCATTGAGCGACCCCATCAAATCTTCCATCGTATCAAATGCGGGGCTTAGATTCCGATTATTATTCACATCGTCAATCGCCGCCAGCGTTTCGGCGTTGTATTGAGGAACCTGCATTTGAAACGGAAGTCCGCCCTGCATCAAGGACTGATGGAAAAAAATATTTACAGCATCCGAAACAGTTATGCCAAACTGCGAAAATAGATTTTCGATTTTATGCTTCACTTCGGGTTCGGTGCGTATATTTATATTTGTTGTTTTTGCCAAGATAATCGCCTCCCTGTTCTTAGTATACTCATTATATCACATTCAATGCACAAATGCAATACATTTTGAAATCCGTTACTAAAAACACATCCAACTCAAAAACACTTGACAAGTCAGGATAGATTTAGTAGAATTTAGGCACAATAGGCAATGGCTGTTAGCCATTTGCTGGGACTGGCCGAAAGGATCGGGTCCTACCACGACGGGGAGATACCCCGTCACTTTTTTGCTGGGGTGTAATCAGTTGTGAAGGATTTGAGCGTATTTATCGATGAGTCAGGGGTTTTCGGGCCATATGAACCTCATTCGCCTTTCTACATAGTTACGCTTGTTTTCCACGACCAATCAGTAAACATAGCCGATGATATCAATATCGTAAATGCAAAAATCAATTGCTCGGGTGTACAGTCTCGCTCCATTCACGCAGGACCTCTGATCCGCAGAGAAAGCGAATACCGTTATCTATCTTTGATGGAAAGAAAGCGTATCTTCAATATCCTCTACAACTTTACCCGAAAAGTTGATATTAAGTACCAGTCATTGGTTATTGAAAAAAGACAGCTCGTAGAGGATATAGATCTAATCATCCGAATCACAAAGCAGCTTTCAGCAGTACTTTTTAGTAATCTGGAGCTGTTTAGCCAGTATGATCGTGTTATTGTATATTACGATTTCGGTCAGATGGAGCTGACAAAAATCCTCGTATCAGTTTTTAACACAGTATTAAGTAATGTAGAATTCAAGAAAGTTACCCCGATGGATTACAAACTATTTCAAGTTGCTGACATGCTCTGCACTTTGGAGTTGCTTGCTTTGAAAGCCCAGCGGAAGATACTGTCAAAATCAGAGTTGGCTTTTTTTACATCTGAGCGGGATCTAAATAAATCATACCTAAAGGCAATAAAGAGAAAAAGATTCGGTTAGTAACTGACTCAATACTTTATAACACCTCTGTGATGGTCGTAATTGAGGATGGCTTGGCTGTAGATAAGATGGATTTAGATATAAATAGCGCACTTAAGACAGGGGACGGTTCTGTGTCTCGGGCGTCACCCGAGACACAGAACCGTCCCCTGTCTTACTCTGGCGCTTTTGGGCTAAACAAACCCGCCTTGGGACATGAACCGCACCAGAGCATCTTTCCAGTGGGGCAACCTTGAGAACCCCGCTGCCTCCAAACTCGCCTTTGACAATCTCGAATTCTTCGGCCTGATAGCAATAGTGGGATACTGCGACGAGGGTATCGGATTAATCCTGCACCCGCTTGCTCCCAGCCGCACAATCTCCGCCGCGAAATCCGCCCAAGAGCAGTAGCCTTCGTTGGACGCGTGGTATACCCCATATTTCCCGGATAGCGCCATATCGCACAGCAGGGCAGCCAAGTCGGCAGTATAGGTCGGGCTGCCTACTTGGTCGTCCACCACATTGATTTCAGAACGGTCCCTCGCGAGCCGCAGCATGGTCTTGGCGAAGTTGCCCCCATTGATGCCGAACGCCCACGAAATTCGCACTATATAGAACCTGTCCAAGTGTCGCCTGACAGCTTCTTCACCGGCCAGCTTGCTCTTTCCGTAAACAGAAAGGGGCGCGGTGTGCGCGCCGGTTTCATATGGGGCGTCGCCCTCGCCGCTGAACACATAGTCAGTGCTTATGTAGACAAGCTCAGCGCCAATGTCCCCGCAGGCTCGAGCGATATGATCCGTGCCTTCCGAGTTGACCCGCATGCACAAAACAGGCTCCTCCTCGGCTTTGTCTACCGCCGTATAGGCTGCACAATGCACAACGCATGACGGCTTGACTCGCACAATAAGTTCGCCTACGGCCTCCCCGTCGGTGATGTCCAAATCGGCTATATCGATAGCGGTATGCTCCATTTCACGGCGCTTTAGCTCATTGACGACATCGTGCCCTAGCTGCCCCTGCGCCCCCGTTACCAGTACCATAACTCACCTGCGCATCCTGTCATCAGAAACTTCATAATCTGTCTCCTCATCAACCAATAATATCCGCCAACAGCGGCGCTTTGCTGTCCTTCTCAGACAGAATAGGCTTGTCCGTACACCAATCGATCCCGACGTCCGGATCTGACCACAACACCGCGCCGTCGTGCTCCGGGCTGTAGTAATTGTCAGCTTTGTACAGCACTTCCGCATTGTCGGTCAGCGTCAGGAACGCATGCCCGAAACCGCGCGGCAAGAACACCTGCCTCTTGTTTTCCGCCGAAAGCTCGACGCATATCCACCGCTTAAACGTATCGCTGCCCCGGCGCAGGTCGACCGCATAATCCATCACCGCGCCCCACACGCAACGCACCAGCTTTGCCTGTTCCATCGGAGGATACTGAAAATGTATGCCGCGCAGCGTACCCTTCAGAGCCGACAGCGAGTGGTTGTCCTGCACGAAGTCGCAGGATATCTCAGGCATCTTTATTTTGCTGTATGTCTCCATGAACCACCCGCGGGCATCTCCGAAAACCTGCGGCTCAACGACATATACGCCGGGAAGCTTGGTTTCCGTAACTGTCATATGATCTTCCCCCTCATGACTTTCCGCAAATAATCGCCATAAGCTGACTTCCCGTAACCCGCCGCCGCCGCTTCCAACTGACCGGAATCGATAAACCCCATACGATAAGCGATCTCCTCGATTGCGGAAATTTTTATCCCCTGGCGCCTCTCCACAGCCATGATATAGTTCGATGCGTCCATCAGGCTGTCTATCGTTCCCGTGTCCAGCCATGCAAACCCGCGCCCCAATATGCGCACGTCCAGCTCGCCGCTTTCCAGATACACCCGGTTGAGGTCCGTGATCTCAAGCTCCCCCCTGGCGCTGGGCTTGAGGTTCTTTGCGTATTCGACGCACCGGTTATCGTAGAAATACAAACCTGTGACCGCATAGTTTGATTTGGGCGATTCCGGCTTCTCCTCGATGCTGATCACCTTTCCGCCATCATCAAACTCGACGACACCGAACCGCTCCGGGTCGTCCACGTAGTATCCGAACACGGTGGCGCCGACCTTCTTTTGCGCCGCGTCCTGCAAAATCCTAGAAAACCCGTTGCCGTAGAAAATGTTGTCACCAAGCACCATAGCGCAACTGTCGTCCCCTATGAAGTCCTCCCCAATGACAAACGCCTGTGCCAGCCCGTCAGGGGACGGCTGCGCTTCGTACGACAGCCGCAGCCCGATTTTGCTCGCGATGACAGCATTCTACTCAGTCAATGACAGAGGTTTTGAAGGCTTTTCGCATATACTGTGAACAGTCAAAAGAAACGTCAAAAATGGATGTAAATAATCAAGAAATTATTGACATTTGCTATAAAACTATTTATTATTAATCATGGTTGATTAATTTCCTGCGTTGCCTGTTCTTATTGATAAACAGTGCGGATAATGAGGTGTCTATAGGTGTCAAAACTGGATAAATTACATAGCGTTATTGATTCCTCTCATATTTACGACACAAAACACGAGACTTGGTTAAAGTTTATAGGTTTAGCATTTGCGTGGTTTGGGGGATTTTACTGGTTGGCGCCTACCATAACCATTACTCAATATAGTGTTGCATTCTTCATATATAGCGTAGCGCTGTATATGGAGTATATTAAGAAACTTCTTTCAACTGATAAACTACCCGCAAAAGTTTATCCTCTGTCAATCATATT
>Ga0099364_10010914_pt1 | contig 12461 bp, 10 predicted proteins | sample TergutTh196P3_FD_73070 | JGI IMG/M metagenome (GOLD analysis project Ga0099364, IMG submission 73070) | Microcerotermes parvus P3 segment gut microbial communities from Pointe-Noire, Republic of the Congo - Th196 P3 | ecosystem: Host-associated > Arthropoda: Insects > Digestive system > Gut ... | reverse complement strand
CGGCGGCAGGCCATGAAATACGGATTACATTATTTCTTAGCTCTTTTTTGGAAGGGACAGAGCCGGGAGCATCGGAATTTGCCATATGTATGATTCATTGTATGCGTTAATCCATATGTTGTTAATACCCTTGACAGCAGGAGAAAATTTGTATAGCTTTTTTTAATGATTGTACTGCAAGAGTGCACTTTCCGGAGCGGTGTCCGAGCGGTTTAAGGAGGCGGTCTTGAAAACCGTTGTGCCGAGAGGTACCGGGGGTTCGAATCCCCCCTGCTCCGCTAAAAATCCTTCGGTTTTTTAGCTAGGGAGTTTTCCTACGGAAAACTCCACGCATTAATGACAGAAAGTGTTTTGAGCGAATGACAAAATAGCTTATCTTCGATATAATCTGGTATGCCTTATGAAGTAACTGCGAATAGGCGGCGGCCGAAGACATTTGATGAACTTGCGGGTCAGGAATTTGTTGCCGCCACCCTGAAAAACTCCCTTGATAACGGGCAAATTGCCAATGCCTACCTCTTTTCCGGACCCAGGGGCTGCGGGAAGACGAGTGCGGCCAGGATTCTTGCCAGAGCCTTAAGATGCGAAAAGGGCCCGACATCCAATCCCTGCGAAAAAAACGATGAAGCCATCTGCCCACAGTGTCAGGAAATTTTCAACGGCAACAGTATGGATGTGCTTGAAATTGACGGAGCATCCAATACAGGGGTGAACGATGTCCGGCAGATTAAAGAAGAGATCCTTTTTCCACCGGGCACAGGCCGCTATAAAATATACATAATCGACGAAGTGCACATGCTTTCAAACAATGCATTCAATGCCCTCCTTAAAACAATTGAAGAGCCGCCTCCGAATGTGGTTTTTATTTTCGCAACAACAGAGCTGCAAAAGGTTCCAGCAACAATTAGAAGCCGCTGTCAGCAATTTAATTTCCGCCTTGTTCCGACAGAAAAAATTGCAGCATTGCTGCTGGATGTATGTGTGGAAATGGGAATTCATGCCGAAGAAGAAGCCCTCTTCTGGATTGCAAGGGAATCAACGGGAAGCTGCCGCGATGCCTACACTCTCTTTGATCAGGTAATATCATTCTCCGAAGGCAATATCCGAATAGATCTAATAAGGGAAAAGCTTGGCATTATTGGACTGGAAAAACTGAACGAGCTCGCCGAAGCTTGCGCCGCCGGAGACTTCTCCCTTGCCTTTGGAATCACCGACGAGCTGCTTGCATCGGGAGCTGTAATAGATACACTGGTAACAAACCTTGCCGGTTACTTCCATAATCTACTGCTCATAAAGGCAGGTATTTCAAGAGAAACAATTCTCGGTGATAATGTTTCCGGATTCTCCAAAAAAGTGCTGGATAAATATGACGCTGTCCGCCTTGAACATGCAGGGGAGCTTCTTTTTGAATTGTACCGGAATCTGCGTTATTCCATTTCACCGCGTTTTGAACTGGAAACCCTAATATCCAAACTCTGCTGGCTTGATAAATGGATAAGCCCGGCAGAGCTTGGAAGCAGTGTGGAAGGTGTACGCAATCTACTTAACAGTCATGCTTCTGCAAATACGATGAACACTGCACCGGCGAACATTGCAGGTAACACTGGTAATTCCGGCAACGACGGAAATGCTCCAGATGGAGAAGGTGAAAATCTTTCCTTTAGTGAAGAATTCAGACGCAGGCATATGGGAAGCAGCGATAATATTGCACATAACGATGAAATCGATCAGGGAGTGAAAAATGTCCTTGATGTCTTTGAAGGTACCATTATAGAAGAAAATATAGAGGAGAACGACGAATGAATATCAATCCCTTCGATCTATTAAAAAATGCCCAAAAAATTCAAGAGCAGATGGGTGCCTTTCAGGAAAATTTGGGAAATATAAAGGTCACAGGTTCCGCCGGAGGCGGTATGACCGAAATAGATATTAACGGAAAAATGGAAGTCATTGCTGCACGGATAGAACAGGAAATAATGGACGACAGAGAAATGCTCCAGGACTTAATAGTTGCGGCTGTAAACAATGCAATGGAAAAGATCAAAGAAGAGATTAACAAGGAAATGGGAAGCATGATTCCCGGAGGAATTCCAGGCGCTATGCAGGGCGGCTTCCCCGGAATCTTCCCCGGATCATCAGGCACTCCCTCCGGCACCTCCGCATGAACGCCATAGACAGGCTGATTTCCATACTGTCAAAACTGCCAAGCATAGGAAAAAAAAGTGCCGGAAGGCTTGTGTATCACATCCTCGATGCGGATCCTTCATATGCTCAAATGCTTGCCGCTGAACTTTCATCATTACATGAATCAATAAAAAAATGTTCCCATTGCGGCAGCTTCACCGAAAACGATCCCTGCCCTGTTTGCAGTGACCCAGGCAGGGACAGGAGTATTCTCTGTGTTGTGGAGCGCGCACAGGATGTAAGGGTAATAGAAGAGTCCAGAGAATTCCGCGGGCTCTTTCATGTATTGGGCGGTCTGATTGCTCCGCTGGAAGGAATACATCCCGGTGATCTTTCAATCAGTCAAATTCCAGTACGAATCCAAAAAGAAGGAATTAAAGAAATAATTCTTGCACTTAACCCGACAATAGAGGGTGATACCACGGCCCTCTATATTCAAAGATACCTGAACGAAAAATTTCCCTCTATGAATCTGGAGATAAGCCGTTTGGCATCTGGTCTTCCTGTGGGCGGCGATCTTGAATATACGGACAGGCTAACATTATCACGATCACTCAGGGGAAGAATCCGCATGTGAGCGCGGCAGAAAAGTCCGGGCAACCATGACGGGTCGGAAATGCTTCAACCTTGAACTCTATCAGGCTATGTGCTAAGATGGCTCATGAAAATAACAGTAAAATCAATCAGTAAAATAATTTTTTATCTCTGCATGGGAGGCCTCATGATTAACGGCTGTGCAGATCAAGGCAGATCAAATATTCGAAGCGATTCAAGTGATGCAGCTCCGGGAGCTTCGGATTCCGCGTTTTTGGTTCAGGCTGCTCCGTCAGCCGCAGATACAGCTCTTGGCGACGGACTTTTCGCTAGAATAACAACCAATAGGGGAGACATTGTCGTCCGCCTGGAATATGAGAGAGCACCGATAACAGTATGTAACTTTGTTGCCCTTGCCGAAGGAAGGATGTCGGTCAATTTAGGCAGACCCTATTATGACGGTTTGACTTTTCATCGCGTAATAAATAATTTCATGATTCAGGGCGGCTGTCCGCTGGGCAGCGGAACGGGCGGGCCCGGATATGAGTTCCCAGATGAATTTGTCCCCACCCTAAGACATGACGGCCCCGGAGTTTTATCAATGGCAAATGCGGGCCCCGGAACAAATGGCAGTCAATTCTTTATAACCCATGTGGCAACTCCCTGGCTGGATGATGCCCATACGGTTTTCGGCCGTGTGGTTCAGGGTCAGAATGTTGTAAATGCGATAAGGCAGGGGGATCGGATTCAGACTGTCAGAATAATAAGGAATGGAGACAGGGCAAATGCCTTTAGAGCGGATCAGAGTGCCTTTGACGACCTAATACGCAATATCGGCGCAGCCGAAAGAGCGATAGTGCAAGCACAGAGGGAAAGGGATCTTGCAGCGTTAAACGAAAGATACCCCGATATGCAGGAAAGCAGCTCCGGCCTTCGCTGGATAGTGGATGAACCGGGCAGAGGACAGAGACCAAGTGCAGGAAATACCGCAATTGTAAATATGAGGGGAATGTTTGTTAACGGGCAGCCGTTTGACAATTCTGATCTGACAGGGGGTACAAGGGAAATGCCCCTCGGTACGGGCAGCATCATCCCAGGGCTGGATGAATCCCTGCTCGATATGCTGCCGGGTGAAATACGCACCGTTATAGTGCCGCCGGAGCTGGCCTTTGGCGCAAGGGGTGTTGACAGCCGGATTCCGCCTCACAGTTTTTTAATTTTTGAACTGCATCTGGTTTCTGTCAGATAATAATGTACTCATCATTAATCAAGGTAAAATGATCCCGGATTCCCGGGGAAAGTTTTATTTGAAGATCATCCAAAATCAAAATTCCTTCAACTCCGGGAATCGATTCAATTAATTCCATTCCGCGATCGGAACCAAGGATGAAAACCAGAGTAGAAAGCGCATCCGCATCCATCGCATTTTTTGAAATAATTGTAACAGAAAGTAAATTGTTATTTATTGGAAAACCATTTTCGGCTGACAAAATATGGTGGTATCTTATACCATCGGAATCAAAGAATCTCTCATAAGTACCGGAGCTGGTTATAGCAGAATTACTTACCCTTATAATTCCCAAATATGATCCAAGGCCGTCCATGGGATCCTGAAGACCGATATTCCAGTGCTCGTTAATGCCTCTCTCCCCAAGGGCATAAATATCACCCCCAAGGTCGACAATAGCCCTGTCCGCACCAAGGCCCCTGATCAGAGCGGCGAGCTCATCTGCTATAAAGCCCTTGGCAATGGCTCCAAGATCAAGGAGCATGCCCGGTTCGCTTAGAAAAACTGTGCCATTCACATGATCAATAATGATATTTCTGAAATTGGACAGGGAAAGGGAAAGTTGAATATCTTCATCGCCGGGAACAATAGGGGTATCTGTTGATATTCCCCATAATTGAATTAAGGGGCCAAGAGCAGGATTGAATAAACCATCACTTAACTCCGCATATTCTAAAGCCCTTTCCAAAACAATGATCAGCTCCCTGCTGACGCTTACAGGTGCAATTCCGGCATTCTGGTTGATCCTGTAAAGATCGCTTCCATGGATGTTTGGACTAAAAATCTCTTCAAGCTCATATAAACGGGAAAATACAAGCTCATAATGGGAAGCCCTGCCCTTCTCATAAAGATTAACTGAACAGACGGTTCCCATTGCAATACGGCTTTCCGGCCCCTGTACCACCGAAGAACAAGACATCATGATCAATATGACCGATAAGATTAATGCGATTAATGCGACCAATCCGGAGTTTCTCACATAGTATTTTTACCATTGGGGAATGAAAAAAACAAGCAACATTGCGTCTCAAGCGGAAGGTATAGTCTTAATGTAGTCTGCTCCGAGGTTTCCTTCTTTGCACATGAGAAATAGCTACATGACATTAAACAAATAAGCAGAAGGTATCTCATGTAAGGTAGCCTGCTCCGGGGTAAGCCATACATTAGTGAGCCAGTGGAAGGTATAACCATATAGCAGCCAGCTCCGGAGTCTTCGCCTATTCTTCGAATAGCCGAAGCACCTTATTGCTGGCTGCAATTTATAAAAAGATAACCTTCCACTGGATATCTATGAGAGCAAGACCTTCCGCATAACTTGTTGTACATTCATGTCCATGTGCAAAGAAAAAACGGTCATGAGCAGCCTGCCTATTCCAGACATAAGCCTTCTGTATGTTAATATAATATAAAGTAATTGGAGCTTTTACATATTTTTGTCGAAACGTGTAGACAAAATTAAATTTATTTGATATTTTGGATATATGAAAACTATAGCTAATGAAAATGCAGCCATGTTAAACATGGACATTCTTGGAGCAATTGAATTGGCTGATTATTCAATTTTCAGAATCGCCATCAACTTGGTAAAGATTAAAACCGGAAAGCTCTACTTAAATTTAGGCTTTTATAAAATGAGTCAGTATTTAAAGAACCTGATGGAAACCACCAAAAAAGACCGCAGCAGCATTTATAAGTGGCTTCAGATGGGTGAAGTTTATGAAAAATATAAGGATAAACTGGAGAAAGTCAATTTTAACACCAAGGATAATATGACCAAGCTCCCTTTTCTGGAAAGAGCCCTGAAGAATAATCCCCAAAAAGAGGTATATGACAACATAGTAAATATGACTCAACGGGAATTTGCAAATTATGCTAGATCAATAGTTGAAATCAATGTTGATATTTCTAAAAGTACCGATGGAATGATCAAAGAAGTGGAAGAAAACAAGGATCACATTTTTTTTTACAAGGATAAAGAAGCGGTTATTGTAAGAAATATTTTTGGCAAAAAATCATTGAACAATCTCCTAACCTTAATCAGGATGGCATTTGATGTAATACAAAAAAATGATTTTGTAGTCACTGTAAGTTTAAGAAACTATATAGAATTCAAAAGGTTTATCCCGATAGCAAAAAGAGAAAAAGAAAATCTGCAAGAAGAGATGGATGGGATGCAGGGCAGGAGGCAGGAGCAGGCATAACTTATATGAAATTAATGTCTAAAAATTATGTTGAATTTTAAGTAAAATTTAGCTATATTTATTACATTAGAAGGAGCAAATATGCCTAATATAAAACCAGTTTCAGACTTAAGAAACTATGCTGATGTTTTAAAAGACATTGGTTCGGGTTCTCCGGTCTATCTTACAAAGAATGGCAGAGGCCGCTATGTCATTCTCGACATGGAAGAATACGAGAAAAAAGAGGCAATAATTAAACTAATGATGGAACTGGAGCAAGGCAGAATTTCCGGAGATAAAGAGGGCTGGCATAAACTGGACGAGATAAAAACAGAATTTGGAGTTTTATGACCAATCTTTTTTTTTCCAATAAAGCAAGACAGGATTTAAGAAAGATTCAGGAATATATTTCAAACGAACAGGAAAGTCCCCAAGATGCTTTAAAAGTTATTGAAAATATTCTAAATAGAATTGAACGGTTGATAAGTTTTCCTGACACAGGAACTTTACTTTCACCAAAAATAAATTTCCCGACAAATTACCGGTATGCCAGAGCAGCCAGTCATTTAATCTTCTATCGTCATGAGAATAGTAATATCTACATTGATAGAATAATACATGAAAAAAGGGATTTTATAGCAATTTTATTCCCTGGCAATTTGAACGACTAGAATTAGATCACAAAACGCCAGCCACAACACCCTGCCCATAGGTAGATGAAACATAGAACACTTTTATTCCATAATTGTAATCTCCACCCTGCGGTTTCTGCTTCTTCCCGCTTCGGTGGAGTTATCATCTATTGGTCTTGTTCCGCCCCAGCCAATATACAAAAAACGGTCGGCGGATATTCCACGGCAAACTAGTTCGTCTACCATACGCATTGCCCTTTCAAGCGACAACTGCATTTCTCCGGCTGGAAGTCCGACAGAGGCTGTATGTCCTTCTACCAGAAAGGTTCGATCCGGTATTTGGCTTAACGCCCGTGCAATGAGGTCGAGTCTGTATCGTTCTTCAGGGAGGAATTCGGCGGTATCCGGAATAAAACGAATATCATTGATGATCAAACGTATTCCTTCCGGGACTGTTTCTATTTCTATGCCCGAATCATCCGGAACATAGGTTCTTATTTCATCAGGCGGCGGTTCAGGCAGAAGAGCAGGTGTGAGTTCAGGCGGATGTTCGCGGACAGGTTCCGGAGTGCCAAAAATTTCTTCCAGATTGGTTGTGATTTCTATTCGATTCATTGGTGTGATGCTATGCCCGAAGGTAAGCGTAAATCCTGTATAACGCAATGTTGAGTTATTAAAAAAGGTATAGGTAATGTCCAGGCTGTCCCTCATAAAAACCAGTAGCCCGTCTTCTGCACGAATTAAAATATCTACCCTGTGGCTTCCCAATATTGATGAAATTTCATTTAACGCTAAGTTAGGTCTGTTTTGATATTCGCTTTGATAATCGCCCTGGTCTTCGTATTGATAACGGCTTGCATAGGAGGCCTGGATCCTGTGGACGGGAACGCCCATGTATAGCTCTGCTCCGATATATTCATATACCGCAATAAAGGGATAAACAATCAAGTTACCGGTATTTAAGGGATCGGCTGCTCTGCTGCCGGGAGCTTCCCATCTTGAACCGGGTCTGATTGGTTCGTCAGGAATATACGGAAAGCCCCTAAGCGAAGGGAAACCCCTGTCATTTTCCATGATGAATTCCCCGTCTTCTGTTATTTCATAGAAGGCCGAAATAATTGCATCTAGGCCCTGTGCGGAAATTCTTGTGTCCCTTCTTGTATTCTGAATGATCATGTAGTTTCCATGGAAAAATTGAGAACCGTACCGGTTATTGTCCATGTCTTCTACCGGAAGGATCTGGGCTCTTATTTCTTGTGCCGTAAGGCCGGTATATCTGCCGTTATCATATCTTCGCCAGTCTGCCCTTTCTGTTATTGTGTGGGGAATTGGCTCTGTTGGTATTTGCGCGAATAAATTCTGGCTGAAGGAAAGTAAAATAAGGAGTACAGGAAAAAGGGAAGGATTTTTCCGCATGGTTTATTATCGGGATGATTCATGGAATAGGCAAGCGGAAGGTATAGCGTGAATATGCAGCCAGCTCCTGGGCTTTCACTTTGCCCATGGTGAATAACAACAAAACATAAATAAAAAGGGGGTACGAGAACATCCAAACATGTTCGCAGGCTCAAATGTTTGTCTGTCCCCGTCCCCACCTTTCCATTAGATTATCTATTGTACGTTACTTATCATGGGCAAAGTGATTTCCTGTAAATCTGTCACAGTTCATCATATTGCAGTCAGTAATTTACAAGAGGAGGACCTTCCGCTATACTATAATTAATAGGCTGTAACAGCTATTGGGGCAGTAAAGTCCGAATAGCCGTCTTCGATGGTTCCGGGAGTTCTATAAGACCTTACCTTGTACCAATAGGTAGCTCCGGGAACCAAGTCTTGCGCATCACCCTCGTAATAAGTTATGGCTGCTCCTGTGGTTGTTTGTTCGAGGGTGCGAGATAATTCGTATACTCCATCCTCAGAATCGGAGCGCCAGATTTCATAGCCGCCATTCGCACCGAGTTTCCGATCCCATTCCAGCCATATGCGTACTGCATCATTCCAACCTTCTATGGCAGAGAAATTGGCTGGTGCATCCGGGGTCATTCGCTTTATCCCTTCCTGATTGTACATGAAATCATAAGATCCTGGAGCTGTTATACGCACCCTGATGTATAATCTTTCATCATCATTATACAGCGGCCATTGGGGATGAACATAATAACCAAAATCCGAATAACCAAAACTTCCGGCATCAACTGTTTCGTTAGTAGTTTTTGTTTCTGTATAAGCTGCAACAAAATTAGTGTTAGTTGGCGAGGGTGACTGTCCAGTTACATTGTCAAACCAGAAATGCCATCTAGCAGAATTATGGCCATATAAACCTTCGTAATAAGGTGATGTCCTTGCAATAACAAACCAGACAGTATCTCCTCCTTCGCGTGTAATATTAACACTGGATGGAGTATTAGGCGTAATATTCCTTATGTCCATGGTTACTTCGAAGGGCAGTGTTTCGGTTTCTACACCAAGGCCTTCTACATCAAAAATGGCTGCTATCTTAAAGTAGAAAGATGGTCTTATCGGGAATTCTGTCCCGCCATGCACATAGAACCTTCGTCCATCCCTTAGTGATGTACTGATTTCGGTTCTGGTATAGGGGCCGTCAATCGTGTCTGATTGGTAAAGGGCGTATCTCGTAGTGTCTTCTACCGGCTCCCAGTCAATATATAAAAAAGCACGGGAAGGTATTGTCACGGTCTCACGCCAGATTTCGTAAGCGTCAGTATATCCATCATATAAATAGCGTGCAGTTAATCCCTGAGGTTTTGGCAGAACCGGCGGAGGAAGGACTTCAAAACTAAGGGCTTGTTCGAAAGTCTTACCGGCAATGTCCGTTATGCGCACTCGCACATCATATGTTTTATCTGCAGTAAGGGCATTAGTCCCAACCTTCAGGTTATTGCCGTCAATAACAAAGAGTGTATTATCGGTGGAACCGGTTCCGCTGACAAGGGTATATGTATAAGCTCCAAGGGTTCCTCCCGTTACTTGACTAAAGTCTCCAATTGTGGCTCCGGCCGCCGTACTCGAACTTCCAATACGTAAGGTACCGGCAGGTGAAAACCTAAAGCCGGTAATTTCCGGATCGGATGCACGGTTGATATTGTAATTAACACTACCGCTAACAACCACCGCCTCATTGTGTACTTGGCTGTTGTCATTATTCAAGAAGCCTTCAGGAATGATGATTGTTGCAGAAGCAGTGGAAACAGCCTGTGGAGTTCCGGTTATAGTTATGGTGATAATATTTTCACCGGCAGTGGCATTTACATAATAATTGAGACCTAAAACAGTCGTAGAAAAAGATGTACTTGCATTGCCATTAAACTGTGTTGTTCTAACTGTTGCATTTGTAAGGTTAATGGTGATCGTAGCGTCCGCTGAAGAACTGCCTGCTCCGCCCACATTGGCCTGTGTTGCAGTAACGATGACAGGGCTGGTTGCCATTGCAGCAGTTGGCGGTTCCGGAGGAGGTAGTCTAACCTTATCGATCAGGACCGGAGGTATCTCATCCTTATATTCATTAATGCTGTCAAAAGGTACATTGACCGTTTCTATCGAATTACTGCCGTCAAATACCCCATCACCCAAAGAAGTAATGCCTTCGGTAACACTTCTGGTAAATGTAACTTCTACAAGATTTGAGATATTACTGAAAGCACCATTGCCTATTGTTTCTATTGTTGAAGAAATAACGACAGAAACCATTACATTATTATTTGCAAAGGCATTATTGCTGATACCGGTAATGTTTGTGCCGCCTCTTTGTCTTGGTATAACAATATTAACAAGTGTCTTGCCATAATTTGTAAGTCCTATTATTGAAAGATCACCCGCTGAAAACACAGGAGCATATACAGGACTATGCCCGGGTGATGGAGGCGGAGGATCATCATATTCAAACACATATTCTGCAGGGTCGCAATAAATTGGAGTGGTGTATGCCGAATCACCAAATGTCGCATTACCTGCTCCTGCCAATGCCCTAACCCTGATGGGGTAGACCTTTGGATCAAGAGTGAGGCTTTCAAGTGAAACGGAATTACCTGTTACATTTTGCAAAACGCCGTCTATGTTCACTTGATATCCGCCCTCGGCTCCGTCTACTTCATCCCAATGAAGTGAGAAATCCCCTGCTTCCACCCTTACATTTTCAGGACTGCTTAAGGGTGTTTTTGCTCCGGCAGGATTCCCGCAGGCTGCCATAGCAAATACGATTGTTGCCATTATAGCGGCTAACACGGCTATTCTTCGAATAGCTTTCAACTTACTTGAACGATACATAATAACCTCTCCCTAAAAATTGTCTGTTTTTTACCGCCCCATACAGAGCGGCTGATCCTTTGACTGCATGACTGCCGCAGTTTCCATGTTGATTTCTTAACAGCAATCTCTGCACGCACCGCCGTTTTTTCCTTCAATCAGAAAACATTCATCACAGACCCATCTTCCGCAGACCTTGCAGAAATTAAACTGCAAACGGGCTTCGACATTTGCCTCATTCAAAGCGGCTTGGCGCTCATATGCCCACAACAATTTCAAAGCCTCCTGATTTTCCACAAGGGAAAAGCTGCCATGCAAAAAAAATTTTTTAGGACTTTTCCATTCCTTTTTGCAGCAATCGCAGAAAAAACTGAATGAAAACTGATCGGAGTCAGAATGGTCAACCGATCTTTGCGTAAACTGTGCATTCATTAAGACGGTTATATTATGGGAAGACTGCTCTGCATACCTGCTTTTTAGAGTAGGTTGGGCGGTTTTAGGAGATTAAACACCTACTTTTTGGAGTAGGTTGGGGTAATTTAACTAATTTCTGAACCGTATTTTGCAAGAAGCTCGTGAATACTTTGTATTCCCAGCTTGCGGTACATATTTTTTCTGTGGAATCCAACGGTGTGATAGCTAACCTTAAGGGTATAACCGATTTCCTTGGGTGAAACTCCCTTTAAAAGAAGGGTGAAAATTTCCTGTTCCCTTTCGGTCAGATTTAAATCGTCTCTTGAATTAACTGTTTCTGTTTCTGCAAGCAATTCGGCATATTCGGGGGTTTTTTGTAATTGTATACCATCTGTCCAGTCATTTTGATATAACTTTTTCTGCAAATATGGAATCAACAAGAAACAGATAGAGCATAAAACAAGTACGACACCAAAGGCCAGATAATGCTTCGGTCCCTCATAAAAGTTCATGGCTCTGGAATAGAGACCGGAAATAAGACAGTATTCTACAAAGAGGACGAGGCAGGTGAGTTTATACAACTTATAAGATTGGCTTTTGTTGATTACACCTGCGCAGAGGTAGTAGATGATTATATAACCAAGACCATCACCGAGGCCGTATACCAGTGAGCCGATGAAGCGGGCTGAATGTGAATCGTAAATAAGGATGCCAAGGCCAAAGAGGGAGAGAACCAGATACATGAGCCAGATATAGAGGGCGCTTTGGCTTACACGTACCTGCACAATTAAGATAAAAATGACTGCGGCAAATTGCCCCAGGCCGAAGGGCATGCTGGAAACAGAGCTTTCCATCCATTCAATATAGTTTATCGTACACATGATCGTGTAATATACCATGTGTAATCCGATTACGATCTTTGCGCCGGAATATACTTCAGAACGGGTGTTAGGCGCAAGTGCATTT
>Ga0099364_10010913_pt1 | contig 12462 bp, 6 predicted proteins | sample TergutTh196P3_FD_73070 | JGI IMG/M metagenome (GOLD analysis project Ga0099364, IMG submission 73070) | Microcerotermes parvus P3 segment gut microbial communities from Pointe-Noire, Republic of the Congo - Th196 P3 | ecosystem: Host-associated > Arthropoda: Insects > Digestive system > Gut ... | reverse complement strand
GGCGCAAACCCTTTCCCCGCCGCCGCGACCTTATTTGCACCCTTCTTGAGAACGTAAAAAACATAAAAATACGAAAACCGCAAGGAGCTTTTTACGTCTTTCCCGACATATCTTACTTCTTGGGCAAAAGCGCCGGACAAACAGTTATCGGCGACTCGGACGAACTTGCCGTCTATCTTCTCGAAAAAGCGCATGTCGCAACCGTTGGAGGAACCGCTTTCGGCGCTCCAGACTGCATAAGGCTTTCATACGCCACCTCCGATGACCTTATTATAGAGGCAATTAAAAGAATATCTATTGCGCTTGAGGAGTTGAATTAAAGCCCTGTGGTTTGCACGCTCTTGGGTGATACATATTAATAGTATCGCGTAAAAAACTTCTGTCGAGATGAGTGTAAATTTCAGTTGTAGTAATAGATTCATGTCCAAGCATTTCCTGCACTACTCTTAAATTGGCTCCTGCATCAACCATGTGGGTGGCAAAAGAGTGCCTGAAAGTATGCGGACTAATACTCTTTTTTATTCCGGCTTTTGCTGCAAGATTTTTTATTATCGTGAATATCATTGCGCGGGTAAGTTTTTTTCCCCGCCGGTTAAGAAACATAATATTTTCGTCTTTTATGGAAGCAAGACTGTTTCGGCAAGTTTTGTATATGTCAATCTCTTTTAGAGCTTTACTGCCTATCGGCACAAGCCTTTGTTTATTGCCTTTTCCGGTAACTGTAATAAATCCTTCTTCTTTATGTATGTCGGTAAGGCGCAGATTAACAAGCTCTGACACACGCAGTCCGCAGCCGTAAAGCGTTTCAATAATCGCTTTGTTGCGATGACCGTCCGCTTTGCTAAGATCAATAACTTCGATAATAGAGACAATTTCGCTAACCGTAAGCACCTGAGGCAGTTTGAAGCCTGTTTTGGGCGATTCTATCAGCGTTGCCGGATTTTCTGTGATTTCGCTCTCTACAAGCAAATATTTATAAAATGCCTTTATGCCCGAAAGAACTCTTGCCTGAGTGCGCGGATTGTCGTTAGTTGAGCTGTGCCATGCCAAAAATTCTTTCAAGTCGGCGTATGAAACCTCAGTAGGCGAATTTCTGCAAATTGATTCGGCAAAAAACTTTTCGAGCTTGTTAACATCGTCAAGATAGGCTTGCACGCTATTTTCCGAAAGCGATTTTTCGAGCCGCAGATATGTTTCAAAACCGATAAAAGACTGACGCCATGAAAGACTCATAACAACATCAAATTATTTAACAATACAAATATAAAAGTATATTATTTACCTGTTGTGCATTTAGAAATACATTAAAAAAAGATTGTTCATTTGACTAAAAAGTCATATATTTAACTGTTCTTCAAATAACTAAACTACCTTCGGCTTTTAGCCGAAGGTAGTTTAGTTTGAATATGCAAAGGTAATGATCTTAGGTAAATATACGGACATTCATTATAAAAAAAAGTAAACCGGGGCTAACTTGTAAAAGTTGTGGGAAATAAGAGTCTCTACTCGTACTTTTTTATGAGATTAAGGGCGCTTCCTGCTTTAAACCATTCGATTTGAGAATTGTTAAATGTGTGTTTTACTTGTATAACTTCTTCTGAACCATCGTTGTGGGTTATGATTACTTTTAGATTTTCCTCAGGCGAAAATTTATCCAACCCAACAATGCTAAGTTTATCGTTTTCCAAAATCTTATCATAATCAGATTTATCTACAAACGTAAGTGGCAAAATGCCTTGCTTTTTAAGGTTTGTTTCGTGAATGCGGGCAAACGATTTTACTATTATTGCCTTAACATTCAAAAATCGAGGCTCCATAGCCGCATGTTCGCGCGATGAACCTTCTCCGAAATTCTCTTCGCCAACAACAACAGACCCCATGTCGACAGACTTATATGATTTGGCAACGGCAGGCACAGGTTCATAATTTCCGGTAAGCTGATTAAACGCTTTATTAGCCTCATTATTAAAGCTGTTAATCGCCCCAATCATGTAGTTGTTTGAAATATTTTCCAGATGTCCGCGGTATTTCAACCAAACGCCCGCCATAGAAATGTGGTCGGTTGTACATTTGCCCTTCGCTTTAATCAAGAGCGGCAGTTTTACAAAATCGCGTCCGTCCCATTCGGGAAAAACGCCAAGCCGCTGAAGCCTGTCGGAGTCGGGATTGATAAATATTTCCGTTTGTGTTCCGTCCTCTTCCGGTTTTACAAAACCGTTGTCAACCTGTCCGAATCCGTTGGGAGGAAGCTCATAACCCTTCGGCTCGGCAAGCATAACCGCTTCACCATCTTTGTTAATCAGCGTGTCGGTAAGAGGATTAAACGTAAGTTTTCCGGCAATCGAAACAGCAGTTACAATTTCGGGCGAAGCAACAAAAGCGTTTGTGTTGGGGTTTCCGTCCGCTCGTTTGGCAAAGTTTCTGTTGAACGAATGAATTATTGTATTGACCGCATGATTTTCCGCCCCTTTCCTGTCCCATTGCCCAATACATGGTCCGCAGGCGTTTGCAAAAACTTCGCCGCCCATCTCTTCAAAAAGTTTCAGGTAGCCGTCTCTGTCGGAAATATGCCTTATCTGTTCCGAGCCGGGGGTAATTTTAAATTCCGACTTGACATTCAATTTAATATCAATTGCATTTTTCATTATCGAAGCCGCACGCGAAATGTCTTCGTATGACGAGTTGGTGCATGAGCCGATAAGCCCCACTTCCACATCTTCGTGCCAGCCGTTTTTCTTAACCATCTCTTTCATCTGCGATATGGGAGTCGCAAGGTCGGGCGTAAAAGGTCCGTTTATATACGGCTCAAGTTCAGTAAGATTAAGTTCGATAACGCTGTCGTAAAACTTTTCGGGATTTGATAAAACCTCATCGTCAGACCTTAAATGACTGCTTACCTGTAACGCCGCCTCTGCAACAGATTTTCTGCCGGTGGCTTCGAGGTATCTTGCCATCGCTTCGTCAAAGCCAAAAATGGAGCAAGTTGCGCCTATTTCGGCTCCCATGTTGCATATTGTGCTTTTGCCGGTTGCAGATATTGATTCGGCTCCTTCGCCAAAATATTCGACAATATGACCTGTTCCGCCGCTAACCGTAAGCATACCTGCAACCTTGAGTATTATATCTTTAGGCGAAGTCCAGCCATTCAGTTTTCCTGTAAGTTTTATTCCTATAAGTTTCGGGAGTTTAAGCTCCCATTCCATTCCCGTCATAACGTCAACGGCATCTGCGCCGCCAACGCCAATCGCAACCATTCCCAAGCCTCCGGCAGTGGGAGTGTGCGAATCGGTTCCTATCATCATGCCTCCGGGAAATGCGTAATTCTCAAAAACAATTTGATGAATAATTCCGGCTCCGGGATTCCAAAAACCAATATCGTATTTATTGCAAACCGCGCGTAAAAAATCATAAACCTCTTTGTTTTCCACGCAAGCCGACTTGACGTCAGCCGCCGCTCCCTGTTTTGCCAAAATAAGATGATCGCAATGCACAGACGCAGGAACCGCTGTTTTACGCTTCCCTGCCACCATAAATTGCAGCAGCGCCATTTGGGCGGTTGCATCTTGCAATGCAACCCTGTCGGGTGCAAAGTTCACATAATCAACGCCTCTGGCATAAGGTTTTACACCTGTTCCCCGATATAAATGCGCGTAGAGAATCTTTTCGCTAACGGTTAGAGGTCTGTTCAACGCCTTCCGCACCTCGGCAATTTTACCGGGCAATTCTTTGTAAAACGAATCTATTATTTTAAAATCAAAAACCATAATATCTAAATATTGTACATTAAAAAAGATTATTAAATCTGCCGCAAAAATATAAATCAATCTTTAATTAAAAAAGCCCCGTTTAAACTCTCAAATCGCCACTCTCAGATCGACTCTGTCAGCATCTTTGCAGTTGACGGGTCGCGGCGCGGGGAGTTTATGCTCAATACCCTTGCCAAATGAATGAAAACTACTCCTGTTCATATCTCTTTTGGGAGATGCGTTGCCAACATTAGTTCGGTTTGCGCTTTTTGCACCGTCATTGTAAAAAAAATAAAAGGATACAATACTGTATCCTTTTATCCACTCACCTAATCCTGTAATATTTACTTAATTTGTGTTGCTTTGACCTGAGCCATTGCCTGCACTTTCCAGATCCCACCACATTCTGCCTTGTAATAGATCCAAATTTTCTTCAGAAAATCCTTGCCTTTCAATTGCTTCAAAATAATTATCGGGATTTAATGTTTGCTCTGCAATAGGTAACGAATACCTTCTGTACATTCTGCCTCCCGATACATTTCCGGGATACGATGTTACCGTACCGTCAGCGCGTGTCCAGTTTGCATAGTTGAAAACAGGTAATTTTATCCTTCTCCAGTTTGACCATACTTCAAATTCGTTGTCAAACATTGAAACCCATTTCTGATATGCTATCTGTTCAAACTTTTGCTCATCCGAACCGCTATAAGGGTTCTTGGATAAATAGGCAGCTATTTCAGCATCTTGAATAATGCCCGTGTGGGGAGCTACGTCGGGCCACAAAGCCCATCTTTTCATGGCGGCTGTTACGGCTTTTTCATAAGCTTCCGCATCGGTAATTCCTACATCCCATCCTCTGAGTGCGGCTTCGGCTAACAAAAGGTAGGCTTCTGCAGGCTCAAAAATAACAATAGGAGAACCTCTGTCCAAATAAAGAAGAGAAGGTTCGGAATATGTTTCAAATTCCATAGGATAGCTATTAATACTGCCGCTTAGCATACCTTTCTGGTTAGCGGCGGTATTATCGGCATTGTATGTAGGAGGGGTAGTTCCAAGCGGAACCCATACTACTGAAATGACGGCAAGCCGAGGATCTTCTGTGTCTTTCAGATAATCTATAAATTTCTTGGCATATTTTCCACCTTCAACATTGTCGCCTCCCGGAGCCGAAAAATTACCTGTTATCATTGAGTTTGCTCTTGGATTGAACTGTCCGGTTACATTTGCATATCGTAAATATGCAATATCCAAAAAATCCGTTATAACACCGCCTGCCGCGGCTTTCTCAACCCACTGTTGCGCAAGCGCAGGCTCTACTTCAGACATTCTCATTCCTATTCTTGCCATAAGCGTATAACCAAATTTTTTCCATTTGGCTATATCACCACCATAGAAAACATCGGCTCTGCCGAAAACTGGCGGTTTACTGTTATCCATTGAATTAATGGCAGCGTCTAATTCCGACAGCATTGACAGATAGATGCTTCTTTGAGTGTCGTACTTTGGCTTACGGTTTGCCAAGCCCTGCATTGCATCAGAATACGGCACATCTCCCATTCTGTCGGTTATGCCTTGAACATGGTATATTCTCAGCATTTCTACAGCAGCAAGCATATTAACATTGTCAGGATCGTCTTTTAGCGCAATGGCAATTTTTCCTAACCTGTTCAGTTCATCTCTGTACGTATTAAAATTACCACCTAGACCAAAGCTGTAAAACTTATCTCCGCCGGCAGGAACCTCTTTATACGTTGAATAGTACTGCATACCTTGAGACAGGTTGTTATTTCGTATGGGCGTAGTTTCCAGCAGCGCCCCCGTAAATGAGTATTCAGGTATTATATCTTCAATCTGATCGGGATTCTTATTAAGATTGGTAAGATGATCCGGATTACAAGATGTTATAAATATGCCGACAGCGGCAAAACATATTATTAATATTCTTAAATTTTTCATTATCAATAAATTTTAAGTTAGAATTTTATATTTACGTTAAAGCCAATGTTTCTTAATTTTGGAGGACCTACTCCTGCAGAACCCTGGGCATTACCAACTGTTTCCTGTATTTCAGGATCGATGCCGATTTCTTTTACAGCTTTGTCCTGATACAGCGTAAGCAGGTTTTGTCCGGTTACTGCTAATGAAGCTCCTTCAATCCTTAATGGCCTGAGTATTCTTGCGGGAATATTATATCTTAATGCCGCTCTCCTCAATTTAACAAAGTCGGTATTGAATACCAAAAAAGATCCTTGATAATTGTTGCCTAAAACGTCATAATAAGTGGCGATTTCACTCTTATCCCAATAACCTGTCCATGGCTCTCCTTGCTGATTTACGCCTTCAAGCGTTAAACCGTCTTCTCTTCCCGGAAGGGTCGTTTTTAACAAGCCAAATCTAGTCGCATACCGTACGAATTCGCTATAGCCCTGCGCTCCAAGTTTTGAATCAATATCAACTGTAAGAGAAAAATTTTTGTATCTGAAAGTATTGTTCAAACCTAAAAGCGTAGGAGGAACGCCTGTTCCAAGATATTGCTGTTCTCTGTCCGGACGTCTTGTTACGGCATCATAAATCTGATTCCCATTTGCATCTTTTTTCAATACCCAGGTATATATTGTTGAATATGGCAATCCTACGCCGCTAACCATAGGGACGCTTCCAGAAGCTGTTGCGATTGTTATATACTCAACTCCTTCGGCTAATTCTTTAATTATGTTCTTATTATAGCCGAAGTTAAATGCTATATCCCATGAAAAATTTGGTTTCATGACAGGCGTTCCTGTTAAACTTATTTCCCAGCCCTGGTTAGTAATAAGACCTACGTTCATTGGACCCGCCGTATATCCGGATGCTCCTGTGATTGGAGGTGAAAGGATATCATCTCTTGTGTTCTTAATATAGCGGTTTACGTCAAGTCCCAACCTGCTGTCAAAGAAGTTTATCTGAAAACCAAATTCGGTAGTGGAAGAGGTAATCGGTATTAGATCAGGATTAAACAATGCGCTGGGATTGTTTAGTGTTGGCAAACCGTAAGCGTTATTTGTGCTTATCGTATATGTTTGATAAATATCTCCCGGATTTACAGTAGCGCCGCCAACCTGCGCCCACGAAGCGCGTATTTTGGCAAAATTGAAAAAGGTGGGAAGATCGACAATTTGAGAAAGAATTACGCTACCTCCAACTGCCGGATAAAATATACTGTTATTGTTGGGATTAAGCACCGAAAACCAGTCGTTACGTCCTGAAACGGTAAGAAATACTATGCTTCTCCAGTCCATGTTTAATTCTCCAAAAAGCGAATTTGTACCTGAGCTTCTATCAGTTTGATTGACAAGCTGTTTATTTGTCAAATTAGTCAAACTGTAAAAATCGGGAATAACCCAGATTGTACCGTTTGCAGTACTTCTTCTACGAAAATTACGTTCCGAATAGGCTCCTGCCAAAAGGTTTACTCTAATATCTTCGTTTAAAAATCTGTCGTTATAGTTTGCAATAAATTGGAAATTAGTCTTCTCGTTTACCTCCCGGTTAGTATTCATATACCCCAGAGGCGTGAAAGCATTTGTCATAGGGACATAGTGAAAATCATGATAAGACGTGAAATCGGTTGCGGCAGTTCCTTTAACAAACAATTTAGAATGCAGATTAAGTTGAACGCTTACACGTCCTATTACTCCTTGACGGTGGTCTTCGTTTCGTACTTGATAGGCAACATAATATGGATTGGCAGCCGCGGGAACAGGATTCCATTCAAGTTCTCTCATTGTGTTGGGGTTAATACCGGGCTTGTTGGGGTCGCCTCTCATATTACTCACATCAACAGTGTTGGCTGCAAGATAAATGGGCCACGCAGCGTTCATTTCTGCATATCCGCCACCCATTCTGTTGATGCCATCAACCACATTATACTGAGCGCTTGATTCAATTACAATCAAATTATTTCCCAGAGTTGCGCGTGAATTCATATTCACGGTTTTTCTGTAGAAATTGGAGTTTGGCTGCTGCTCTCTCACTCTTGTATCGCTGAACGATAAGCGCGTCTGCACTCTTTCATTTCCTACGTTGAATGCAACAGAGTTCGACATGTTTATCTGTGGTTGATAAAAACTTTTAATGTTATCTTTAATGTTTACCGCAGAATAAGGTCTTTGTTCGCCGTCAAACTGGTATTGCATAGTGCCGTCAATTGGCGCTCCAAACGACAATCGTCCAGAACTCAGCCCCTGAGCTACGTTTACAGGGTATGTTCCGAATTGACCCTGTCCATATTCGTACTGGTAGTTAGGATATATGTAAGGCAATCCAAAATTAACGTCGGAAGTAACTTCTATTCCAACGCCTCTTTGAGCGGTTCCCCTTTTGGTTGTAATAAGCACAACGCCGTTTGCAGCTTGACTGCCATATAGCGCTGCAGCAGCTCCTCCTTTAAGAATAGATATTGTTTCAATATCATCGGGATTAATTCTGGAGATGCCGTCACCGCGGTCAACGTTAAAACTGCCGCCGGAAGCTGCAGCCCCTCTGTTTTCATTGTTAATCGGCATTCCGTCAATTACATATAACGGCTGCTGATCTGCGCTTGCCGACAACGAGGTATTTCCCCTGATTATTACGCGGCTTGACCCGCCTGCTCCGGAGTTTACTTGAGTAGCGTCAACACCGGAAAATTTACCGCTTAACGATTGCGCAACGTTAGTAGTTCTTGCAGTGGTAAAGGATTCTCCTTTTACTTCTTGAACAGAGTAAGAAAGGGCTTTAGCCTCTCGCGTAATGCCAAGGGCCGTTACAACAACTTCGTCAAGACCAATTGCCGACTCCATTAGCGTAACAATAATTCTTGATTGCGAACCTACAGTAACTTCTTGAGGCTCGAATCCAATAAAAGAAAACATCAGAACAGACTGGCTGCTGGGCGCATCAATTGAGTAGTTGCCGTTCATGTCAGTCATTGTTCCAATCGTAGTGCCTTGCACGGTTACATTAACCCCCGGCAACGATTCGCCGGAAGAACTGGTAACAGTTCCTGTTACTCTTTGTTGCGCATAGCTTTCAATTGCACCGACTTGCAGCAGAACTGCAATAAACAGCAATGCAAGAAGCGTACGCAGGTTCGTTAATTTCAGAGTTTTAGAAACTCTTACCGACCATATCTTTGACAGATATGATCGTAATACAATTACTTTTTTTTCCATACATTTAATTTTAATTTAGGTTAAAAATGTTATTTTTGAAAATAAAACGTCCAAATGTAACGAGATAATCTATATGAGCCATAGATTATCTCGTTAAAAAACGTTAAAATTTGTTACATTTTAAATGTATTTATATATGTGTTTGAGGAATAGGTTATTAGAATTGATAAATGATGAAGGCCTGAATCCTAATCAGTTTTACATTAAAACGAGATTAGGCAACGGTTTTTTAGATAAAGTAGGTGAAAAATTAAAAACACCAAGTATTGAGAAAATATCTAAGGTATTTCCACACTGGAATATAGATTATCTACAGACCGGAAATGGCGAAAAGTATAGAAAAGACATACAAAGCAACACACTTGCAAACAATAAGATTCAAAGCAGTACAGTTCAACAAGGCAATAACATTACAAACAACGATTTAACGGCAATCAAAGAACTAATGTCGCCGATTTTCTCTCTTATGGAGAACAAGGATGAACAAATATCAGAAGTATTCTCTATGCTAAAGTCAAAAAATGGGGAAATATTAGAAGTAATAAGTATTCTAAAGTCCAAGGACGAACAAATAAATAGGCTGATTGAAATAATTGAAAAATCAAGATAAATTCTCAGGGTCAACGCATTTAAATGCGTTGACCCTGACAGGCTACCGATTTTTTTGTTTCCCGTGGTCAGGAGCTTTTTTTGGTTTTTTCGGCGGCTTCAATAATATTGAGGCAATCTTCTTTAGTCAGTTTTTCGGCTTCCGACCCTTTGGGGAGTTTGAAGTTCTTTTTATCTTTTGTAATATATGGTCCGTATCTGCCGTTCAGAAGCAAAATATCGCCAAAATCTTTAATGACTTTCTTCTTGTCGCTCTCATTTTTTTCGTTGATTAGTTCAACGGCTCTTTCGAGAGTTATCGAGTAGGGGTCGTCAACTCCTTTTTTCAGCGCGAAAAATTTGCCGTTGTATCTGACAAAGGGACCAAACCGCCCGATTCCCACTACAATTTCCGCTCCCTCATTTTCGCCTAACGACCTTGGCAAGCGAAACAGGTTAAGAGCCTCTTCAAGCGTTATGGATTCAATCAACTGGTTTTTGGCAAGACTTGCAAATCGCGGTTTTTCACCGTTTTCCGCATCGCCTATCTGCGCTACGGGACCAAACCGCCCCATTCTTACGGTTACAGGTTCGCCCGTTTCGGGGTGAGAACCTAACATTCGGGAGCCGGTTTTTCTCTCTCTCTTCTCAAGAGTGTTTGTTACCGTTTTATGAAACGGACGGTAAAACTTGTCAATCATGCCTGTCCACATTAGGTTTCCTTCGGCAATTTTATCAAACTCCTCTTCAACTTCCGCAGTGAAATGGTAATCAACAACGTGAGTAAAGTTTTCCACAAGAAAATCATTGACAATCATTCCTATATCCTGCGGAAAGAGTTTTGACTTTTCTTTTCCCGTTATTTCCGTTTTTGTTGCGGTCGAGATTTTTCCCGCCGACATGGTAATGATTTTAACATTGCGTTTTTCGCCGGGTCTGTCTTCGCGCGAAACATATCCGCGGTTTTGTATTGTCGAAATGGTGGGCGCGTATGTTGAGGGACGTCCTATTCCCAATTCTTCGAGTTTTTTTACGAGGCTCGCTTCGGTGTATCGCGGAAGAGGAGCGGTAAATTTTTCGGCGGCTGTTACATTATTATATATAAGGTGTGTTCCCGCCTTTACCGGAGGGAATATATTGTGGTCGTCTTCGGCGTTATCGTAGTCTGTTGATTCGGCGTAAAGACGTAAAAAACCGTCAAATGTTATTACTTCTCCGTTTGCCTGAAAGTTAACCGGAGAGTTGTTCATGTCTATTGATATGGTTGTTTTTTCAATCTCTGCATCAGCCATTTGCGAGGCTACGGTTCTTTTCCATATAAGTTCGTACAGTCTTTTCTCGTTTTGCGAGCTGCCCGCCTGAAGCGCGTCAATATATGCCGGACGTATCGCTTCGTGGGCTTCCTGCGCTCCTTTCGACTTTGTTTGGTATTGCCGCGTTTTTGAATATTTATCGCCAAACTCGCCGGTTATTATCTCTTTTGCTTTCGAAAGAGCTAATTTCGACAGGTTTGTAGAGTCTGTCCTCATGTAGGTAATTTTTCCCGCCTCGTATAATTTTTGAGCCACCGTCATGGTTTGCGCCACCGAGAATCCCAATTTTCTGTAAGCCTCCTGCTGAAGCGTAGAGGTTGTAAACGGCGGAGCGGGCGACCTTTTTCCGGGTTTTACTGAAATATTCGATACGGTAAAAGTCGCGTCCTTACATAATTCGACAAATTTAAGAGCCTCTTTTTCGCCGGTAAATCTTTTTGACGCTTCAGCTTTTATTACCGAAGTTTCGTCATCAGACGAGGTTGCGAAAACAGCCGTCACCCTGAATGCCGCTTCAGACTGAAAACCAATGATTTCCCTTTCTCTCTCTACGATAAGCCTCACGGCGACAGATTGAACTCTTCCCGCCGAGAGCGCAGGCTGCACCTTTTTCCACAACACCGGCGATATTTCAAAACCCACAAGCCGGTCGAGTATCCGGCGGGCTTGCTGCGAGTTGACAAGATTCATGTCAATCAGGCGGGGAGATTTAATCGCGTTTGAAAGCGCCTCTTTGGTTATTTCATGAAACACAATCCGCCGAGTAGAGTTAAGGTCGAGTTTAAGCACATTGACAAGATGCCATGCGATGGCTTCCCCTTCGCGGTCTTCATCGGACGCTATCCATACATTTTTCGACTCTTTTGCAACTTTGCGGAGTTCGGATACAATTTTTTCCTTTTCTTTAGGAATTTCGTAGTTAGGGTTGAAATTATTCTCTATTTCTATTCCCAGATTTTTCTTGGCAAGGTCTCTGATGTGTCCGAAACATGATGCAACGCGAAAATTTTTCCCCAGAAACTTTTCAATAGTTTTTGCCTTGGCAGGCGACTCGACAATTACCAAATTTTCAATCATTCGAAGAAGGGTTAGTTCAAAAAAACGCGACAAAGTAAATCAATTAGACTTTAAACATCAAAAAAAATTATTTAAAATTTTTCATTTAATCTGTTTGTAAATACCAAAATATTAGAAAACGGAAGCGTTGCCAAACAATATTATGCTTCCAATAAACGTAAATAAATCAGCAAGTTATGGCAGAAAAACACACAATGTGGTTTTGGATTTATGTAAAAATTAAGATCAACTCATTTAATTTAAATTTATTTTGTTTTTTGTTGCAACATTGTTTCCGTTTGGCATGATTTTTGTACTACTTTTATACATGACGTCAGTTACAATGTGACTGACGGTAGCGGAGCTATGGGCTTAATGCTGCAAATAAAATGCGTTAATCCCGATTGAAAAAATTTAGAATAAAATTTCACTTTTTAATTATTTTACTATACCTTTGGCATAATTTTTGATTATGATTTTAATAGTTAAATTTAAAAATATGTAATATGAACATGAAATCTTTTTTAAGCTATTGTTTGATAGCATTATTAATGTTAGGGGGGTGTT
>Ga0099364_10010912_pt1 | contig 12464 bp, 8 predicted proteins | sample TergutTh196P3_FD_73070 | JGI IMG/M metagenome (GOLD analysis project Ga0099364, IMG submission 73070) | Microcerotermes parvus P3 segment gut microbial communities from Pointe-Noire, Republic of the Congo - Th196 P3 | ecosystem: Host-associated > Arthropoda: Insects > Digestive system > Gut ... | reverse complement strand
ATTTTGTGAAATATTTAACAAAATTTAACATTTACAATTGAGAGGGCAAAAAAATTGTGTGATTTTTTTCTAAATCTTCTCAAAAATTTTCCGAAAAATGATCCCGCAGGGTGGATTTCCCCCCCCCGATTTTTGAAAAAAGTTGTTTTCTGCCAGGCACTAATTAGGTAGTGTTTGGTTTGCAGATTACTTAGATGCCCATACATAATCAGTTTATGAAAGAATTTGATTTGCCTACAATTGCTTAAATGAGTGAATGAGTAAATGAGTTTTCTGACCTGTGCGCAATTGAAAGTCGATTTTTTTTCCATTCACCTTTTTGGTTTTCGCATTGACGAAATCAGAAATAAAGGTTATTGTCCCTCTTTTCTACTATATGACATTTTGGTTTCCTGATAAAAAAATAATATTTTCCGTTTTAACAATTATTAAAAGATTTTTTGAGGTCAGGAATTCTGATATTGTTACCTCTACTTTTTTTAGATTATGTGTAATTAATTAAAATATTTCATCTATCTTTGCAAAAAATTTTTTCTAATTTATGAACATTCTAATAACTATGTAAATATGAGACAACAATTTATTAAATTCTTAAAACTTAGTATTTTATCTACGTTTTTCACTTTTTATTCAATGTCGGAAATGTCGGGGAATGAATTATTTTTCAATTTTCCAATTCCGATAAAGTATCCTGCTATCACTCCCGATGGCAGCTATTTAGTATTTATCGCTGAGGATGGCAAAACCGCTACTGCTTACGAATCTTTTTTCAAAGATGGTAAATGGAGTGAACCACAGACGTTTGAATATATCAACCAACTAATGCAAAAAACGGGTTATGAAATTGGAGGATTCAACTTTAACCACGATGCGAGTATGTTACTTTTTCATGCAAATATGCGCGGACATTATGATATCTTTTATTCGGAAAAAAAGAATGGTCAGTGGAGCGAGCCAAAAAATTTTGGCGCACCCATTAATAGTGACGAAGATGAGTTTTCTCCCGCTATTTCTGCGGATATGAAAACACTTTTTGTCCTCAGGAGTAGTCCCAAAAAGAGAAACTCGCCATGTAAAGAATTGGTTATGTTCTTAAAAGATGCAAACGGCAAATGGACTGGACCTGCTTATTTACCCGAAGAGTTTAATATTGGCTGTCAAGAAACGCCCTTCGTTGCCGCTGATAATGTTTCGCTGTATTTTTCATCAATGCGTAGTGATACCAAAGAAGACGGCAAAAAAACTGATTCCAAACAGTACAACATCTATCATGCAAAAAAAATTAACGAACATCTATGGTTTTTGCCTTCTTATGTTGACGAACTTAATAGCAAAAACAACAATTTGTCGCCATCCATGACTGCTTCCGGCAATTACTTTATTTACAACCAGAAGTATTCAAATTTAAAGAAACCTCCTCAAAGTATTGTCAATGTTGAACTCCCGACAGATAGAAGACCTAACTCAACGATGGTTATTGAGGGAACTATAACTGACTTTTTTTCGAAAAATCCATTAGAAGCAGATATAATTATCTATGATGCAATTACTTCCGTTGAAAAAGGGCGATATAAATCTACTGACGACGGACGCTACCACATTATTTTGCCCACATCGACGTACTATAAACTTGATTTCACAAGTGAAGGCTATTCGCATACCTATCATTTTAAAGATATTACAACATTACAAAATTCTGAAAAAGAGGAATTTAATACGACACTTTTTAATGCAATTAATTTAGAATTAAACATTTACGACAGCGAACTATTTTATCCATTGACTCCGAAGGTATCTATTTATGATTTCGGAACCGGAAAGTTGGTCGTGCCCGATTTGAAGCCAATTTCTGAAGGAAAATATAATTGTAAGCTTAATATTGGAAATAATTATCGTATCCACGTTGAAGAGGAGACAGCCGACCCCGTTGATACATATTTAGATTTACGCTCACACGTCCTTTATAGCGATTTTGAAACAAGTATCGAACTGAAAGCAACAAAGAAAATTGTTGTCATAAATATTTCAGACTCAGATGGTAATACTTTGTTACCCACTGCATTCCGAATTAGAAACCTCAACAGAAACGAAGAAGTTACTGATTTTAAAGACGAAGGAGATGGCAAATGGTCAGTAGCCCTACGCATCGGCGATTCGTATGAAATTGACATTACAAAAGTAGGATATACATATTTTAACACTACATTTAATTTGGATGACGAAGAGGAAGAAATCTTTATTGTTAGTGCTGTCCTTGACCTAATGACAACAGACACAAAAATGGTGTTTAACAATATCACTTTTGAATTAAATTCTGCCGAATTAAATGCAGAATCATACAACGAACTAAGACGCATAATAAAACTGATGAATGAAAATCTAAATTTGCGTTTGGAAATATCTGCACATACAGACGATACAGGAACTCACGAATTTAATATGCGACTTTCAGACAGAAGAGCAAAATCTGTTGCCGACTACCTTATTCTACACGGAATTCAATCTAAGTCGCTGAAAACAAAAGGCTACGGAAAAACACAACCAATGGTGCCTAACACAACAGATGAAAACAGAGCAAAAAACAGAAGAGTAGAATTTAAGATTTTTTAGCTTATAGTTATCAGTTGTTTGTTATCGGTTTTATATAGTTTGTTTAATTTTTTTGTTAATAACCTAATTTCTAAACTCTAAACTTTACACTCTAATATCAAAACTCTAAAATCAGTCCATCATCACAAAACCTGCCCAATAGAACGCGTCTTTATATTTTTCGCGGATTTGTTTTTGTGCGGCTGTGAATGCTTTTTGTTTGGACATTCCTGACAGCCAGAGTTGGTAAAAAGTAGTCATTAATTCGGTGGTTGTTTGGTCTGATACTTTCCAAAGGCTCATTACGATGGTTTCTACTCCTGCAAGTTTGAATGCTCTTTGCAGCCCGAATACTCCTTCGGCAGTTTTTGTTTCGCCGAGTCCTGTTTGACATGCCGATAGAATCACTAATTTAGTATTAACAAGGTTCATTTGCGATATTTCGTCTGCCGTGAGGATACCATCTTCGATACCATCAATCATATCTTGTCCTGTCCATGCCCTATTAGAGCCAGCGAGCAAAAGCCCCGAACGCAAAAGAGGATTTCCCGAACTACGCACACGGCGTAAAATATAATCGGTTTCCTTAGTATCAATATCTTCTAAAAAGAAACCGTGCGTGGCTAAATGAATAATTCCGGTTTTTGTTCCGCTTAACTGTTTGAAAGATTCCTCGTTCCCCTCCGCATACATATAAAGACGATTTGGAATTTTATGAGTATCTAAATATTTTTGAATCAATTCCGCTTCTTTTTCAGTTCCGGGCAAAAAACTTTGTCTAATTCTGATAGTGCTTCTTGTTGCGGAAATGGCATCAGCAACTTCTTCATTTTCAGTTTTTGTTTGTTTACGATTTTGTGCTTCCGCAATCATTCTCTCTTTTTCAACATTATATACCAACCCGCCATAAATGATAGCTGTTCCATTTGGTAAATCTACATCTTTTTCTTTTTTTAAACGTGTAATTTCGCGGGTGCTAGAAACTAATTGCAGGTTATATTTGTCGGACAATAATTGGTCACCGTGTGCCTTTTTTTGTGCCGGAATAGCCGCAAAAGCAATTTGATTAAGCAATCCAGATGGAGAATAATAAATCGTTTGGATATCGTTCAACTCTTTTTCTAAGGGTTTCCAAATTAAATTATAAAGGTTTTCTCCTTTTTCGGAATATAATTGTTGCGTAAAATTTATATCAGTGATATTTGTTTCTCTTTTGGTTAATTGTTGCAATTGTATTTCGTCGCCAAGAGGTATCCAAATAGGAGCGGATGAATTTTTTTTCACAATCAATGCACCATAAAAAGTGTTTTCAGTCCATTGGTTATCTCCATAAAGCCTGAAATGAACAAATTCAATTGCTGCTTCATCTTTTTGGAGTAAATCTTTGATATTGTACCACTTAATTTCAAAGTCATCTTTAAGATTTTTGTAAGTAATTGACGCAATAGTTAGTTCTTTGTCAATATTATCAGCATTTTTTTCTAATGTCTGTAATGTGTTGATATCGGGAGTTTCTTGGGTATGCATTAAACTAATAGTTTGGCGAATTTTCATCAAATATTCGTACTGAAAAACCAAATTTTGGTCTTTTGATAAATATATTGCGTCTCTAATGCTGTTTGATGTTCTCAACAATAATCCTTTTGTGAAAAGAGCGTTGTCGAAAACATGCTCTCTAATTGGGTTTCCGGGTTGTTCGGACAAATATGAATAACATATTTCAAAATCTTTACTATTTGTTTCCCAAAAAGAGACTCTTTGCTTATCTGAAAGGAATGTAAAGTTTTTTCCAATGAAATCAATTAATAGACGGTCTGCTTCAATTTTTATTTGCTGTGCTTTAATAAAATTGTTTGTTTTTAGGTACAAAACTCCCAAATTATTTAAAGTACGGACATATTGCGGATGTTCTTTTCCAAGAACATTTTCAATGATATTTTTAGCCTCAACGTAAGATTTTTCTGCATTGGAAAAATTACCTGTTTTATAATACAAAATGCCCAAATTATTTAAAGTAGCGGCATAGTCGGGGTGATGGCGGGATAGAACTTTTTCGCGTATTTTTAGCGTTTCAATGAAACAGGTTTCTGCTTTGCTGTAACTATTTGTATTGACGTACAATAATCCTAAATTATTTAAGGAGTTTGCATATTCGGGGTGTTCTTTTCCGAGCAGATTTTCGCGAATTGTTTTTGCTTCAAGGTATAGATTTTCAGATTTTTCAAAATCGGTGCTTTTTTCATAGATAGACGCAAGGTTATTTAGATAAGTGGCATAAACTTGGGTTTCTTTTCCCACGCTATTCTCACATACTTCTATTGCTTTTAGAAAATATAGTTCGGCTTGTTTAAAATCGAATATAGCGGTAAATAAGTTCCCTAAACTATTTGATATTGTTGCATATATAGGGTCATGTGGGGATATCTTTTCACATATTGTCATTGCTTCTTGTAAAAAATGTTCTGCCTTGTCCCAATAACCTAATTTATAGTATGATGCGGCTAATTCGTTCAATGTTTTTACATAATTGATATTTTCTTTTTGTTTTTCATTTACAGTTATTGTTAATATTTCTGAAAGAAATTTTATTGCTTTAGAATAATTTCCTGATTTAAGATATAGTAGTCCCACATTATAAATCGACCCTGCAAAATCTTCATGGTCGTTACCAAAATAACTCATTGCTTCCAAAAGAAGTGGTTCTGCTTTGTCATATTCTCCTTTTTCTGAATATTCTAAACCTAATTCGGTAAGAAAATATGGATAAATTGGATGTTCTACAAAAAGGTTTTGTCCGCTGATATAGTTTGTTTCTGTAAAAAATTGCTCTGCTTTTGCATACTCTTCCATTTTAAAATATAATAGCGTTAAATTATACAAAGTATTTAGATAATCAGGGTGATTTACGCCTTGAGTCTGCTTTCGAATGTTTTGTACATTAAGTAAAAGATTTTCAGACTTTTCAAAATTGCCTATTTTAGAATAAAATAATCCAAAGTCGTTCAAAAAGGAGAGGTAATAATGAAAGTGGGCATCTAAATCGGTTTCTAAAATAGTAAGGGCGTTTTGATAGAACTTTTCTGCTTTATCAAAATTGCCTGTTTTATCGTATAAAAACCCTAAATTGTTGAGTAACAGAGAATAATCAAATAGATCCATTTTAGAAATATTTTCATGTATTTCAATCGCCTCTAAATAGACTTTTTCGGCATTTTCATAATCTTCTAAGTTGCAATATATATCGCCTAAATCAGATAAATAAAGGGCATAAGGAGGATATTCTATTCCGAAATCTTGTTCTAAAATTGTTAATGCTTCTAAATAGGAGTTTTTTGCCTCGGAATAATTTTTTAATTGTGTATATGTTTGTCCCATTAATATCAAAAAAATGCCATACTCTTTGGGTTTAACATTTTCAAAATCTTTTTGCTGCTTTTGTAGAAAAATAAGTGCCTCATCATATTTTTCATCCTCCAAAAGTCGATTGCCTTGTTCTATAATGTTGCCCCAATTTTGCGCAGACAACAAACATATTGTACAGGAAAAGAATGTTATGAATATAATTAGTTTCTTCATTTTAAGTAATCAGTATTAAGTATTCAGTATCTTATTTTTAAAATATTTTTTTACAAAAAACTCTTGCTGCGAAGGCTGTTTTATTACTGAAATTACCTTTTGAGTCTGCAAAAAATTTTATTTGGTGGAAGGCAGTTCTTATGTTCAAATCGAATGAAATATAAGTATTTTTGGACATAATACTTCTGTTTTTTGCCACCAATGGCACAAATTATCACTAATTCTTATAATTATTTTTATAAAACGACAAACTATCAAAATATATTGTTTTTTGGGGGCTATTTTTTTAGGCTATTATATTTATTAGAAAAATGATACGCGCAAGATAGTGCGGCGTTGCTCACTACTAGTAACAAAGATGCGACAGATTTTCACAAACACAGAACTTATGATTTCTTTTGATGTAATTTTTAGTTTATTGATGAATAATGATGGTTAAGTTTCACTTTTTTTTGAAATTTTTGGCAATTTGTTAAAAAAAGCAATACTTTTGTAAAAAATCAAATTTTATGACCAAAAAGATGTTGTTCGGAAAAACAATTGACGAACTGAAAGAAATAGTAAAACAATTAGATTTGCCTTTATTCGCAGCAGGTCAGATAGCGGAATGGCTCTACCACAAAAGAGTCTGTTCTATTGACGAAATAACAAATCTATCAAAAAAAGCACGTGACTTACTTTCAGAAAAATATGATATGGGAATTTCTGTTCCCATAAAAGAGCAAATTTCTAAAGATGGCACAAAGAAATATTTATTTCCCGTTAATGATGGTCATTTCGTTGAATCAGTATTTATTCCAGAAATTAACCGAAAAACCTTATGTATTTCTTCGCAGTCAGGTTGCAAATATAATTGCGCTTTTTGTATGACGGGCAAACATGGATTTCATACCCAATTATCTGCAGGTGAAATAGTTAATCAAATCAGATGTATCCCTGAAAGTGAAAACCTTACAAATGTTGTTTTTATGGGTATGGGCGAGCCTTTGGATAATTTTGATGAGGTCTTAAAAAGTATAAAAATAATGACTTCGGAATGGGGATTTGGTTGGAGTCCGCGAAGAATAAATCTTTCTACAATCGGCATTATTCCTATCTTAAAACAAATTATCGAAAATAGTGACGTTCATATTGCTATAAGTATGAATTCACCGTTCCACGACGAGAGAAAAATGATTATGCCAATAGAAGAAAAGTATCCAATTGCCCAAATAGTAGATACGCTGCGACAATATGATTTTGGAAAACAGCGCAGAATATCCTTTGAATATATTATGTTTAATAATTTAAACGATACCGAAAAACATATCAAAGGCATTTCACAACTGTTGAACGGGCTGCGATGTAGAATAAACCTGATTAAATATCATTCAATACCGGACTCTCCTTTGCAGGGCAGTTCCGAAAAAAAGAGAGAATGGTTTTCAGAACAACTAAATAAAAAGAATTTTATAACAACCATGCGCCGCTCAAGAGGTGAAGATATTTTTGCCGCATGCGGACAACTTGCTAATATTTAGTTAAGGTTTTATTTTTTTCAATAGACTCTTCTGTGTATAACCGCAGGCTAAAGCCAGATGTTAATAAAGGAAAGCCTGTAGAGAGACTTTTTCGACGCTCAAAACTCCAACAACTACACTCTACTCACTAATATCTACACTCTATGATTGCGTTGCCTATGTTTACACCCCGAATTGCGCTTACGGTCGACCGCAAGGGTGCGCCCCTACCGGGTTATCTACGTGGCACTCCTTGCGGAGTGCTGCTGCGTGGGATGCAGAGAATATGTGATGATGAATGCCCCGAATTGCGCTTACGGACGACCGCAAGGGTACGCCCCTACACGGGTTATCTACGTTGCACTCTACCGAGTGCTGCTGCGTGAAATACGGGAAATATGTGGGGTTTGTGTTTTAACTAAACTCTAATATCTAATATCTAAACTCAACTCACTACACTCTAAACTCTACTCACTAAACCCTACCACAAGCCTCTCCACTACCAACCCCCCATCCTCAGACCATATTTTCAAAACATACACACCACTTTCATATTTTTTCAAATCATCAATAAACAAAGTACCTTTTAAATCAGAGTATTCTGCAAATTTGCGCCCTTGAATATCATAGATTTCAACACGGGAGAGACCCACACCTGAAATGGTTACGCTGCCGGTGGCAGGGTTAGGGTAGATTGTGAAAGTAGATGATAAAATGTTTTCTGAAATACCAGATAAATCAAAAGCAACAAAATCTTGATCTGTAATATCTTCTGTAATATCCTCAAGTGATATCTGCTCTGGCTCAAATCTATAACCTTGCAAAGTGGGTGTTATTGTTATAGTGCTGTTTTCGGGTACTATTAAAGTATATTCTCCCATTTCATTTGTAACATCAGAAATACCTATTGTGGTGGTTATGGCAACACCCGCAAGGGGATTACCATCGCAGGTTACTTGACCACTGATACTATATATTTCGACATCCAAATAGGTAAAATACATTGTACCACTTAGTGTAAAGCCCGGTTTGCCCGTTTGTGTAACAAAAGTTGTGGAAGTTACACTGCTATCGCTACTTTTTAGAATACCATTTTCATAACTGATGGCGCTATTTCCAAATGTGGGGTTGTTTAAGGGAATTTCAAGAGTATAGTTGGTGTCGTAGCCGGTTAAAGTAAGCTGAACGAATTGAGCATATCCATAATATCGAATCAGATTATCCATACCATTCAACTCAAGTTGGCTCAGTTTATTGTCCCAACAATAGAGTGTATGCAAATTGGTATTGTTTGTCTTTAAGAAAAGTTCTACTAGTTGATTGTACTCGCATTGTAAATCTTGCAATTCAGTACAGTGAGTTAAATCCAATTGTTTTAGCATGTTAGACCAGCAAGTAAGACTTTGCAAACCAATACAGCCAGTCAAATAAAGATCACTAATACTATTGTAACCCAAAAGGCAATAAGAGCAATGAACACTTTTCAAACCTGCGCAGTTAGTTAAATCAAGACCAAAAAGACCTTCATTATTGATACACGAAAGGTATTGCAGACTTGTTAACCCTTCAAATGTGGCTATGCCATGTATGCTCTCATTCCCTAATAAAAGAGTGGTAATATTTTTGGGGGTTTCATCATTCCAATAAGCAAAATTCCCCCAAGTCCACGGCTCATCGGGAATTGCGTTTAAACCATTGTTGGCAATAAGGTCATTTATACGTTGCACTGCCAAAGGATCGTAGGTTTCTCCATAGTAATAATATAGACGCATCGTACCACTTAATTGCAAACCGGGTTTGCCCGTTTCTACGGTAAATGTAGTTTGAGTAACTGTATCGTCGTTGCTTATAAGGAAACCATTTTCATATCGTATAGCACTATTTCCAAAGGTGGGGTTATTTAATGGAATGGCAAAGGTGTATTCGTTGCCGTCTTGTGTTAGGGTAAAGGTTGGGTTTTGACCATTTCCGAAAAAATATATCAGATTATCCGTGCCTGTCAAATCTAATTCGGTTAGATGATTGGCAACTAAATCCAATGCTTGTAAATTTGAGCAATTTGAAAAATCAAGTTTGCAAAGAAATTTGTGATCGCATAACGCAACTTGCAATTTTGTTAAACCCGCAAAAGATGCAGCGCCCTCTAAGTTATAAGAATTAAAAAATTGCAGCCGAATAAGTTGCTTTGGCGTTTCATTGTTCCAAGAAACAAAAGACCAAGTTTCTGGCATATCGGTGGTAGCATTCAATCCATTGTTGGCAATTAAATCATTGATACGCTCTACTGCTAAAGGATCGTAAGATTCTTCTGCGTAGTAAAGATACATTATACCAGATATATCAAAACCTATTTTGTTTGATTGTGTGGAAAAAGTTGTCGAATTTACAGCATTATCATTACTTGTAAGAATACCATCTGAATAAGATATGGCATTGTTTCCAAAAACAGGGTTGTTAAGAAAAATATTATAAATATAATTACCACCTTCGTTCTCTACCATCATAAGAGGCGGACTTTGGTTGTGAGCCAAAAAAGTTGTCAAGCTATCCGTGCCTGTCAAATCAATTTCAGTGAGACTATTGTTGAAACACAGGAGGGTATGCAGATTTGTGCAATTTGAAAAATCAAGTTTGGAAAGGGAATTGAGTCTAAGATCCACTTCTTGCAAATAGGTCAAACCCTCAAAAGATGCCACACCTGTCAAGTTCCTCCCCTGTAATGCAAGCTCTATTAGTTGTTTAGGAGTTTCATCATTCCAAGTAGCAAACCTCCCCCATACTACAGATCCTGGTGAATCGGGTGGTGCATTTAATCCATTGTTTTCAATGAGGTCGTTAATACGCTGCACTGCTAATGGATCATATTCTTGTGATGTTGCTATTGAAGTTAATGCAACAAAGCCAATCAAGGCAAAAATAAAAAACGTTCTTTTTATAAAAAAAGTAATAAAAAATAGTTTACGTCTCATAAGTTATTAATTAATTGATAATTATAAATATTTTTAATAAAAAATTTTTTGCAAAAGTAATATTTTTTTTATTAGCAAAAAAATTTTCAAAAAACACCTTACTTTTGTTAAACAAACTTTTTTCCATTTTTTTGTCCTCTCTTTTTATTATCTTTGCATTTTTTTTTAAAATCGTCCTGCAACTAAATAATTTATGAAGTTAGAAACGTAAAACATTATATAACAGATAATTGAATTTTTAATATTATTCTCTTCTGTTTGAAATCTGGTAAATTTCAGTATGATAGGATAAGTTACGAAAGTTCACGTCTTGGGCGTGGATTGTTGGTGCTTATTACATACAAAGGTGTTTACCAGAGCCTAAACAGAATGATAGGGTTAAAACAATTTTACGCTTTTTTTATGATAGTCCTCAAAAACATACATATCGGCAAAATTATAAAACAAAAATTGGAAGATTCTCCAATGAATATTACCGAGTTTGCAAAGAAAATACATTTGGACAGAACTACTGTTTACGATATTTTTGAGAGAAAAAGCATTGATACCGAACTATTAATTAAAATATCTCAAATTTTAAACTACGATTTTTACAACGAAACGTACCACAAGACCCCAACAAATAACCTTCCCCAAAAATTTCAGATAACTTTAGAAATCGACAAAAAAAATATCAAAATTCTAAATTTACCTGACGGGATGTGCGTTAAACAATAGATTCCTCACTTCGTTCGGAATGACTGTATCAGCCTGTAAATGAGGGCGGGAAAAAGGGTGCGGCGAAGCCGCACCCTTTTTCCCGCCATTTCCCTTATAACGGACGGTCATTCCGAATGGAACAAAGTGAAATGAGGAATCTAAAAATATGCTTTTACAATTAACAAAACAAAAAATGTTGTCTTTAAAATTCCAAGAGTAAAAGAGTTCTGAAAGTGAAATGCTCACAAAGTGTAAAATGAAATGCTCACAAAGTGTAAAGTGAAATGCTCACAAAGTGTAAAGTGAAATGCTCACAAAGTGTAAAGTGAAATGCTCACAAAGTGTAAAATGAAATGCTCACAAAGTGTAAAATGAATGATATTATTTCGTTTATATTCAATGCTTTATAAGTATATGAAAAATGCTTAAAAAATGCACAAAAAATAAGCAAAAAAAGTTTAAAAAAATGCAAAAATTTGTTTGTATTAGATTTTTTTATATTACTTTTGTATTTTAAAAATATTAAAAAGTTATATATAATCAAGGAGTATAATGAATAATAGTTTGTATCTTAAAAGGTTATCAGACAGCGAATTAGAACGAAAACTCTCATCATCGGGAGCAGTATTAATTCGAGGCTCAAAAGCGTGTGGCAAAACTGAATCGGCAAAACAATTCGCAAATAGTATGTTACAGAGACTCAAGTGGATTAGAAATTGACGCTATTGTACAAAAATATAACGGTGAATGGATAGCATTTGAAATTAAATTAGGAACAGGAAATATAGAAGAAGCAGCGGCAAATCTTAATAAATTTGCATCTATTATAAATTATAACAAAACAAAACAGCCTAAATCACTTAATATTATTACAGGAACTGGTATCAGTTATACCCGTACAGACGGAATTAATGTGATTTCTCTTGCATCGTTAGGAAAATAAAAGTTTTCAGTTTTCAGTTTTCAGAAAGAATCTTGCAAAGTTTAACCTGCATTATTCATAAAGCAAATATTCATGGTCTGTGTGGGCAACCCTTGCGGTTGCCCTGAATGATATTGAAATAGACATTGTGTGGGCAACCCTTGCGGTTGCCCTGAATGATATTGAAATAGACATTGTAGGGGCAACCCT
>Ga0099364_10010911_pt1 | contig 12464 bp, 14 predicted proteins | sample TergutTh196P3_FD_73070 | JGI IMG/M metagenome (GOLD analysis project Ga0099364, IMG submission 73070) | Microcerotermes parvus P3 segment gut microbial communities from Pointe-Noire, Republic of the Congo - Th196 P3 | ecosystem: Host-associated > Arthropoda: Insects > Digestive system > Gut ... | reverse complement strand
GCCCATCGTGGCAGGAGACAACCATTTGGGCGCCGGGTTCCGCCCGCCTATGCTGGCGCATCACGCGCTGCACCATCGACTCGTACTCGCCGTCTTCGTTTTTGAGCAGCTTCAAGAACTGTTTGGACAATGTGTCGTTCGACAGCGGCCAGAGCCTTTTCCCCGACCCGCCGGATAATAGGACTATGTTCATGGTTTTTGCCTCCTTTTCAAAATTTGCTTGAAATCCTTAAGAATCCAAGGCATAATATGTATATTATGATACTTAATAAGGAGGGATACCGATGTATCGGAGAGTGGACGATATTCAACGCATGACGAACAATGAAGCATCCGAGCAATACCCTGACGACTACATCGCTGTGCAAAGGGACAGCATGGACGGCGACACGGGAACAGTTCTATACGTAGGGGATAGCGTTGGCGAATTGATTACCTTAATCGTTGAGCGAAACGAACCTTTTTGCGGCATTGTTGAGGGACTTAACCTTAAGCGCAGTTTGGGAGGGGTTGTTGTCGGTGGCTGAGGTTAATTTTGACACACTGGGCTTCGCATACGTTAGCTTCTTTATCAGGATGAGAAGCAATCCGCTGATGCTTGACCTTCCATACAAGGTCGACACAGGCGCCAACAGAACAACTATCAGCAAAGAGGCGTTGCTGAGCCTTGGATACGACGACGCTTGGGTGAGAAAGGGCAGGCAATTGTCCGGTGACGAGAGACCCACAGTAGCAACCGGCGAGCCGGTAGACAATTGCTACATAGTTGCTTTGCCGGAGATACAGCTCGGCGGATATGTCGGCTATAACTGGCCTTTTCTTGTCAGTCTTGACGAAAAAATTCAGTTCAGGTTCTTGTTAGGAACAGACTCTATGCAGTTTTTCAACTGGGATTTCGACTATGAGAACGGCGTATGCAGATTTGAGCTAATTCCCGGCAAACGCAAGATGCTTTTCAATCAGAAACAGCAATCGCTTCAAAGTCGGGAACGGCCAGCCTCAATATGCCCCCTACCCGCAAAACCCGCGCCCATTCTTCAAGCACGCCAACGATCTCATTCCGCTTGAAATGCTCCAAAACATGACACGCATATATTTCTGAAACACTTCCATCATTGAGAAAGGACAGGTCCTCTGCATTTGAAATATAGTCGATGTGCTCGCGTTCGATAATATCGATATGTACATATCCCTGTATATACTTTTCTCCGCAACCTATGTGTAGCCTCATCGTTTTTCACCCGACCTCATATCAATTACCATCAGTATGCATCATGTACCAACTAATAGTTTCTTTGAGTCCCTCGTCAATATCAGTTTTTGCCTTATACCCGAAATATTGCTCCGCTTTTGAAACATCCATGTATCTGCGCTTCTGCCCCTCAGGTTTTGTGGAATCCCATACTATTGACCCCTTATATCCCATAATATCTTTTATTTTCTCCGTTAATGCTTTAATCGTAACTTCCACGCCAGTGCCAATATTAACAGGCTCGCTGCTGTTATATAGCTCCGTGGCGAGCAGAATCCCTTCGGCACAATCGTCAGCATACAGGAACTCGCGGCTTGCTTCTCCGGTACCCCAGCAAACAACGGAGGGCATATCATTATGTTTTGCCTGAGCGAAACGTTTTATCAGCGCCGGTATTACGTGAGATGAGTCATCGTCGAAATTATCGTTGGGGCCATAAAGATTCGTAGGCATGAGAAATATGGAGTTATAGCCATATTCCTTGCGGTATGCTGCTGACTGCACTGAAAGTATCTTTTTTGCAATTCCATAATATCCTGTGATTTCATCCGGATACCCTTCCCATAAGTCCTCCTCTTTATAAGGCACAGCGATATTTTTTGGATAGCAGCATATCGTACCGACCGTTACGAATTTTTCTATTCCCATTTGCCGGGCTTGATTGATAAGTTGCAATCCCATTACCGCATTGTTGTAGAAAAACGAGCCGGGATTATCCTGATTTGCGCCAATGCCGCCAACTGATGCGGCCAGATGTATAACGATATCAGCCTTTGCCGTTTCATATAGCCTAACAATATCAGTTTCTTTCGTTAGGTTAAATTCGCTGCTGCGAGGGGTAACGATTCTTTTGCATTCAGCTTTGGAAAGCCGATTCACAACATAGCGGCCCAAAAAACCTGCGCCGCCTGTAACTATAACGGTTTTATCATGGAAATAACTCATACTCTTCACCTTCAATTCTAATTTTGTATATTCTCGTAATAACTGAGATACCAATCCATTGTCTGTTTTAATCCTTCATCAAGCGTAACCTGAGGCGCGTATTCTGTAAGCTCAACCAGCTTCTGAATGTCTGGGCACCGGCGTGATACGCTTCCAGCCTTTGACGGCTTGTTATCAAGTTCCGTATCAAGTTTGCCTAATCGGATTATTTTTTTTGCCAGTTCGGCAATCTTGATTTCCTCCAAACTATTCCCAATGTTGACAATATGCCCGTCGCATCGGGTGTTTTCCATTACCATCCTTGTCGCTGACACTGCGTCTGTTATGTAGCAAAATGCCCGCGTATCGTCACCGCCAAACACATCAAAAGGATTTTGCTTATTGTGTATTCGCTGACAGAATTCTGGGATAACATGCTCAAAGCCCATTCTCGGTCCGTAAATGTTGTGATAGCGCACAATTGAAAACGGAACCTTTCTTCGGCGCATATAGTTGATTGTAAGCAGCTCGCCCGCCAACTTGCTGCCGCCGTATGAATATCGTTCATTAAAGACGTCATCTATGCAAAGCGGTATATCCTCTTTGGTCGGAAGGAATGTCTTTTCGTGCTCCGGGAAAGCACGAATAGTTCCTGCGTATGCTTCCGAAGAGGACGTGAACAAGAACTTTCCGCAGCGCTCCGTATTAATCCATTCCAAAAGATACAAGAGTGACAAAATATTTGTTCGCAAGACTTCGTCCGGTCTCTCGTAGAAATGCTTTGTTCCGTTAATTGCCGCCAGATGATATATTTCATCGTAACTGTCGTCGAGTTGAGCATGATAATCCGGCATTTGCATATCTGCCTGCAAGTACCGGACGTTTTTTCCGGCGGTTAAAGCACAGTATTCTTCATCGGCTTTGCCTCTGCTATAGTTGTCAATCAGCGTAATCTTTACAGGTTCTTCCGATAACGATTTAGCCAGATGGAATCCTATAAACCCTGCCGCGCCGGTAATCAAAATGTTTTTCACTATATAACGCCTCCTCTTCCAAGAACATTCCATATGTCAGCAACTATTTTGCCATTAAGGTCTATGTTCTTATATTCAATGTGCGGGGCTGCAATAATTACAATATCGCTTTTATCTAAAACCTCTGCAAGCGGGAGAAGCCTTTCGTCATTGACATAGGGATCGGTGCAGAGCGTAGACCGCGCTTGTATTTGCAAAATCTTTTTCAGCTTATATGAAAGCGATTCGCGCGTGTCGTCGCTGTCTGCCTTGAAAGACATGCCAAGTATGCCAACGGCCATTTTTGACAGATCGTGTTTTTCTTTTAATTTTTTAACGATATAATTCGGTATCCCTTCATTTATCAGCATCGCAAGATGCCCTAAATAAAAGTCGCTGTCGAAAAACGCGCCAAGCTGCATGGCATCCTTGAACAGACACGGCCCCGCTGCCAGCCCGGGGCGCGGAAAATCTTTCGCGCGGTCATAGTTGTGCGTCATAGCGCGGTGTATATTGTAGAAGTCCAAGCCATAGTTATTTGCAATCATGTAGAACTGATTTGCTGCTGCAAACTTTATGTAGCGCCAGACGTTATTAAATAGCTTGGTAAGCTCTGCTTCCATCGGCGATACTTCAACAATATCGTCTGTCAGAGCTGCAAATATATCCCTCGCTGCAGAAAGGCCTGTTTCCGAGAAAGACGATATGATTTGCGGGAGAGATTTCAGCTCAGACATGGCTTTGCCTTCAAGTATTCTTTCAGGGCAAAAAGCGACATGGATATTTTTGCCGCGCTCTTCAAACCACCCTTTTATCTTTTCGCTTATTCCGGGGTAAACGGTACTTCGCAGAATCAGGATATGCTCGTCCCTGAAATAATCGAAGTATTGATCGACAATATCCTTCATCAATCCGAATTTTGGGTTTAAATGCTCATCGACAGGCGTGCCAATTATAAGAATCACAATCCGAGAGTTCGTTATGCATATAGGATCGGTAGTCACATATAGCGAGCCATCTTTAAGGCATTTTTTGAGCAATGGCTCGGCGCCCTCTTCCGCAAACGGCATCGTTCCCGACTGTACAGTTTCCACAGACGCAGCGTTTATGTCCTGTATACACACCTTTTTCCCCGCATCAGCAAAGGCGATTCCCAGCGGCAGTCCCACATGACCGCAGCCTCCTATGATACATATGTCATATAACATTTTGATTCTCCTTCGTTGACGCCTGATATATCCTGCACGTTTTCCCGAGCCCCAATAACTGCACTGCCTCCGAAAAGCGCAGCGCGCCGAGGCCGTCGGCGTTTGCCGTGAACTCCGGCACGTCGAACGACACATGCACATGCGACTGCGCCGCGAGGTTGTATATTTCGTCGGGACGGACTTCGCCAATGATCTTGAGCAAGCTCAGGCTGTCGGTCATGTCACCGTAGTGCATGAAAAAGGCAGGATTATCCCGCAAATGCTCGATGCGCTCTTTGCGCTCGGTGCTTGTCCGGCGGGCTATGCCGTGGACGCTGTATCCTTTTTCCAGCAGCAGCTCGGCAAGATAGCTGCTGTCCTGACCGGAGATTCCGGTTATTAGGGATGCTTTGGTCATGTTTGTTTACTTCCTCTTGACTCTACGGATAGAGGCCCAAATCAAAAATATATGTGTTTTCATATTTCCCGCCGTTTATATACATCGCGGACACAGATCCGCCGCAAAGGCTTATTACGGCGGAGGTACATCGCGAAAAAATAATGACAGAAGATAAGTATTGTAACCCCTTCAGATACGTGTCATTTTCCCTGTCGAAGTTGACTCCTGTTATAAAATTGCTACCATAATCATAATCAATATCGTCGTAGAACATCTGGTTTGCGTATAAAACTTTGCCCGGAAAGGCTTTTTCAAAAAGCTCTACCGTTTTCCGTTCTTCAGTTGTGATGTAAATGAAGTCGCAATTCCATTCTTGCATCACTTCGTTTACTTTGCCGATTACATCTTGCACGTTCGGTTGAGCGGGATGATCTCTAGGTCGCATTTTGACATAATCCGTTCCCCTGCAATAAACTCCAATAACACGCATATCAGGTTTAATGAGCCGCTTATACTCCTCCTCTATGTATTGCGAAGCGTCGTCACTCAACGCAAAGAAATTTCGGTATACTTCAGACCATAATTCAAAGAACTCACTATATCGCTTATCTCTGCTTTGCAATATTAGCAACGGTAAAAGCGATTGCCAAAAATGCAGAGAACTATACCTTACATTCCTCCCAGTATCGTCTAAACCATATCTGCAGGGCTGCTTAAAATAGTATTCCCAAGCGTTTTCTTTACCAAGTTTGTCATCTTCCAAGTATGGACTTAGGTAGTTTTGCATATCAACAATAGGAATCATTCCTTTTGCCAATGCGTATATGACATGTGCAAACGAGGTGTGTACAAAGGAAAAAAGACCCGCTTTTGACTCCCTGCGTATTATATAGAATGATTTTGGAGATGACTCCGATTCAGCTGATGCTTTGATATGTGCTATACGCGCATTAAGAATGTCAATATCATCCACCAATGGTTTGACAGCTCTATTGAGTCTCATTCTAACAACTGCACCGACACATATGTGGTAAGGATAGCAAACAGAGTCATACAGCCTCCGCAATACTACACCGAGTGCCGAATCTCTCGGAATAATCGAGTTTAACATTTTCTTTGTTCTTCTAATTAATGAGTAAAAGTATTCCATGCATCATATCCGCCGCTTCGTGTGTGTGCTTCATTTTATCGGCTTCCGCCGATATGCGGCACATCTATACCATATATCCCTTTATAAATAAAATGTTTATATTCGTATCTTCCCCCATTTATATACACGGCTGCAAACGAAACATTAGACGAGCCTGCTATCAAACCATGACATTCTGAAAGTGTATATACATCAGTGAGAACTTCCAAACCCATAAGATATCTATGCTTTGCGCGCGAGTCACGCATACCTATTGTTAGCTCACAGAGATCATCGAAGTTACTGTCAGATTTAAGGCGGGTAATATCGTCGTAACATACGACCATATTACCAAAGGCGTCTTGAAACTGTTTTACCGTGTTAGCTTCGTCTGTCGCTAGAAAAATCTGTTCAAATCTGTATTTTGATAGGATGCTCTTTGCTTCAGTTATATACTCTAATGGTTCAATTGCAACAGGATGTCCCAAAATGCCTTTTCGGAAGCTGCTTCCACGCACATGGATTCCAAGTGTTTTCTTGTTATTCAAAATGCTTTTTACACGGTCAAATATAAGAGCTTGCGTGGTGGCGTTTAATCTAATAAACTTACTGATTAGCTCATAATACAACGCAATATGTTGGTCGCTTGGTGGTATATAACCTTCTGAAGAAAGAGCAAGGATTCTTTCTTGTCCGGCTTCTAAGTTGGATTTATTAAGGATGGTATTCTCGTCCGGGGGATATCTACCTGTTAGGATCACGTTTTTACTTTTGTACACTTCAGCCAATATATAATCCGTTGGTTGCTTAAAATAATACTCCCAACTATTGTTTGTACCATTTATTGGAGAATCCTCATTAAACAGTGTCTTATAATTTGCCATGTCAACAATCGGAATCATACCTTTTAATTCTGCAATAAGTATATATCTTAAAACCATAAAATATTGGCTAAAAAAACCACTTCTTCCCCATGTTGATTGGTCGAGCCTTATGACATAAAATGTAATGTCAGGGTTTTGGTTGCCAAAACTCTTAAAACTTTCCTTGCGCCAATCTCTGTACCATATCAAGTCTCTTATAGGCCGCAGCTTCTCAATGACCGACTCTGACAGCAATTTACGCAATAAAATTTCGACTCTTTTTCTCATTTTCTTATCCCTCTGGTAGTATTCACTAATCTCTAAAAAGATTCTGTCATGCTAATACTCAATATGTTCGACTTCCGGTCACCCCTACCGCTTGACAAATATTAATCATTTTTCTTTCAACCACTCCGCTGTTTTTAGTATTCCTTCCCTAAATGACACTTCACACTTAAATCCTGTATCATTTATTAAAGCTTCGCTACTAAACTCCTCTTTTGGCAGGTATATTGAAGCTTTGTACTCATACGCACCGAAATTTAGCTTACAATCTGATTGAATTATGTTTTTCATTTCCATTATATAGTTCTTTAATGGGTTGGGATTTCCACTCCCAATAAAGTATGAGCAAAATGGAATCCCTTTTAGGCCAATTAAATACAATGCTTTTGCTGTGTCGGTTATATAAACAAAATCATAGTACTGATCCGCTTTTGTAAATTTAAGAGCTTCTTCGCCATCAAGCATATTATTTATAGTTGAACACACAAATCGATTTGGTGTGTCACCTACGCCATATGCCACAATATAGCTCCACAAATGTTCAACCCCAATACTCGCTGAGATTACTTTTGTCATATAATGGGATGACAGTTTGGCAATTCCATAAAATGAAACTGCAGCCGGTTTATTACCCATTTTAGGTACATCGTATAATACTTCTTTTTCCGCAATGCTACCTGCTCCGACAAACCGCCTAGCACCAATTCTCTTTGCTAAATGCAAACAATCAATCGTCCATTTTGCATTTTTATTCTGCAATAATTGGTTGCTTCTGCCCTCGCCTGCCGACTCTTGCCAAGCGAAATGATACAATACGTCAACACCATCTCCGAAATCGTATTTTAACTTATCTGCTCTATCAAGCTCAAACGGCACTATTTCTAGGTTGCTATGTTTAGGCAGTTTATCTGTGTTTTTATTAACCAACGCATATACAGTTACGTCATTAATAAGCAACTCATTTACAAGTGCTGAACCAATAAATCCGTTTGCACCCGTTACTACAGCTTTTTTCATACAATCGCTCCAATAATTATTAAAAAGGTGAATCATACTCAATAAACGGGACTGCATTTTTATCTTTTACAGAGATTATCGGGTTTTCTATACACCAATCAAAATTGAATGAGTTCCATAAAACTGCAGCATCATCGGCGGGGCTGAACTCTGAACTTGTATGATAAAGCGTAATCGAGTTATCCATCATAACCTTGTACCCGTGCGCAAAACCAATCGGAATATATAGAGCCTTTTCGTTTTTCTCAGAAAGAGTTATGCTGTATGCCATGCCAAATGTAGTCGAGTTTTTCCTAAGATCCAATACCACATCTAGTATTTCGCCTTTCATAGAGCGGACAAGTTTCGCATGGGCAGTCGGCGGCGTTTGAAAATGCATACCGCGAATAACATTCTTATGAGAGACTGTATAAAGTATTTCCTGGAAATCAAAGTCTAATCCCATACTGAGAAAAACGCTCTTTTGGTAAAATTTGTTCAACACACCTCTTGAGTCCGCATATGTTTTGCTATCAATGACATACAATCCCTCAAATTGTGTTGCTATTTTTAGCATATGACCACCTCTATCTACTTTCTAACCTTAACGTATCTGTTCGTCCATACACTTCACTAAATCACAGCCTCCGAACCAACACTTACTCCATTCAACAGTGTAGTCTACCGCTTTTCTTATATCAAACCTTGGCTGCCATTTTAGTTTCGTTTTCGCTTTAGAGCAGTCTAGCTTCAACAACCCTGCTTCATGAGGACCGCCATCATCCACGTTTTCCCACGACAAGCCATTACCCCAGCTTTCGCAAAACATGGTTACAAGTTCCCCCGTTGTTGCGCAGCCTTTCTCGTCAGGCCCGAAGTTATAACTACCTGCAAAAGCTTTTTCTTCATACTGTAAACGCGCCAAAAGCAGGTAACCGAATAAGGTATCTAAAACATGTTGATACGGTCTGATAGACTTCGGGTTGCGTACAATAATCCTTTCTCCTTTTACTGCCGACCTTATGCAATCAGGTAGGATTCTGTCTGCTGCAAAATCTCCGCCACCTATGACATTGCCCGAACGCGCCGTTGATATTGCGGGGGATTCTTCACTGTTAAAAAATGCATTCATATAGCTATATGTGACAAGTTCAGAGCATGACTTTGAGTTGGAGTATGGGTCATATCCGCATAGGTTTTCATTTTCTCGATACCCCCATAACCACTCTTTATTCTCGTATACTTTGTCGGTAGTAACGTTCACTATCGACCTTATACTCTTAACATCTCGACAGGCTTCTAAAAGGTTTACTGTACCCATTACGTTTGTTTCATAGGTTTCAACAGGATTAGCGTATGATTCTCTCACTATTGGTTGAGCTGCCATGTGAAACACAATTTCAGGAGCAGAGTTTCTAATTGCGTCCTTAATAGCATCAGCGTTGCGTATGTCGCCCTCCATTGTATTAACATACTCATGTAACTTAATTAGTTCAAACAAATTAGGCTGTGTGGGAGGGGGTAAGCTAAAACCTGTGATTTTTGCCCCGCCCAATAACAGAATCCTGCATAACCATGAGCCTTTGAAGCCCGTGTGTCCCGTGATGAACACGGACTTATTTTTATAAAATGATAAATCCATATCCAACCTCACGTACTAATACTTCTATATGCCCTCAGTACACCTTTTCTAACGGGATTATTGTCCTCTGAACCGGTTATAAATACCATATACCCATCAACTAAGTGGTATTGATACCCCCACGATGATACGAGCTGTGAGAATTCGGTTTCATCTTCTGGCTTATGATATACGCATAATGCTATTTTATTAACAAACGGAGTTTTAAGAAGTCCTTCACCGCCCCTTAGCACTTGCCTTTCATATCCTTCAACATCTATCTTAATAAAGTCTATTTTTGGGATATTGTAAAGTTCTACTAACCCTCTCAGAGAAATGTTAACTTTATCATCCGTGTCAGACAAAAATTTTTGTATTATTTCAACTTTATGTTTATAGTTTGCGAATGTGTGCTTCAATGCCTCGCACCATTCGGGATCGGATTCTATGAGATATACTTTCTCTGCCTTATCGATAATGCTCAAAGAGAAATTTCCTTCTCCCGCTCCAGCATCAACAACAAAATCTCCTTTATCTACTCCAAAAATAATTTCATCGTCTTTCGGAATTGATTGAGGCAGAACTCCTATGAAGTAATGACTGTTTGAAAAATATCTGTGGGGAGAGTTGTAATCTTGCTCTAAAGATAAACAATTGAGGAGATACCTAAATCCTTTTGCATCAATCTTATTTTGGGGAAAGAAGATTTTTTTATCGTCTAGGAGAACATGTAAACGACCTGTCGACACCTCTTTTTCGATTTTCAATTTTCTATTCATATAGTTGTTAGTTCTATTCTTATTAATTTCTGGAAATATTGAGAAGCCGTTTCTCATTACCAATAAGAAAACGCTCACCATATCTTCTTTACTTTCGATATCGAAATCATTCATATGCGTTCGATAATAAGTCAAGACTGCCTTTTGAGCTTTTTTATTTAACAGCTTGAGTCTAAAAGCTCTGATTCTTAACGGAACAACTTTCCTATATACTCTCACTAACAAGCGTTTTATCATATCCTGCATACTTTTACGGCCTATCCCAAACAATCCATGGCGCTTCTTTATTTTCTATCATTTCATCAAGTAACGATTTGTCCCGCAAGCTATCCATACACTGCCAAAAACCGTAGTGCTTAAATGCCGCAAGACGGCCCTCACGCGCTAACTGCTCGAGTGGGTTGCGCTCTAACATAGTTTGGTCGCCTTCAATATAATCAAAAATTTCTGTCGATAATACCATGAAGCCTCCATTTGCCCAACCGCCGTCTTCTTTCTTCTTCTCAGCAAAAGCGCTGATCAGGCCAGTCTCATCTATATCAAGCATTCCATATCTACCACCCGGTTGAATTGCTGTGAGAGTTGTGATCATATTGCTCGAAATATGAGTTTGCACAAGTGAGTGTAAATCCACATCGCAAACGCCATCACCATAGGTAAGCATAAAATTACTGTCGTCAATATACCTCTGGATACGCTTGATTCGCCCACCAGTCTGCGTATCCAACCCTGTATTTACAAGCGTTACCTTCCACGGCTCGGCTACGTTGTTGTGTATTTTCATATCGTTGTTACTGGTGAAATCAAATGTTATATCCGAGCGATGAAGGTAATAGTTTGCAAAATATTCTTTTATGACATAGCCCTTATACCCGCAACAAATAATGAAGTCATTATGCCCAAAGTGGGAATAGTATTTCATAATATGCCATAAAATAGGCATATCACCTATATCAATCATCGGCTTGGGAGGGGGTGGGCTCTCTTCGCTAATACGCGTCCCGTATCCGCCCGCCAGTATTACAACCTGCATTTTTATTTTCCTCTCATTTGTAAATCGCTCATGGATAAATACCAAAATCTATTATGTGCTTGCCTTCATATTTTCCGCCATTCATAAAAATCGCAGCCATTACCCCGCCGTTTGCGGCAGCTAACAAATAATTGCATCGCGAAAGGATTACAATCTCCGTTAAATATTCTAAACCTGTAAGATATTTATCATTTTCACGTTCAAAGCGTACCATAGGTACATATGAATCAGATTTATAATCTGTATGACGGAATCTTTCTATAGCGAGTACTTTGCCGGGAATTGCTTCCATAAACCTTTCTACAACCTCAGTTTCCTCTGTCGTTATATAAACATAATCAACTTTCCATTCTGCCATTTTTTCTTTTGTCATAACGATTAAATCTTCAACACTTGGCTGTACAGGATGTTCAGGTGGACGTAACTTTGTATAATCTGTTCCTCTTGAGGCTACGCCAAGAATCTTTTTATCTCTCAATAAAATATTTTTCGATTTATCTTCAATATAATTCTCTGTGGCCTCGTTAAAGCGAACATATTTCTCAATTATAGCGTGTAAGCTGCTTATTACTTTTTCATTTCTACACATTTCTGTCATCACTGATTCATCGTCAAATTCACCAAACACCGAATATAAATCTGCTAAACAAAGGCATGACAAAGTTACACTCCGGCTTCTATACACCTCAGCTAATGAGTATAATGATGGCTGCCTGAAATAATACTCCCACGAGTTTTTAGTGCCATTTACAAAACAGTCCTCATTATAGTGCGTTATATAGTTTTCCAAATCAATGACAGGGACTAAACCCTTTCGGTCAGCGATAATTAAACGAGCAATTATATTAAAATAGTTACCAAAGAAACCACCACCAGGCGGGAATATTCGCACAACATAAAAGTTTATATCTACGTTTTCATTGCGGAAAGATGTAGATATGTTCCTGAAGCGTTTATCAAAAAGTCGTATTCCTCTAAGCAT
>Ga0099364_10010910_pt1 | contig 12465 bp, 13 predicted proteins | sample TergutTh196P3_FD_73070 | JGI IMG/M metagenome (GOLD analysis project Ga0099364, IMG submission 73070) | Microcerotermes parvus P3 segment gut microbial communities from Pointe-Noire, Republic of the Congo - Th196 P3 | ecosystem: Host-associated > Arthropoda: Insects > Digestive system > Gut ... | reverse complement strand
CCACTCCCGTTCTTACCTGTGATAATGAGGTGCTTCCGGCTGTCCTGCGACAGTTCTATGTCCAAGTTTTCAATATTTCGATATTTTTTTATTCTGATACGGGTAATAAAAATATTATCCATGATTCCTCCTTGTGCAAAACTCATAACAATCATTGCTTATTTGGTTTTATAATAACAGAGTGTTTAAGCGCAATCAAGACAATTCCCCGTTAAAGCACTTCTGCATCAGCGACTTATATTCCAATTCCATCAGCTCCAACCCCTGCTTCATTTTCGCCTTTTGCGCCTCGACACGCTCAACGAAGGCGGCGAATTGGGTTTGGAGGGCGAGGGGTGGAACTTGTACCGATAATCTCTTGAGTTTTTCTCCTGTAAGGTGTGCTATTGTGGCACTTGTAACAAGACCATCGAAATTTGCAGTTTTAGCTTTATAATACAGTGCCCACGCCAAAAATTCAGGTGTACATATGTCTTTTCTACACCTTGCCCTGTGTAGCGCTTTTTGGAAATAACAATCTTTTATCTCGCCTTTCCAAATGGCTGTTCGCCCAACTTCGCCACCCTCGCAGATGAGTAAATCTCCATACTCTAAAGCAAACTCGACCCTATCTGCTTCGTTAAAATCCATTTTGCCTAATCTATTCAGGTCAAAGCGAAACCATTGTACATTGAAGTTCGCAAGATATGGGTAGCTGTTGTTTCCGGTCTGCTTTTTTGAATCCAGCATTTTTCCCAGTCGTGAATCAGCTATTTGTTCAAGCCGCATCACTTCCCACCCCATCGGGTTCGTCACCGGGTCGCCGAACATTTCAATAAACTGCGACTTGACAAGCAAATCCAGCTTTTCGATCTGCGCCTTGCGTTTTTCGATGAGGGCGTTGGCACGGTCGAGGATGTCGGCGATTTTTTGTTGGATAGGCAGGGGAGGGAGAGGGATTATATAATCACTTATGGTTTTTTCATTTACTCTTGGTAAATTAATACCTGTAACCTTGCTTGACGCATAATAAACAAACCTCTTGCTTTTCAAGATAGCACAAATATACCCTTTAACACTAATGTTTTTACGCGGCAATAATGGATATATGTATGTACTGCAAACCCCAATAAATTCAGGAGATGCTACTTTGTTTAAATTTGGTCGTAGTTTTCCATACAGAATGTGATCGTTATTAAAAAGAAATTTGTTGCTTTTGATGTCGCAATCAATAGCCAGTCTCAAAGAAGTAGCGAGGTTCCCAGTTTCTTTTTCAATATCTTCAAGACCTATGTAAAAGTGTTCGCTTGAGATATTTTCGGGTAGCACATTTTGTTTATCAAATATTATCACATCCCCCAATCGCACCATCTCCCATTTACCCATCAACCCCACCGCTTTCTGCCAATTTCAAAACACCTCTTATCTCGCCAAGCAAGGATTCTTCGGAGGGCAGGTATAGCTGATACTGACTGGTCAGGATGCTGGTATTATCTTCCGGCAGGGTTATCTTAACTAATGTGTCGTTTTTCGCCGCGCACAACAAAATGCCAACGGTGGGGTTCTCATCGGGAAGTTTCTCGTATCGGTCATAATAGTTGACGTACATCTGAAGCTGCCCGAGGTCTTGATGGGTGATTTTCTTTGTCTTAATCTCGATCACAACAAAACAGCGCAGCAGACGGTTGTAAAAAATAAGATCGGCGAAAAACTCGTCGTCCTCTAACAGCAGTCGCTCATAGAGAAGTGAATTGATTTGACGCTCTGTTTCTCGGCCTGTCCATGCGTTATTTACGGATTCTAACTCATAATACTCACGTTTATAATCATCGTCAATGGAAATAAGTAACCTATACTGCATCCAGTTCAATTGTGAACGCAGTGCGTTCACAATTGGATAGAGACGGTAGAACTTACGGCAATAAGCCAATTGACGGTATGAAAAACCGCTTCCAAATTCGATTTCCAGCTGTTTCGAAAGATTGCTAATCAAATACTCGCCATACTCTGCCCTGTCTTTGCCTTCCTGTTCCTCAACAAAAATACGCTCGCCCAAACGCCAATACATAAGCACGCGCTGAAAATCCACACTGCGGATAGCGGTGTTTTTAGAATCAACGATTATTCTTTTTATGTCGTCATAAAAAGCAGTGCTGACATTCATGCTATCATTACTCATAAGATTATTACCCATCAATCAACGCCTCCAGCGCCCTCATCCCTTCAACAATCTCCTGCTCCACCGCATTGATCTCAGCAAGTATCTCACGTGGATGGGGATACTCCTCCTCCACATAAGCGCTTTGCTTGTACTTGTTGATAGAAAGGTCATAGCCGTTGCCCACAATTTCTTCTTTTGGCACTAGGAAACTCTGCTCGGTGCGCTCACGGCTTTTCTCAGAGGTAAGGTTCGTAAACCGTGCCACAATATCGGGAATATCGCTTGCGGCGAGCTCTGTGCGTTTATCGTCAAGACTGTACCCATCTGAGCGCATATCATAAAACCACACATCATCCGTCCCGCCTGCGCCTGTCTTGGTAAAAATTATAACGGCGGTGGATACCCCGGCATATGGCTTGAACACGCCGGAAGGCATGGAGACAATGGCCTCCAAGCGGTGGTTTTCTACAATCTCTTTGCGTATATCCACATGCGCTTTGCTCGACCCGAACAACACGCCGTCCGGCACGATGGATGCGCAGCGCCCGCCGTTTTTCAGCATACGCAGAAACAGGGCAAGGAAAAGTAATTCGGTCTTTTTCGTCTTGGTAACTTTTATTAAGTCCGTGGAAACAATGTCAGAATCAAGGCTGCCTTTGAACGGCGGATTGGCAAGTATCTTGGTGTACTTGCCGCTGTCGGCGTTCTGGTCGGAAAGGCTGTCTTTGTAAACGATATGCGGGTTTTGGATGCCGTGGGTCATCATGTTCATAGCGCCGATGCGCAGCATGGTTCTATCCATGTCGAAGCCTGTGAACATGACGTTATCGTAGTGTGCTTTTGCGTCTTTGTCATAGAAAATATCCTCAAGGTATTTCTCTTTGAGATATTCCCCTGCCGATACAAGAAAGCCGCTCGTGCCGCAAGCCGGGTCGCAGATCACATCGTCCGGGCGCAGATGAAGAAGCTCCACCATCATGCGGATGATGTGGCGTGGCGTGCGGAATTGCCCGTTTGTTCCCGCCGTGGTCAGCTTGGAAAGCATATATTCATAAAGGTCGCCTTTGGCATCCTTACGGTCAGGCTGTATGCCGATAAGGGCATAGAGTTCATCCAGCGCCGTGACTATTTGTTCCAACAGTCGCGGCGTTGGTATTTTGAAAATCGCATCCTCCATATACTTGGCATATGTGCTGGCTTTATCGATGTGCAGCGTTTTGATAAAAGGGAAAACTTCGCCTTGCATGGTTTGATACATGGCATCGGCAGGTTTATCCCGTAGCGACGACCATTTTAAGTGTTCTTTAGCAGTGAATATGCTCTCAAAAAACAGACCCAGCATCAGGCTGTCCTTTTTCCGCGTGTTGTCCATTTCGTCAAGGTCGCGGATGAACATGAGGTATGTAATCTGTTCAATGACGTCGAGGGGGTTTGTCAGGCCGCCCGTCCAGAACATCTCCCAGAGTTTGTCCACTTTGTTTTTGAGTTCGCCTGTGATCATTTGCTTTTTCCTCTCTTTACCCGCTCGGATTTTATTCTACCGTCAACCGGTTTTTGGGTATCAGGAGGTATCAGCCACATGATACCGGCTTTCTTCACACCATCTATGCGCCCCTGCTCGCACAGGATTGAAACACGGCGCTGCGATATGCCCCATAATTCGGCAGCTTGTTTTGTTGTCATAAAATCCATTTTGAACCTCACCTTGGCTGGCGGTTGCATTTCCCGCACCTATTATATTCTAAAGTCGGAATATAATCAAGACTAATTTATAGCGTTTCTTCCAATATTAAGCATATTAGGTATCACGTTTCGTGAGGCTCTTTCTTAAAGGTTCTTATTTATCTCGGGTTCGGAATCGCGGGTGTACGGTGAATCGCAGTATACCTGCTATAAGTGTGTCATTAAATGTTTATCTTCATAATACGCTTTCACGCGTTATAGAGGGGCAGAAAATTTTTTCGCCGTCATTTGAAAAACACCCCCACAAAAGGCGCGTTTTTTCACGCTTATTGAGGGGAGTTGATAGCATCATAATTCTGAAGCATAAAACCGCAGTTGGCGAAGCAATTCATTACGCACCCGAAACATCAAAAAACATAAAATCATCTGCGACAGGGGGTAGATAATGCAAAAAATGAAAAACAACACTCACAACACAAGCATTTCGCAACAACACATTGAAGCCTTAGCCCGATGCCTTCTTCCGGAAATTGAAAAATTCTTCCAGAGCGAAGAAGGCCAACGTGAGTTTGAGGAATGGAAGAAGACGCAAGTATCCGAAGACATGAGGAATACAGCGAAAATCTAAAGTTAAAACGAACCGGGGCAAGCCACAACATCGGCTTTCCCGGTTCGTTTTTACAAGGTTTATTATTGTAGCGAATACTTCTCTGTCTATAAAGGTGTTTGAGCAACAAAGGAGTGGTGCGCTAAAAAGGAGGGCATCACCACCTCACCCAACGAACAAACCCGAACCCGTCGCCCACCGGGACTATCGGTGAGCGTTGGGGTTCGGATTTATCACAAATTGGCGGAAGAGGTGGGATTCGAACCCACGGTACCTTGCGGTACACCGCATTTCGAGTGCGGCTCGTTATGACCACTTCGATACTCTTCCATATATCAAGACTTGTATAAACTAAAATACACGATTATTATAAAGATGTCAACATCTCAGTAAAAGGTATCGGTAACGCGGCCAAACCGCGAGTATAATACCCCATCCAATAGCAGCATGATTTGCACCGGGAGCAACACCCAACCGTGTGGCGGCTTGTTGACAAACTAATGCTTGCTTTATTAAGGGATAGGATGCATAATGAAACACAGCAGTTTTGGGGGACAGGTCAATCGGGGCAGGAGGATATGGTTATGCAAAAAGAAAGTCGTATAGGCGCGAAAACTCCTTATGCATGGGTTATTTTGCTTGTACTCTTTTTAGGTCTCGCCGCATCATTCGGTATGCGTGTTTCTTTTGGGGCGTATGTTGGTCCGTGGGAAGATGATTTTTTGATAACCAGCAGGACCGTGATATCTTCCATACCAATGCTGGGCCTTGCTTTTTACGCCATAGCTCAGCCACTTGTGGGCAAACTGAACGACCGCTTTGGCAAAAGTGTCGTTCCCACCTTTAGCCTGTTCCTTTTTGGGATATCCTTACTGCTGACGTCACGGGCCACTCATATATGGCAGGTTTATTTATCGTTCGGGTTGGGGTTTTTCTTTGGCACCGCAGGTTGCAGCAACGTCATATCATCGTCGGTGATCAGAAACTGGTTTATTGAAAAGAGAGGTTTCGCTATTGGGCTTGTAACATCCGGCATGGCGGTTGGGCAGTTAATCTTTGTCCCGGCAAACCTGTTTATCATTGAACGCATAGGCTGGAGAAGCACAATGGCTGCCCTGAGCATAATAATAATGGTCGTCATCGGCCCGCTTTTCATCTTGATTTTACGCTCAAGACCCGATGAAAAAGGCATGAAGCCTTACGGATATGTGGAATCTGACAGCACAGGCGAAAACAAAAACGAAGAACATCCGGGCGCTGTTTCTTTTCTGCCAACAAAAGGCATATTCAAAACGCGCGCATTCTGGTTGCTTGCAATACCATTTTTCATATGCGGTTTTTCCGACGTGGGGCTGATAAACAGCCACCTTATCCCATTGTACCGGGAGATGGGTGTTTCTACCGAGAATGTGGCGCTGTCGATTAGTTTGATTGCGATATTCAATATCATCGGTTCGATAGCCTCGGGGCATATAGCCGATCACTTCAGCCGGAAAAGGCAGTTGGCGATGATTTACTCCATCAGGGCTATAACATACATTCTCTTTATCGTTATCCGGCAGCCATGGTTTATCTTTCTTTTTGCCATTGCATACGGCATTTCGGAAATGGCGTCGATAGCCCCGACCCATTCACTAACATTCAACTTTTTTGACAAATACTCGGTAGGCACAGTAGTAGGAATAGTTTCGGTGAGCCACCAAGTAGGCGGGTCCATTGGGTCTTTGGTTCCCGGGATTCTATATGATTTGACGGGTTCATATGATTCTGTGATGATATTTACTGTTGCCATTCTTTTCGTGGCAATACTTATGTCTCTGGGAATTCCTGAATCTGCCGGGAAATCGTAGCTGGCATGAGTCAATCCGGCGAGATGATTTCCCTCGCGGCTACGTCTACATACAAGTCGATTTCCCCGCCATCGGCTGATATGCTAAAGTGATAAACGCCGAGATGCCCTGCATGGGCCGGGATATCGTCCGCATCGGCGCGGTGGTGCATGATAAAAACCGCATTATGGTATCCGCTGTTTTCGAGCGCTTTCCTTGCGCCGGAGACTGTGTATGGCTGCGTAATAAGCAGGAATAAGACTGTGGCGATTAGAATCATGGAATAGATGATGCTCACGACGGTGGCTTTAAAACTGATATCAGATTTTACGCGCCGCAGTTTGTGCAGCACGGCGATTATGACAAGTCCGGTCACAGCCGCAAGCAGCTGTATGCTGCTCAGACGCTCGTATCCCCCTGTGAGCACGTAATAGTACGTGAAAACCGTGCAGACTATCAGAAGGAAAAGCGCTATTTTTAATTGCGCAGCCCTGAGATACTCAGGTTTCTCAACACCCTGCGATTTTCTTCTGCCAAAAGCATAATACAGCAGTATTATCAGCGGCGGGTAAACAGACGCATATATAAAAACTGTACCGACAGCCCCGGCGTACATAACAAACTCAATAGCATAAAGCACGGCGCATGTTATAAGAAAAAGCAGTACCGCCGCCAAAACACGGTAGTTGAGTTTGCCGATTATTTTTTCCATAGAAGAACACCTGCCTCTTATTATTAACGGGTGGTTTGCTCACGGATGCAGGCAATAACAGCTCGTACCTGCAATATATCACAATAAACCTGTAAACGCCACAGAACAATCGCATCAATATTATTATGTAGAAAGCGAGAAAGTGATTGACATTTATGGATGATTGGCTTAAATTATAGCTTGAACCGATTAGCAGTAGGTGTTCTAAATTATTTATCTAAGGAGGAGATAATTTGAAGAAGAAGTTTTTAATGTTGATAGCGACCGTCCTTGTGGTTGCTATGACAGCCGGATTGGCTGCGTGCGGCGGTGGCACCTCTGACACCGGACCTGCCGCCAGCCCCGCCGCCAGCCCCGCCGCTAGCCCCGATGCATCTCCCGCCAGCCCCGACTCCAGTCCCGACGCCCTGTCAGGATTCAACACCGGCGACACTGCCGGTGAAGGCGGCGCCGACATCGACGATGATGACGACCTCCCTCCGGATCCTGACAACCTTCCCAATCTGCACTTCACTTTCGCACACCAATACCCGGCGGCGCACCATCACAACACGGACGTGATCACCCCCTACATTGACGCGCTTATGGAAGCGATTCCCCGCCTGAACATTGAGCTCGTTCCCGGAGGCGTGATCTCCACTAACGCCGGGGTACATGACGACATCAGATACGGCATTGTCGACATGGCATGGTTCACGCACGGCGGCGCGGCCGGGCGTTACCCGCTGACGGAGATTCTGGAGTCCCCGGCCCTCTTTGCTTCCTCATGGGAGGCTACTCAGGTGATACAGCATTTGCTGGATACCTACCCGCCTTTCGCAAATGAGTTTAACCATCTCGTATTATTTAATGCCTACACCACAGAGCCCGGAGACGTCTACACGAACGTATCCGTCCACGTCCCGGCTGATATCGTAGGCCAGAGAATCCGCTCTCCGGGAGCTGCCGGAGAACGTTGGCTGCTTGCTGCCGGCGCAGTGACGGTGACGATGGGCATGGCTGACGTTTATGACGCCATTGGCGGCGTAATCGACGGGCTTGCAACTTCAGCCTCCGCCGTCCCCACCTACAACCTGCACGAGGTTGTCCAATATGCGACAAACGGCATGGGTTTGTACGTCACGCCTTTCTTTATGGCTTTCAGCCTTGATGCGTGGAACCAGCTTACCCCGAGGGAGCAGCGCATCGCGCGGAGCGTTACCATCAACGATGCAGCCAGGGCCGGCGAGCCAATGTCTTTCATCAAGTACTCTTCGTGGCTGTACGACCATCTTGGGGGAATGGCTGTTGACACTATGCGCTCTTTAGGCATGACCGTCAACGATCTTACCCCTGATGAAATAGACCAGTGGCAAGCCGCGATGGCTCCGGCTGTTGAAGACTACCTTGCATCCCTCGACACCAGGGGCCTCCCCGGCACGGAATTCTACAACCTCATTATTTCGACCAGGGACGCGATCCGCAGCGGGCAACTAACAGTAGACCCATAGGAACCGCTGTCCCGGCAAACTAACGTTAATGCGTTGCGGTGGCTGCGGGTATCGCGGTCGCCGCATCGCCATTATAATCGGAAGAGGTGAATCATTTGCGCAAAGTCACAAAAAAAATAAACGTTTACTGCGCGCATGGCAGCGCCGTACTGTTGTTTTTCCTGTTGGTCATGACGGTCGCTGACGTTTTGCTGCGTTTTTTATTTAACAGCCCTATAAGGGGTTCATTTGAGCTCACCGAAATCACGATACCCTTGTTGGTACTCCTATCCACCGCCCACGGCCATGACAGCGGGGATCACGTGGTCGTCGACTTCCTCTACGAGATGCTGCCATTTGTCGGCAAGAAGATCGCATCGATATTTACCCACCTTATTTACCTGGCATTGATTATCCTCATGTGCTGGAGGCTTTTTATCTACAGCGGCCAACTCAGAGAAACAAACTCGACTACTTCGCTGCTTGAGGTACAACTTTGGCCTATTCTGCTGATAGGCTCCATCGCTATGCTCGGTTACATAGCGTCGCTTATAGTTGAGCTTGGCGCTTTTATTTTTAAAAAGGAGGTGCTGGGCAATGACACTAATTGAAATAGGAATACTGGGCATTGTAGTGCTTTTAGTTCTGATTTTCTTACGGGTTCCGGTGTCCATAGCCATGATAGTAGTTTCCCTCGTAGGCATGTGGGCGCTGCGTCCCCACGCCGGCTTTCTGCCCCCGCTTATCAGGCTTGCTACACAGACATGGACCACCATGCAGACCTACAGCCTAAGCGTCATCCCGATGTTCATCCTCATGGGGCTTGTATTGTCCGGGGCGGGCGTCGGGACGGATCTTTTTGACGTCCTTCACGCGTTGATAGGCAGGTTCAAAGGCGGGCTTGCCTATGCCACCCTAATAACCTCGGCCGCTTTCGGAGCGGTGTGCGGCAGTGTTGTGGCGTCATGCACTACTATGGTTCCGATGGCTGTTCCGGGGATGAAAAAGCATGGCTATAATGAAGCGTACGCAACCTCCGTTACCGCGGCAGGCTCGATACTGGCGACGATCATCCCTCCCAGCACCGCTTTGGTCGTCTACGGATTCATAACGGAAGAATCCATCGGCCAGGTTTTGGTAGCGGGCTTTATACCGGGCCTCATTGCTGCGCTCTTTCTGATACTTACAATTTGGATTACGTTGCGTTTCAAGGATTACTGCCCGGCCTCTAAAGAAAAAGTCCCCTTCCCGTGGCAGAAGTTGAAATATGCTTGGGCTATGCCAGTGGTATTCATCCTGTGTATAGGCGGAATCTATGCCGGGTGGTTCACGCCGACAGAAGCAGGCTCGGTCGGGTCTTGCGTCGCAATATTGTTTGCCGTAATAACGCGCAGGATGAACTTTAAAAGCTTGATGAAAACATTTATTGCGTCCGCAAGGTCGTCAGCCATGGTCTATTTCATATTCATCGGCGGCAATTTCCTTGGCGCTTTCCTCGCTATGAGCACCATACCCACGATAGTTGCAAGATATATAAGCACATTGGACGTCGCGCCGTACTTTATCATACTGTTCATGCTGCTGGTCTATACCATATGCGGCTTCTTTATGGACAATATGTCGACCATGGTCATCCTGACGCCGATTTTCTACCCTATCGCCGTCGGAGTACTCGGCTACAACGGGATATGGTTCGGCGTCATTTCTGTCATGATGCTTATGAACGGTTTCATGACTCCTCCGGTCGGGGTGACTGTCCTTGTTGCTGCGTCGGTCGCCAAAATACCATCGGGGAAAGTGTTCGCCGTGTCGGTGCCATTTGTCCTGGCTCTCATTGCCGCCTGCGCATTTATAGCTGCGTTCCCCGGCATCGCCACATTCCTGCCGAACTTGATGTACGGGTGACGGAGCGAGGAGTTAAAATCGGTAAAAATGTGGAGCTCATGCTGCTTGCTCTCATGTGCTCAACCGCACTGAATCTGTAAACGCCTTTTTTGTTGACACTACCGCCGTGTTTGGTATAATAAACCCGATAAATACAAGTTTTGTGATTCCATCATGAAGTAAAATCACTATTCAAACAGTCACGAACTGTACATTAAAGGAGGAATGCTCAGATGACCACGCCAAGGGATAACTTCCTGAGACATGTCAAAAATGACAATCCGAAATGGGTCGGAGATACTTTTAGCTGCTTCAACATTGCTGCGGGACCTCCGGGATTACCATATCTGCTAGACGCCTCAGCGCTGGCTCATAACCGCACCGGCAAGGGCGGCGTGGACGTACCCGACGCATGGGGGGTAATCTGGGATTGGCCGGATGACCAGCCCGGGCCGACGCCGAACAGTGCCGGTGACAAAAAAGTAATAAAAGACATTACCCGCTGGCGAGAATTCTTTGATTTTCCCGATCTTAGCAATCTCGATTGGACGCAAACCCGCGAACTGGCCGCTTCCGCCGACCGCGAAACGAAGCTTGTCATGGCGCAATCCCCGCGCGGCATGTTCGAGTTTTCCCATGCGATGATGGGCTTTGAAGACGCTCTTGAAAACTATCTGCTTGAGCCGGATGATATGTATGAACTCCTCTCGGCCTACACAGACTGGAAAATCAAGGCTGCGGGGCTTTGTATTGACAACCTGAAACCGGACATTATGGTCAACTTCAGCGACTGGGGCAGCAAGAACCAGCTTTTCCTGCCTCCGCGCGTATGGCGAGAGATACTAAAACCCCTTTACGGACGTTTCTTCGGCTATATCAAATCCCGCGGCGTTATTACGATGAACCACTGCGACTGCTATGCCGAGGATATTTGCGAGGATATGGTCGAGATTGGTATCGATGTTTGGCAGGGAACGACTCCTCAAAACGACATACACGGGATTATCGAAAAAACATGCGGCAAGCTGTTCATCTGGGGCGGCTTCGACATGCCTTCCATCGACTATCCGGGCGTGACCGAAGAAGTCATTAGAGAGTATGTGCGTCGGATACTTGATAAATATGTGCCATCAAAACGCTTTCTTCCTATGTTTAGCAGTTGGATGCCGGTCTATCCGAGAGTCAAGGAAATCGCGTGCGACGAAATTGACAAGTATGGCTCCATCGTTGCGGAAAAGGTATATGGTTAAATCACATAGCTGTCGGCACTTTGCTCGTCATATTGGTCCAACATATCCTGTAAAGTTATGCCGTCGAAGTATTCGTGTATCACCTTATAAAACCCGCTCCACATAGACAAAGTTTTACAAAAATCCGACCTGTTGCAATGATTCGTCTTGTCGTCCAAGCAAGCAACGGGCGCAAGGCTTCCTTCTGTTATTCGAAGTATTTCACCTATAGTGCATTCCGATGGTTCCCGCGACAACATATACCCGCCTTTTTTGCCGCGGTTGGCGCGCAAAATATCCGAGGTATTCAACAAGGAAACGATGTGTTCCAAATACTGCTTCGATATGCCTTGCCGCTCTGCAATTTCTTTTAACGCAACAAAACCCTCGTTTTTGTGTTCCGCCAAATCAAGCAGCATACGGATCGCATATCTACCCTTCGTGGAGATTTTCAAGCTAAATCCACCTCCTTACGTTCTCTACTCCACATAATATAATATGTTTACTATGTTTTCAATATAAATTCATTTTCCAGATCCCATTGCCATTTCCAAATCGCCGATACGGGTGCTTTTCTCATGTAATTTCAAAACTACCCTAACTCGTTCGGCAATCGCTTTTATTACAGGCACAGATACCGAGTTGCCAAGCTGTTTATAGATATGAACGTCAGAAAGCGGTAAAGAAAAACTATCAGGGTATCCTTGTAGCCGCGCCCATTCGCGTGGGGTCATTTTTCTGATGCCTTCCGTGTTAATTATACCCTTAATATGTGTCACCGGAGTAAGATCAACCTGTCGGAAATCCACCAGTAAATTCCGCTCTCTCCCCATTCCCCCACAGACGATAGCTCCGGCAATATCGTCCCATTTGCGTATTTCATAACCAAAGCCATTGCCTTTAGCCTCGTGT
>Ga0099364_10010909_pt1 | contig 12465 bp, 9 predicted proteins | sample TergutTh196P3_FD_73070 | JGI IMG/M metagenome (GOLD analysis project Ga0099364, IMG submission 73070) | Microcerotermes parvus P3 segment gut microbial communities from Pointe-Noire, Republic of the Congo - Th196 P3 | ecosystem: Host-associated > Arthropoda: Insects > Digestive system > Gut ... | reverse complement strand
CTCCAGCCCCGCCACCTGCCGGCTCCTGCCCAGCCGACCGCGCTTCCGCCGCCTGAGACGGAGGCGGCTCAAAATGAAGAGGCCTTGCGGTTTTTGGAATTGGAGCGCCGGATTGAGGATTTGGAAAACAGGATGCGGCGGTTGAATGACCTGGAAAGGCCGAGCCCGCCCTCGGAGGCGGAGGAGGAGGAGGAGGCGGCCGCTCCGGGGCAGGATTCCCCGCCTGAGGGCGGGGCGGAAGAGGAGACCCTCTACCCCGAAGGCTCGGCCACCTGATTGGGAAAAGGCTCTATTGTCTTGTCAAGCGGCGTTGAATATATCCGCGCCCTCTTTTGTAGGGGCGGCAACCTGCCGCCCCTACGGTAGCCATACGACAAATAAATCGTAAAATGCCCTAGTGCCGCGTAACGGCGGGCGTAATCGCGGGCAGCCGTTCCACCGGCGTCATTTCGAGGAGCCTTAGCGACGAAGCAATCCAGTTTTCATCGGTCATTGCATTGGATGGAAGGATTTGTATGATTCGATTATTTAATCTGGATTGCTTCGCTCCGCTCGCAATGACGTAACGTAACGGCGGGTTTTCTCGTTATCCAAAATCACATGACACTCAAGGCCAAAAAGCCTTTCTTCGTTTTTTCCGGGCTTGGCGTTAACTGGTTGTTATCGGAATAATATTCTTGTGTCCGAAGCCCGTTTTAGTATATAATGAATGAAAATAGGTTTTTGTATCAATTTTTGTAGTGGGCGAGGTGCTTAAGTGCAAAAATGTATGGTTATTTTGTTTGGCGTTTCTTTTCTAATAATAACAGCTTGTGGTGGTATGGAATATGATGGAACGTTCAAAAGATTAGCAAGTCCGAATATGGTTCTTACTTATGATTACATGGCAAGAGAGACCTGGATTAATTATTATGAAGGTACGTTAAAGACGAATCATTGTAGAATTTATAATCAGGCCGCTGAATGCCGTTCTGATTTGGAAGCTGGTTTGAAAGCTCTAAGAGAAGCCCCACCCTATGATCCTAAAGTAGCGGCCAGGGTTCGAGCAACAGGCCAAGCGCAGCCGACGGCCAGGGAAAGCGCCCAAACGGCCCGGCCCGCCAGCAGGGGGAGCCGGCCGGGGGCCGCGCCTTCAACCGCTCCAGCCGGAAACGATGCCGATGAGGTGATAAGAGTTTTACAGAACAAGTAATTAATCAATAACCACGCTCTGCGCCTTACGACTCCCGCGCCGAGACTCCCGGCGGGAAAGGAATTCCGATAAATGACCGAACCAAGGCTAAACAAACCGGTTACGCCTTGCGCCCTGGATCATGAGTCGTTCATCTTCATCAGCTATTCCCATTCCGACAAGGAATTCATCTTACCCATAATTTCCGGCATTGACGCCCAAGGCTATGCCATCTGGTTCGATCAAGGCATAAAAGCAAGCAGTGATTGGACAGAGGAAATCGGCCAAGCCATTCTCGGCTGCAAAATATTCATTATTTTTATCTCCACCGCTTCAATGGATTCGGAATTTGTCCGCAAAGAAGCGCGCTTCGCCATGCAGCACAAAAAAACCATTGTTCCGGTTTACCTGGATGACCCGGAAATTGTGCCGGCCGGCCTGGCCTTGGAATTGGCCGCCACCCAGGGCGTGGTAAAAATTTTAGAACCTGAAGTCATAGTTGAAAAAATCGCCGCCGCGCTGGATTACAACGAAATAGAAAAAAGCGGGCCGGTCGGGACGGCTAAGGTGCATTACGCCAAACGCCGTATTCGCGCCGAAAAGAAAAAGGGCAGCCCCATAAAATCCGCGGCCGCGGCCATTTTAGTGATTGGGCTGGCCGCTCTGTCCTTTATGCATTTTTTCAGCGACCGGGGCCAGGAATTCGTCGGGTCCTGGGCGGGCACGCTCTACAAAGATTTTTCCTATCCCGGCGCCCCGCCGCAGCTTCTCTATGAAATAAAGCATAATGCGGGTAAAAACTATTTTATTACCATCACCAAATCTTCGCCGGATGGCCGGTTTTGGCTGGATGGTTCCGAGAACATGCCCATAGCCTATGATCCAAAAACCAAGACCATGAGCATGGCAAAATACGTCGGCGCCGTTATTGACGACAAGACGGGAGAAATGGTTCAAAGCTCCACCCGGTTCACCCGGGTGGACCCGGATGAAATCAGAAGGCAATGGGCTGAGGAGGAAAAGAGGGTTACGGCGCGGCGGGCTGAAATTAAGGCTGTTCGTTCGGCCACAACCTTGAATATCGACCAAATAAGAGGCTTGGAATGGGCCGGCCTCAAGCTGGGCGATGATTTTTTTGCGACTGAAAAAAACTTGAAATCTTCACCCCAGGGCTATATCTGCGATTCCTCAACAATTACAAATCTATTTTGCCATCGAACCGACAAAACCGGGAGCCTGGTGGAAGCCGTGACCATCAGCGCCTTATTGCCGATTGATCGAATGCTGCGGGAAAAATCATTCGGCCGGCCGGTTAAGATAGCGCATATAGGGTTTGCCAGAATTTTCCCGGCCATTATGCAGGCCGAGGCGGCCCATGAAATTCTTGTTAAAACCCTGACCGGACAGTTGGGCCAGGCTCCCGGCCAGGTGGAGCGGACCCCGGATTCAATAACCGCTTATTGGATGTTCAACCGCCAAGGCCGATTCATAAGCGGTGATACGGAATATTTTCAAGCCTGCAAAGACGCCCGGCCGGAAATCCACCCCAGCTTCAAATCCAAAGGGCAGGGAGCGGCCTGGGAGCCGATTCCCGGTCTTCCGGCCATCGGCATTCCCTCGGCCAATGACATAAACCTGCTCTGCGGCCTGGAGGCCAGGGCCATTATTGTCAAAAGCGGCGATAAGGCTTTCGGGCTGACCGTGACCATCACCCACCAAGCCGGCCAATATGACGCCGACCGCGGAATTAGTATACAATAAGGAAAAAGATCGCCTGTTCATCAAGTCTCTGCCGGATTTGCCGGGCTGCCTGGGCCAGGCGATAGTGCGGGAAAGAAAGCCGTGAGCCTTAAAAATTTATTGAAATATGAAAAAATAGCCATTCAGGCCCATGATGATCCGGATGCCGATGCCCTGGCCTCCGGCTTCGCCCTCCACTCTTTCCTGTCCGGCCTGGGGCGGGAACCGTTTTTCTTTTACGGCGGGGCGGAAGCCATAAGCAAGCCCGATTTGCGGCTGATGGTCGAAAAACTGGATATTCCAATAAAGTACGCCCCCGATTTCAATCGCTGGGACGGCTTATTGCTCACCGTGGACTGCGCCTATGGCAACAACAATGTCCAGCCCGTCCAGGCCGCTTTGGCGGCCGTCATTGACCATCATCCGTCCAGCCTCAAGGCCGGGGTGGACCCGAGCCTGAGCACGATACAGCCCACCCTGGGCAGCTGCGCCACGCTGGTCTGGAGCCTTTTAGAGCGGGCCGATTTTCGGCCCTTCGACCCCCTGGCTCCGACTCCCATACCCCCCGCTCTGCGGGATCGTTTAGCCATCGCCTTATATTTCGGCTTGTATATGGATACCTCCGGCCTGGCCGAACTGCGGCACCCTTTGGACCGCGACATGCGGGACGCCCTGACCGTTTCCAGGCAGGAAAAGCTGATTCAAGAGGAAGCCGTTTTAAAGCAGCTCTTAAATTCCCGGCTGTCGCGCGCGGATTTGGAAAAAGCCCAAAAGGCCCTGCGTAATATCGAGATTGACGAAGCCAACCGGCTGGCCCTGATACCGGTGGCCTCCTGCGGCCCCCACCTGCTCGGCTATATCAGTGATCTGGCCATCCAGGTCTCCGAGCTGGACTTGGTAACGGCCTGGACCGAACATCATCAGGGCCTGAAATTTTCCGTGCGGTCTTCAGGCCGGGAAATCAAGGCCCGCGACCTGACCCTGTGGTTTGTTCGGGACGGGGTGGGAGACGGCGGCGGGCACATGGAAAAGGCCGGCGGCTGTCTGCGCGAGATCACAAAAAACAGGGCCAAACGATTTTTCCGGCGGGAGACTCAAAAATATCTTGAAAATTATACGGTTATTGATTGCGTTTCCAGCACCATCGGCCACCGTATAAAGGGAATGAGAAAATACCGCCGCCGGGAAATAGTTTGCGGCTATATCCCTTCGACCGATTTGTTCGAGCCGGGCGCCCGCCTCCGCCTTCGGATGCTGGAAGGCGACGCGACAATAACCGCGGGCGGGGACATAATTATAATGCTTGGCGTAAAGGGTGAGGTCTATTTCATGAACCGGGAGGTTTTTGAAAAGGAATATCACAAAGAAAAAGGTATATACGCCCCCATGGACGAGCCGGAATATCCCCCCACCGTCTCCAGGATCCTGACGGGTGAAAAAAAAGAACTTCTGGGCCGGGCGCTCAACTGCCGAAGGCGGCCCGGCCTGGAGCCTGTTTTGGCCAAGCGCCTAACCCGGTCGGTCAAGGTTTTTCCGGCCTGGGACGGCGACAACTACCTTTTGGGAGAAAAGGGCGACTGGCTGGTGAATAAATCCCTGGGCGGCCCGGAACCTTTGGATTTGTATGTCGTCCGGGCCGGCCTGTTCCCTCTGCTTTATGAAGAGGCCGCCGGCCTTTAAAAGTTGAAGCTTAAGGAGACGGACGACATGAACTGGTTGGCCGAACCCCGTTTCACCAGGGGCGAATCGGCGGCCGGGCCGGCCAGGCGCTTGTATTCGGCTGAAAAGCCAAGTTCCAGGCTTTCGGTCAGGTCATAGCCCAGGGCCCCGTAAAGGGCGGCGTGTTTAAGGCCGGCCCCGGGGTCGTAAGCGGAATAGCGATGCCCCAGGGCCGCGCTCCGGTCGCTCTGGGCCGGGGTGATCCCGAAGTAGCAACGGTTGTATTTACTGTCGGCGAACATGGCCGAGAGGCGCACCGAACCCTTCAGGTCGCCGGCCAGGACGGCGCCGTAATTGGCCTCCAATTCCGCGGTCAGGCCCTCCAGCCGCCCCAGGCCCTGGAAAACCCTAAGGCTTAAGCCGGCCGGCCCGGGCTGCCATTGGATGACGCCGCCGGCCTCGATCCCGTCGTCAATGTCCCCCAGGCCCCTTAAAAGCGCGCTGTCTTTTTCCTTCCGCGCCCAGCGGTAGCGCACGGCCGGGGCCGCGGTCCAGCCCGGGGCCGAGACCAGGTTCACGCCCAGCCCCGGGCTGTTGAGGCCCAGTATCTGGGTCATGGAAAGAAAGACCGGCCCGTATCTAAGGTCCGCCATCGGCAGAACCAGGGCCTTGTAGCGGTCGGAGCCCTCGAACTCCGGCCTGGCCGAAACGGCCAGGCCCACGGAACCGGTAAGACCTTCACCCTCGGCCTTAAGGCCCGCCGACGAGAGGGCCAGGGCGGCCGCAACGAGGGCGACGAGGCCCGTTTTTATGCGCTTCATGGGGCTGCTCCTCAAAATAAATAATTCACCTTATTTACTATTTTACGTAGCCGGTTGCGGTTGTCAATAAAAATATCGGGCCGGGCGCCCGGCGGGCCCGATAATATGCTTGACACCGGCCGGCGTGCGTGCTAAGGTACAACCGTCTTAGCTATACTTAAAGGGATTTCTAATTCTACAGCTGTCCTCGGGGACTGGTTGCCTTAACTCTCTGCTTGTCAGATGTGACGGGTAGCCGGCCGCCCGGATTGTTCACCCGCCCTTTCCACAACCAAGTAAAGGTTGTGCAACCACACTAAGAATTGTTATGGAGGCTACGCACTATGGCTTTGAACTGGCAAGATTACACGGCAAAAGGCGCTAAAGACTACGAGATCGCGGAAGCGGCGGAAAAACACCTGATCAAGATCAGGGATATGGCTGCGAAAATGGGGTTTGAGGATGACGAAGTCCTCCCCTATGGGCATTACATAGCCAAAATCGACTATAAAAAGGCCTTGAACCGCCTGGCGAACAAACCCGACGGCAAGTATATCGTCGTCACCGCCGTCACCCCCACCCCCTTGGGCGAGGGCAAGTCCACCACCACCATGGGCCTGACCCAGGGCCTGGGCTTCATTGGCAAGAAAGTCACCGCGGCCATTCGTCAGCCCTCCGGCGGCCCCACCATGAACGTCAAGGGTTCCGCGGCCGGCGGCGGCATGAGCCAGTGCGTGCCCCTGACCCCCTTCTCCCTGGGCCTCACCGGCGACATCAACGCCATTATGAACTCCCACAACCTGGGCATGGTGGCCCTCAACTCCCGCATGCAGCATGAGCGGAACTACACCGATGAGCAGCTGGGAAAACGGGGCCTCAAGCGCCTGAACATCGACCCCACCCGGGTTGAATACGGCTGGATCATCGACTTCGCCGCCCAGTGCCTGCGCAACATCATCATCGGGCTCGGCGGCCGCTCCGACGGCTTCACCATGCAGTCCAAGTTCGGCATCGCCGTGTCCTCCGAAATCATGGCCATCCTTGCCGTGGCCACCGATCTTAAGGATATGCGCGAGCGCATCGGCAAGATCGTGGTCGCCTACGACAAGACGGGCAACCCGGTCACCACCAGCGACCTCGACGTGGCCGGGGCCATGACCGCCTGGATGGTGGAAGCCCTCAATCCCAACCTCATGCAGACCCTGGAAGGCCAGCCCTGCTTCGTCCACGCCGGCCCCTTCGCCAACATCGCCATTGGTCAGAGCTCCATCGTCTCCGACCGCGTGGCCCTCAAGTTCAGCGACTACCATATCACCGAAGCCGGCTTCGCCGCCGACATCGGCTTTGAAAAGTTCTGGAACCTCAAGTGCCGCTTCTCCGGCCTGACTCCCCACGCGGCCGTGGTCGTGGCCACCGTGCGGGCTCTCAAGTGCCACGGCGGCGCTCCCATCCCCGTGCCCGGCAAGCCCCTGCCTGAAGAATACAAGCAGAAAAACGTGGCCCAGGTTGAAGCCGGCTGCGGCAACCTTCTGGCCCATGTGGCGACGGTTAAGAAGGCCGGCATCAGCCCGGTCGTCTGCATCAACTCCTTCGTTACCGACACCAAGGAAGAAATCGACGCCATCCGCAGCATCGTTGAAAAAGCCGGCGCCCGCGTGGCCGTTTCCGACCACTGGCTCAAGGGCGGCGAAGGCGCCAAGGAATTGGCCGAGGCCGTGGTTGACGCCTGCAACGACAAGAATGAGTTCAAGTTCCTCTATGACTTAAACCAGCCCCTCCGGGAGCGGATCAACGTCATAGCCAAGGAAGTCTACGGCGCCGACGGCGCGGATTTCTCCGCCGACGCCAACAAGAAGCTGGATCTTTATGAAAAAGATCCCGTTATCAGCAAGCTGGGCCTCTGCATGGTCAAGACCCACCTGTCGCTGTCCGACAACCCCACCATCAAGGGCGTGCCCAAGGGCTGGCGTCTCCAGGTCCGCGACTGCCTGGTCTATGCCGGCGCGGGCTTCGTGGTCCCGGTGGCCGGGGCCATCACCCTCATGCCCGGCACCGCCTCCGACCCGGCCTACCGCCGCGTCGATGTGGATACCGCCACTGGCCAGGTCAAGGGCATTTTCTAAGCAAACCTTCCTCCTCTCAAAGCCCGCCTTCCCGCCCGGGAGGGCGGGCTTTGCTTTACAAGGATTAACCGTATGCTGAAGGTATTGGCGGTCTTCATAGGCGGCGGCTTGGGCTCCCTTCTCAGATGGCTTCTGGCCCTCAAGTTCAATCCGCCCACCGGGCCGGCCTTTCCGGCCGGCACCCTGGCCGCCAACCTGGCCGGCGGTTTTCTGGTCGGCCTCTTGTTGGCCGCCCTGGCCGCCAAAACCAACTGGCCCCAGGAAGTGCGCCTCCTCCTCGGCATTGGTTTTTTGGGCGGCCTGACCACTTTTTCCACTTTTTCCGGGGAAGTGGTCCAGTTTTTCTTCCAAGGCCGCCTCGGCCTGGGGGTTATGACCATTGCCTTTAACCTGGGCGGGTCCCTGACCCTGACCGCCGTCGGCCTGGCCCTGGGCCGTCTGTTCTTTAAGCTTTAGCCAAGTGACCGTCAAAGACCCTTCGCGCCTGGACGACCATTACAGCCGCCAGGCCCGCCAGGCGGGCTACCCGGCCCGGTCAGTCTACAAGCTGGAGGAAATGGACCGGAAATATCACCTGTTCAAGCCCGGCCAGCGGGTTTTGGACCTGGGCTGCGCTCCGGGGAGCTGGAGTCTTTATGCCGCAAAAAAGGTGGGTTCAGGCGGGCGGGTCCTCGGGTTGGATTTAAAGCTTCCGGCCTTGAAGGGCGGTCTCCAGCCGCCTCAATTAGTTTTTCAGGTCACCGACCTTCTGGCTGTCCCCCTGGATACGGCCCATACGGCCCGCACGGAGGGGCCTTTTGATTTGGTCCTGTCCGACTTGGCCCCGGCGACCAGCGGCCGCAAGGAGGTGGACCAAGCGCGCAGCCTGGCTCTGGTCCAGGCGGCCCTGGCCTGGGCTGAGGCCTTGCTCAGAGCGGGCGGGCATTTTGTGTATAAGTTTTTCCAAAGCCCCGAATCTGAGGCTTTCAGCCGGGCTTTAAAGGAAAAATTCAATAAAGTCGAATTGTTGAAACCTAAAGCTACCCGGAGCCGGAGCCGGGAAATTTTTGGGATCGGGCTTGGCTTCAACCCTGTGAAGAGCAGCCAATATTTTCGAGAAGGTTTATGACGCGGGCAGCGGCGCAGGCCGCACCGTAGCCGTTGTCTATATTGAAGACCCCCAGGCCCGGCGAACAGCTCACCAGCATGCTGTTTAAGGCTGAGAGCCCGCCCTGAGCCTGGCCGTAGCCAACTGAAGTGGGTACCGCAAAAACGGGCCGGGGGGTCAGCCCCCCCAGCACCGAGGCCAGGGCCGCGTCCAGCCCGGCCACTATGATGACCACTTGGTGGGCGTTGATTTCATCCAGGCGGCCGGTCAGGCGCCAGAGGCCGGCCACGCCGCTGTCTTCGTAAACCGTGCGTTCAAGGCCCAGGTAGTCCAGAGTCCGGGCCGCCTCCCAGGTGACGAAGGCGTCCGCCGAGCCGGCCGAAACCACGGCCACCCTGGCCGTCGGGGAGTGAAGCCGGCTGAAAGGCCGGTGGAAGGCCGTGCGGGAGACCGGGTGGTAATTCAGACTGGCGGTCAGGCTGGGCTGTAATTGAGCGAAGACGGACGGTTCCAGGCGGGTGAAGAGGATGGGCCGGTCAGGATTCGGCCCCAGGTCAGCCAAAAATCTTTCCAAAACGGACAGGTGCTTGCCTTGGCAAAAAACCGCTTCAGGCAGGCCAATGCGGTCAGGCCGGGCATGGTCGAACAACAGGCCGATTTCCTGGGCCATGATTTTATTATTCCCTTGTTTGTATTTTTTCCTAAAATTGTAACATGTTCGGCTGGGCTGGACAAGCCGGAATCCGCCTGTCAGGAGAAGCCATGCTGAAGGAAAATTTTCTGCCGAATGAGGCCGCAACCCGGGCCGCCGGCCGCCGGCTGGGTTTAAGGTTAGCGGAGGCCCACCGCTCGGGCGTCCTGCCCTCCTCCTTCCTCATAACCTTAAGCGGAGAAATTGGAGCCGGCAAAACCACTTTCTGTCAAGGCCTGGGACTGGGGCTGGAGGCAGAGGAGCCCATCGTAAGCCCCACCTTCACCCTGGCCAATGAATACCGGGGGCTCAGGGACATCTTTCACCTTGACCTCTACCGCCTGGAATCGCCCCGCGAATTCGCGGAAGCCGGGCTGGAAGACTACCTCACCCGCCCCGGCCTGACCGTGGTGGAATGGCCGGAAAAAATGCCGCGGGATTTCTGGCCGCCTGACAGGCTGGCCTTGAGCCTCGTCTTCCAGGGTGAGGGCCGCTTTCTGCGAGCCCTTAAAAACGGTTGTTTTTGAGAAAGTCGTAGATCAGCCAGAATCCCACCAGGGCGGCCCCAAAAAAACCCAGAATACCCAAAACAGGCACCCCGTGCCACAGGGGGGGGGCCTTGGCGTGAACCATGACCGCGGAGGCGATGATCAGGGCGGCCAGAACCAAGGCAAAGGACAGGCGGTAACTGACGCGGTCCAGGGTCTGGCGCAGGTCTTCCAGGCCCTCCAGGCTGAAGTCGCTTTTCAGCCGGCCGCTGCGCAGCATCTGGTATAAGGGCTTGAGGTCGCCGGGCAGCAAGGCCAAAAAATCAATGGCCTCGGTCAGGGTATTCTTCAGGCGCCTGACCCAGTAGACCGGGCTTATCCTTTGGCGGTACTGCTCCATTAGGAAGGGCCGGGCGGCCAGAAGGATATTGAAGTCGGGATCAAGCCGGCCGCCCAGGCCCTCAATCTGAATCAGGGCCTTGACCAGGAGCATCAGGTCGGAAGGCGGCGAAAGCTGGTGCTGGACGGCGATATCAAGCATATCCTTAAGAACCCGGCCCATGTCGAGGTCCTTGAGCCGGCTTCCCAAATGGGCTTCCAGAAACAGCTCCAGCTCCATTTCCAGCCGTTCCCGGTCCGGCGGCGGCGCGTCAGGCTCGACCGGCACCAGCTTCAGGAGGGCCGCGGCCACCCCCCGAGCGTTTTGGCGGGCGGCGGCCAGGGTCAGGTCCAGAAGCGTTTCCCGGGTGCTGCGGTTCAGGCGGCCTACCAGGCCGAAATCCAGAAGAGCCACCCGGGGCCCTGGCTGGACCAGAAGATTGCCGGGATGAGGGTCGCCGTGGAAGTAGCCGAAGGTCATAATCTGCTCCAGCACCACTTCGGCCCCGAAGACGGCCAGGGTCTTGAGGTCGTAACCGGCCGCCTTGAGGTTTTCGGCATCGCTGATCTTCAGGCCCTCCATCATTTCCATGACTAGGATATCCTCGCCGCAGAGGCTCCGGTGGAGGCGGGGCACCCTCACCCTGGGATTGGCCGCGTAGAAGCGCCCGAAACGTTCCTGGTTCACGGCCTCCCGGACAAAATCCAGCTCGGCCACGAGGCCGCGGCTGAATTCGTCCACCAGGCTCCGCGGCTTTAAGGCGGCCAGGCCCGGCAAGTGCTTTTCCATCAAATCGGCCAGCTCCCCCAAAATTTCCAGATCCGTGGTCACCTGTTTTTTCAGGCCCGGCCGCCGTACCTTGATCACCACCCTTCGGCCGTCTCTCAGAACGGCCTCATGCACTTGCCCGATTGAGGCCGAGGCCAGGGGCTCGGGGTCGATCTTGGCCACCTCCCCGGCTTCGACCAGGCCTTGGGTCAGCCGCTCCACCTCGTTAAAGGGCAGGGGCTGGACGGCATCCTGCAGGCGGGCGAATTCCTTGAGGTAGGCTTCGGGAATGAGGTCGTCCCTGGTTGAGAGATACTGGCCCCATTTGATGAAAACCAAGCCCAATTCCTCCAGGGCCAGGCGCACCCGTTCCGGCCGGCCGGCCGTCAGGTTCCGGCCCTGCCCCAGGCCGACCAGGGACCGCACATGATCCAGAAGGTCGGTCAACCCCAATCGGACCAGGAGGTCGTCGAAGCCGAACTTGGCCAGAATGGCCGTGACTTCCCGGGCCCGGCCCAGGTGGCGGTAGAGCCGGCCTAGGCGGACCAAGCCCGGGGCGCTATCGGATTTCAAGGGCATTTCGTCTCCAGCGGGCAAGGTTTTGGAATGATATTGAAGCATCCAGCGGCTTATGGTAGCATGAATGAGCAATCAAAGCCACAAGGAGATGATCATGTCCGAGATCCAAGATGCCGAAAAAACCCCGCAAATGGATGAAAACGGCAAGACCAAGCCGGCCAGCCAGGCCCTTCTGGATTTGGAAGCCTCGGGACTGACCCCCGAAGACCTGGCCGTTGCGGCCCGCTCCGCCGCCGAAGAGGCGGAAAAGCGCCCCCCGGCCCCCTCGGCCGCCTGGCCCCCTTTCCACTGGCTGCTTCTCCTTCTCTTATCCGCGGCGGGAGCCCTGGCCCTGGCTTGGTCCGGCGGGATGGAAAATTTTCGGCTGTGGGGAATGGCCGGGCTGATTCTTCTTCTCCTGTTAGTGTCGGCCCTGCCCAAAGCCCGCCTATGCCCGCGCCTCCCGACCCGGGGGGGGCTGGCGGCGGCCTTGTTTTCGCTCGCCTTTCTCTGCCAAACCCTCACCGGTCATCCGGGAGCTTATTTCCAGCTCTGCCCCGCCCCCTTGGCCTGGGCCGGATTTTTGCTCCTGGCCCTTTTATGGACCATCGTGGCCGTGCTCCGCAAACTGGGCCGGCACCCGGCCTTGGCCGCCCCGGTGATTATCTTATTGTTCTATGCCGCGACCGGGCCAGCCACGGCCCTCCTGGTTCACTTCGGGGGGCCGGCACTTACCTGGGCCGCCTTAAACGCCAGCCCGGCCTTCATGACCGAGGCCCTGCCCTGGTTCATCTGGCCCATGACCTTCATCCTGGGGCTGGGCCTGCCCCTGGCCGTCCTCCTGTCCCTGTGGGATCAATGCTCCTCTCTCAAGCGGCCGGGGGCCAGGCACGGCGGCGGCTTCTTTTTGGCCTTGGCCTGGCTGGGGTTCTTCTTCTCCGGCCTTCTTCTCTTCGACCCGATGGCGGAAAGCCACCTGGTCAAAAAAGTGCGGAACGTGG
>Ga0099364_10010908_pt1 | contig 12465 bp, 9 predicted proteins | sample TergutTh196P3_FD_73070 | JGI IMG/M metagenome (GOLD analysis project Ga0099364, IMG submission 73070) | Microcerotermes parvus P3 segment gut microbial communities from Pointe-Noire, Republic of the Congo - Th196 P3 | ecosystem: Host-associated > Arthropoda: Insects > Digestive system > Gut ... | reverse complement strand
GCCTGGCGCCGGGCCCGGCCGGAGGGCAGGCGGCAAAACGAAGCGGAATTAGTTTTTACCTCTTTCTTTGATTGGAATCAATAAATCTAGTTGAATTCCGTCGTAAACACCATTTTTTATTGACGCTACATTATTTTTGTAATTCAAATGCTCCTCCAGACAGCCGAACATATTGTCGCCGCTCCCCGTGCCGTTGTACTCGTATTTTGCGTTGTTTTCGCTCCATTTGAACAACCATTCCCATTCCTCAAACGCCCCCATGGGAATCATATGTGCGGCATACAAACCGCCGGGAAAATGCTTTTTCACAAGCGGAGCCGATACCTCCATATCCTCAGGAATCGTAACCCACATTTCGTAGCCGTGCGCGCCTGTTTCGTCCGCAGGATTAGGACAGTTGAAACCAAAATGACGCAAATCCGGCTTCGCATTTGGAAGGTCATTATCGAGTACGAACTTGTCAATCACGATTGCCACGGCATGTTCAGGCTCGTCCCCTTCATATTGGTAGGCTGCCACTGTTACGGGAGGCAAATACACGATACGCACATCTTTGTCCGTAAGCTTGTTCATTTGATCGTTCGCCTTGTTTAGTTCTTCCATTGTTTTGATCTCCTTAACATTTTTTTGAATTAAGGAAAGGGACTCGGCAAGTTTAATCACGGATTCGTCATTTAACAGGTTCAAGTTCAATCGAACGGCAGCGAGCTCTTCAATTTTAGCCACGAACACTTCAAGCGCCGATTTTATGGTCGACAGCGCGTTTATTTCGTTTTGGAGTTCCGAAATATTCGCCTTGAAAATTTCTATCGCCGTTGCCGTATCGGGATTCGCTAAAACGACGCAAATCTGCTTGACGGGGATTTGCAGCTTCCGCAAAATGATGATTTGCTGAAGACGTTTAATATTTTCGTCATCATATACCCGGTAGGCATAATTATCCTTTCGGAGGCTTTTCAATAAACCACTTCGTTCGTAGTAGCGTAACATTTGTGCGGAGATGCCGAATGTTTTTGAAACTTGACTAACCGTTTGAAGTTCCATACACTTATCCCTTTCCTAATCCTTAATAAGGAGTATAAAGTAGATAATCGTTATCGAGTCAACAACTTTTTGAAAATATTTTTTATTATTTTTTACTCGTTTATTCAAACAAGCACGTTGCCAACTACATAAACCAGCATAAACAATTCCGCTTTCCAAAGGGATTTCCAACAATTTTATACAAACGCGAATGATTTTTCAAAGTCATTCACGATCATGTCAATCGAGCCTCAGTGGATATCAACACCTATTTAATGGCTCTTTGCGGCTCTTTACGCTTACGCTGCGCAATTTTATTTGTAGTATTGATTATTTGAAATAAATGGGTATAATAGGTGTATGCAAAATCAGAGGGGCAGGGACAGGCCTGCCCCGTCACAAAAGATTAGTCCATCCAATTTACACATTCACAGACAAAAGCGCGGAAGCGTGCGCGAGTTAATCGGGTATCGCTTCTTTTTTACGTTGTTTACGGCGTGCTTTGTCTGTATCTCTATTGCCATGCCCAATTCCGGGGAGCAGCAGTTCGCACAACAGCTCGCATATGATTTCAAGTTGCCGGACAGCGCGGCGGCGGAGGCGCAACACATAAGCATAATGGAAGCGCCGAATACAATGGAAGCGCCGCTTGCGGCGGAGGCGTTACTGGCATCGAGAGCGCCGGGCGTTATGGGTATCAAAGTCGGCTCGGACGGAGTGAGTGGCGCGGACGGTACGCCCAGCCTGGACGGCGCAGATAGCGCGGACAGCTCGGATGGCGCGTATGGCGTAGACGGCGCGGACAGTGTAGTAGGTGCGGAACGGTATTTACCGAGCCCGTATGGGCGCAGCGAGATAGGCGGCGGCGACGTCGTGCATTTGAAATATAACAATGCAGGTGTAAGCTCGGACGCGGGCATAGGCGCGAATGCAGGTGCGGATGCGGGCACGGATGCGAGCACAGATGCGAGCACGGATAAAAGCATGGATGTGAGCGCAGGCGCGGGCGCGGATTCGGATGTGGGCTCGGATGTGTTTATGGCCAGAGCCAACGGCGGTGTCGGTTATGTCGTGCTGGACGCCGGGCATGGCGGCCTTGACCCCGGTTCGACTGCGTCAGGCCAGCTTGAAAAAGATATCGCGCTCGAGGTCGCACTCCTGGCCGCCGCGCTACTCCGGGAAGCCGGCATCGAAACAGTGCTGACACGCGAATCGGACGAGACTGTGCCGATCGAGCGGCGGATCGAACGCGCAGGAGCGGGCGCAAGAGCGGGCACGGGCGCGGGAACTGGCGCAGTTACGAGCACCGATGCTGCGTTCGTAGGCGTCGACTCTGCTGCAGCCGCAGGCGCCGATTCAACAGCCGCTACAGGCGCCGACTCTGCTGCGGCGTTTATCATTAGCGTACATTGCGACTGGTATAAAAATAAATCCATTAACGGGACTTCAACGCTGTATAATGAAGGCGACGGCCAATCAAAAGCATTGGCGGAATTGATCCAGTCATATATCACACAGGATCTTGGCACCATCGATCGCGGGGTGCATCCGCACAATGATATAATATTGCTGCACGAGGCGCAGGTCCCGACAGTTATAGTGGAATTGGCGTTTTTGTCCAATAAACACGATTTGGCTTTAATAGCGACCGATCAATTCAAGTCGCAAGCCGCACAAAACCTCGCGGACGGTATAAGTTCCGCGCTTTTGCATGCCACAGCCGAACATGCGGCGACGGTATATTAGTTATTCGGCAGTATATTAGTCATTCGATCTATGGCTGTATAATGGCGATATAGCGACACAATAGTTACTTTATCTATTGCGGTATATTAATTATTCGATCTATAGTAATTTACATTTTGAGGGGGTTATATGGAAAAGAGGAAATTGGGTTCGTCCGATATTTTAGTTACGCCTATCACCATTGGCTGCTGGAGCTTTGGCGGAGAAGAGGGCGACTACTGGGGCGCGCAGGACCAGCGCGCTGTCGAAAGGCTCGTGCACGCCGCGATAGATTCCGGCGCGGACTATTTCGATACGGCGTATATGTATAACGACGGGAGGAGCGAGAGCTCGCTGGGCGCCGCGCTGAAGGGCAAGCGCAACCAGGCTGCGATATGCACAAAAACGCCCATTTGGAAAACCAGGGAACAATTCATGGAGGAATTGGAAAAAAGCTTAAAGAGGCTCGGCGTCGACGATGTGGACGTATTGATGATACACTGGCCGACGCGCGACGAGGAGCTGATGAGGGCCAACCTGACATATCTGAAAGAAGCGTGCGAAAAAGGCTATGTGCGGCACGCAGGCGTCAGCAACTTCGGCGTCGGCACTATGGGGATGGCAGCGGAGATCGGCCTTAGCATCATCGCGAACGAGTTTGCGTACAGCCTGATGTGCCGCGCGACGGAATATGAGGTCGCCCCCTATTGCATCGAGCACAATATAGGCATCACGTCATATATGAGCCTCATGCAGGGCATCCTGACCGGCAAGTATTCGAGCATCGACGAAATACCGCCCCGGCGCAGACGCACGGTGCACTTCGACGGCGAAAAGAACCCGATGGTCAACAAGGCCCACAAAGTGCCACACTCGGAGGCCGAGGTCCTGGACCTGGTGGAAAAGCTGAAGGCTCTGGCAAAAGAGGCGGAGCTCTCGCCGGGACAGCTCGCGCTCGCGTGGTGCCTGGTGAAACCTGCGATCACGACGGCAATTGTCGGCTGCCGCGATGAGGCGCAGCTTTATGACAACATCAAGGCCGGCGAAGCGAAGCTGGACGCGGGCATCATCGCGGCGCTTGACGAGGCGAGCCAGCCCATTTTGGACAAAATAGGTAATATCGTAGACATCTTCGGCAACGACAGAATCTGGTAGCCGCTCTACAAAATTATATTTTATGCTATAATATGACCATTCCAATATATTGAGCCACATTAAATATACTTAGTATACTCAGTGTAGGTTTTATATATTATGCGCGGGCGATTAACAATCGCCCCTACGGGCTGCGGGCGTATTGGCGTCTGTAGGGGCGAACAGTCGTCCGTCTTCCATCAAGGTATACGTATATTATTTGTACATAGCGGGCGATTGACAATCGCCCCTACGGGTGAATAGGCGGCGCTTATGTCATTAATAAGGAACATTCGGAAAAATTTCGGTTTATATATGATGGCCGTGCCGGGCCTGCTTTTCTTCGCCACGTTCTCCATGTTCCCCACATACTGCCACACGCTCGCGTTCAAGGACTACAGGCCGATGGACGGGATTTTCGGCAGCGCCTGGGCCGGGCTGCAGAACTTCCGGTTCTTCTTTAGCAACAGCGACTGGCTCAACGTCACAAGGAATACCCTCACGTTGAACTTCATGTTCATCTCGCTCACGATATCGATAGCGCTGTTGATTGCGATATTCCTTGACGAAGTGGGGAACGCGTTTGCCAAGCGGTTCATGCAGTCGTTGATATTCCTCCCGTATTTTGTGTCGTGGCTGGTCGTGTCCATACTGGCGTTCGCACTCCTCAACCAGTCCACGGGCGTCATCAATGTCGTGCTGCGCGCGTTCGGGCAAGAAGGCCTGCCATTTTACAACACGGCCGATGTCTGGCCGGCAATACTCACATTTATATATGTATGGCGCTTTTGCGGGTGGTACTCCATAATATTTCTTTCCGCTATCACCGCTATCTCGCCGGATTTTTACGAGGCGGCGAGAATCGACGGCGCGAACAGGGTTCAGCAGGTTTGGCACATAACCCTCCCGCTGTTGCGCGGCACCGCTATAATGCTCGTGCTGTTGGCGGTCGGGCGGATATTCTACGGGGACTTCGGGATGATTTACGGCATCGTCGGCGACAACGGACTGCTGTACGAGACGACGGATATCATAGACACTTTTGCCTTTAGGGCATTGAGGCGGTCCGGTGATTTTGGGATGGCGGCGGCGGTGACGCTGTACCAGTCGGTCATGGGTTTCATCACGATACTCATCTTTAACAGGCTGATCAAAGCCGTCGACAAGGACTACGTGCTGTTTTAGGGGCTGCCGGGGCTATCGGCGGTCGGCGGGCTGTCGGGAGCCGAGGGGTTGTCGAGGGCTGTCGGGGGCTGAGGGCTACACGGGGATCACAGGGGCCGGGAGTTACGGGGAACTTCAGGGGAAATAAGATATGAGAAACAGGGTCGCAAGTTCCATTGCGGACAACATATACCGGACGATCGTCTACATAGTGCTGATCGTCGTCACCGTCGTCTGTTTTTTTCCGTTCTACCTAGTGGTGCTTAACTCCTTCACCCCGCAGAGCGCCATCATATCCGGTGGGTTCCGCCTCTTCCCCGCAGGCTTTACCTTGGATACATATAAATTCCTGTTCGCCGGAAGCCAGGTTTTCAACAGCTACAAGGTCACTGTGACGGTCGTGTTTGTCGGCACGGTCTGCTCCGTGCTGGTCACAAGCATGTACGCGTATGTGATCGCCCACCCCAAGGTCAAGATACGGCGGGTTCTCTCGTTCATCACGTATTTCGCGATGCTGTTCGGGCAGCCCCTCGTGGGCTTCTATATACTCATGGTCAACTTTTTAAAGCTAAAGAACACGTTCTTCGCGCTGTTCCTGCCCTACCTGATCAACCCTTTTTATTGCTTCATACTCGTGGCTGCCTTTAGGGAGTTCGCTTTTGAGCTGACGGAGTCGGCGTCTATCGACGGCGCTTCCGACGTCCACGCCTTTTTCAGGATCGTTCTGCCCGTCGTGGCGCCCAGCATAGCCACGATCGCACTCTTTTACGCGCTCATGTTCTGGAACGACTGGTGGCTGGCGCTTCTGTATATCGACAAGAACAGCATGCATCCCCTGCAGATGATGCTCAGGCAGATGATATCCAACCTTGACATATCCAAATACCTGGGGGGCGCGGCTACGTACCTGAACATATCGGCGCCGAACGACGGCATCAAAATGGCGACAGTGTGCGTCACCATTGGGCCTATTTTGCTGGTGTACCCCTTTATACAGCGCTTTTTCGTCAAGGGCATAGCGATCGGCGCTGTCAAAGGGTGAAATAAAAATATAAAACGATGAAATTAAAACAGAGGGGTAAAAGGGGGAAAACGATGGACAAGAAAATACGGCTGATTACATGCTTTGCGCTGGCGCTGACGCTGCTGCTGGCAAGCTGCGGGGGCGGGGCGCCGTCCGGTTCGGGCGCGGCCACGACGGCAGCAGCCACTGCGGCGGCGGAGGCGACGACGGCAGCGGCAGCCGCTACAACCGCCGCTACGACAGCCGCAGCCACCACAGCAGCAGACAACAGCGGCGACGCGGACTCATCCACAGTAACGTTAAAAATTACGTTCCCCGGGGAGCAGCCCATAGACTGGGACATGATGGCTGCCGAGATTTCCAGGGAGGTCCGCAAGGACGGCATCAACATCGAGCTGGACGGCACATTCACGCCCTTTTCGGACCTGGTCCAAAAAAACCAGCTCATGATGAACGCCCAGGAGCCCATTGACATGATATTCGACGCTCAGTGGGTCACATGCATCGAGATGTGCGCCAATGGCATATACGCGGAGATTGAAGATCTGCTGAACGAGTACGGGCAGGACATAATCGACACGCGCGGCGGACTGATGCGCGCCGGATACTTTAGCGGAAAGCTGTACGGGGTGCCGATGGGTTCTGTGGTCAAGCAGCCCCGGTCTTGGTACGTGCGCTATGATCTGCTGAAGGAAGCGGGCATCGACGAGCTTCCCAAATCCTATGACGAACTGGTCGAGGGCTCATATATCCTTAAAGAGCATTTCCCGAACATGCCCATCATCCAGGCCAAGAACCTCATCGCGGACAGGTCCGTCGAGTTGGACGTCATCGACGCCACCGGCGGCAGTTCTGGCACGTTCTACCTCGAGCCCGGCATCTCCACGATCAAGCACATCGCCATGGAGGGGAAGGACGGGGTATTTTGGCCGGAGCTGGAGCGGGCGCGCCAGTTGTTCGTCGACGGGATCATCAATAACGACGCGTTGAGCGTGAATGACAACCGCACATTTTTCTACGAGGGGAAGTGCATCATAGCCACGGCGCCGGACATCGGCTTCCAGGACTTCGGGGCGCTGATGGGCCTGATCAACTCCATTGAGGGCTCGGACCCCCAAAACATCACGTTCCACACATTGGATGACGGCGTCGACCATTCTGCGTTTGCGCTGAACAATTTCCAGTTTTTGCCGGTGTGGTCGAGCAACAAGGAGCTGTCCATCCAGTTCTTGAACTGGAGCGCGCAAAGCCAGGCGAACTACGATTTGATCGCATACGGGCAGGAAGGCGTGCATTGGGAGCCTGTGGGCGACCACCAGTACACGATCACGAGCGACAGATGGAGATGGTTCCCGTACGCATGGGTATGGAACCCTGTGCACGACAGGATACTCGATATTATTACGGGCGACGCACTGGAGTTGGAGAAGGCGTGGAGGCGGGTGGATCATTTCCTGCCGTCGCCATTGGTCGGGTTCAACTACGACCGGAACATTTCAAGAGAAGTGAGGGACGCCTGGGCGGTGTACAACACGATTTTGGATAAGTATACGCCTGCGCTCATCGGGGCAATCGACCCGGCGGAAGCGTTTGAAAGGTGGCTCGCGGAGGACGGCGACAATATAAAAATCATTCTCGACGACATGCAGAGGCAGCTCGACGAGCACTTGGCATCGCAATGACAATGATCCTATAGCAATTATAGCGTTAAAAATTAAAAAGGGCGGCCCTCCGAAAAATATATGGGGGGCCGCCCCTTTGTTGATTTAATTTGTAGATTTATTTGTTGATTGTTAACGGCGCCGTTATTGAAGCATGTCGTGCAGTGCTTCATACGCCGCCCGGGCGTCGCTTGCGTTGCGGTTGAAATCTGACGCGGGGTTGTCCAGCTCGTTGGCGAGATCCGCGTCTATGTTTTTCAAGATGGAAGCCGCCGCTATCTGATCCGACATCACTGCCGCTGTCATAATGTTCAAAAACTGCCGGGACTCGTCGTTTTCGACATTGCCCATGTGGTTGATGCGTAGGATGGCTTCGCTTAATTGCTTTTGCATGGAGTCGCAGATCGCACGCAAATTATCTGTCTCCCCGTCGCTTGCCATATGTTCATTGATTGCGTTCATCATTCTATCGTGCAATGATAATAGCCCCATGTATTCGCTCAAAATAGTGTCGGATATCGTGGACGGGGCGCCGGGGGCGTTGGTTTCGCCGGGGGCGCTGGGGGCGCTGGGGGCGTTGGTGGTGCTGGTGGCGTTGGTGGTGTTGGCGGCGTTCATGGCGCTGGCGGCATTGGTGGCGTTGACATTGTTGGTAGTGTCGGCGGCGTTTACGGCGTCAGCGTCGTCAGCGTTTTCAACAGCGCCAGCGACGCCAAAGGCGCCGTTTACGCCGGGGGCGCCGTTGACAGCGTCGGCATCGTCAGCGGCACTAGATGTGTCGTTTGCATCGGAGTTACCGTTTGCGTCAGAGGCATCAATTTCGTCGGAGGAACCGAGGGAGCCATTACTTGCGCCATTATTGCGCGATCTCGCTATTATGGTTCGCGTCGGCCGGCTCGAGTCGCCGTCCCGCGTGCTGTCTGCCGCGAAGTTCCTTTCGCCAGACGATCCGAACGGCCATTCTATGCCGGAGCCGCCGTCTGTAAACCATAAAAAACGGGGGAGCGTCACACTGGGCGCGAGCGTAGATATAAAATATACCAAAGCGCCGGCGCCGATGATTATGAGGATCAGCGACAGACACCCTTTAAGCCCTACCCCATCGTTTGCGATTTTTTTCTTAGTCGCGTTGGGCGCCGCCTGTTCGGGGCTGCCGTTCACGTCGGCATTTCCGTCTCCGCCGTCCATGCCACTCTTGCCGTCTTTACCGCCTTTACTGTCCCCGCCGCTTTTACCGTCCCCGCCACTCTTGTCGCCCCTGCCACCTTTGCGGCCTTTTCCGTTCTTGCCGCCCCAGCTTCTTTTACTGCCCTTGCCGCCCTTGCCGTTTTCGCCATTTTCGATATTATCGGCATCGTCAACATTGCCGCCCGATGATAGCCAGGTTACGGAATTATTTATCTCTTCAATCTTTCTTTCATTTTTGCTATCATTTTTATTCTCATTTTTATAATCATTCATATCGCTCATAAGTCAGTCATCAAGTCCATTATTTAAGTTTATGTGAGTTTATGTAGTAAGTGTTTCATTCCGTCAGCCAATCAGTTTTTCGAGCTCCTCCAAAGCGGCTTCAAAAGCCCGCATCGCGCCTTCCACGGGCGCCGGGGTCGAAAAATCCACCCCTGTGCTTTTCAGCAATTCAAGCGGGTAGTCGCTGTCGCCGCTCGCCAGGAATTCCATGTAGCTCTCGACTGCGGGCGCGCCCTCGGCTTTAATGCGGCGCGCTATCGACATGGCCGCCGATATGCCCGTCGCGTATTGATATACATAAAAAGCGCGATAAAAATGCGGTATCCGCGCCCATTCCATCGCTATCTCCGGGTTCACGCCCACTTCGTCCGCGAAAAATTTGTCGTTCAATCCCTTATATGCCTCCGAAAGGGCGTCAGCGGTCAACGCCGCGCCTTCGAGCGCATTTTTGTGGATGATCCGCTCAAATGCCGCGAACATGGTTTGGCGGAACAATGTCCCCCGGATCGTCTCTAGCTGCCTGTTGAGCAAATACGCCTTTTCGGCGGGATCGGCCGCCCCGCCAATCAAATGCTCCAGCACGAGGCTTTCGTTCACCGTCGAGGCGACCTCCGCGACAAAAATCTTATACCCGCAGTAAATATACGGCTGCTTCCCATTCGTATAGAACGAGTGCATCGAGTGACCCAGTTCGTGCGCCAGCGTCAGCACGTCGTCCACCCTGTTTTGGTAGTTCATGAGTATATACGGGTGCGAGCGGTATGTCCCCCAACTGTACGCGCCGTTGGTCTTGTTGACATTTTCAAATACGTCTATCCAGCCTTGCGCAAAAGCGTTGTCCAAGTCGCGCAGATAGCGGTCGCCGAGGGGCGCCAGCCCCTCCTTGACGTAGCGCACAGCCTGTTCGTATGTGACCTCGCGGTCGGCGGACGCCACCATCGGGGCGTAAAGATCGTACATCGCAAGCTCCGGCAGCCCGAGCGCCCGCTTGCGCAGCCGAAGGTACCGGCGCAGGAGGCTAAGGTTCGCGTCAACGGTATCAACCAGCCGGTCATACAGCGCCACAGGCACCATGTCGTCGTCGAGGGACATCTCTATGCTGGAGCCGTACTTTCTGACAATTGAGTAAAATTTGTCCTTCTTGACGCTGGACGACAGCGACGCGGCTATGGTGTTGCGGTACTTGGTATATGTGGCGTACAGGCCGAGAAACGCCCTTTCGCGGACGCCCCGGTCCGGGTTTTCCAGATAGCGTATGTACCGCCCCTCCGACAGCTCGGCTATATTGCCGTTTTCGTCCTCAATGTCGGGGAACTTCATGTCCGCGTTTGTCAGCATCGTAAATATATCGTCGGCGGCGTTCAGCGGCTCGCCGGCGAGCGCGAGGATGGCTTCCTCCGCCTCGGAGAGTATGTGCTCTTGCTGGCGGAACAACTCGGCCATGTAGTGTGTGTAAACGGCCAGCTCCGCGCTCTCGCCCAGCAGCGCGTCGATCCGCGCCCTGCCGGCGGCGAGCAGCTCCGGCGCCATGTATGAACAGGCGGTGGAAACCTCCGTGTACAAGCCGAGCGCCTTGTCCGTAAATCCCTGGTATTTGTCGTTCGTGTTGTCCTCGTCCCGGCGCATTTTGGCATAGGCGTAGAGCGTCTCGCAGCGCGAAGATATGTCGTTGCGCAACGTCAGGCATTCGAGCAGCGTCGCCGCGCTTTCAGCGATCCTGCCCCGATAGTCTGCGAGGGCTTTGTGCCCTTCGAGAAGCGCTGCAAGCTCCCGCTCCCAATGCTCGTCGCTCATGAACATGTCTTCCAGCTTCCACTTGTATTCTGGCGCGATTTCAGAGCGCTTCGGTATCCGCCCCGCCGCCGCGCCGTCTGCCGCTGAGCCGCCTGCGTCGACGCCGCCCGCCGCCGCGCCGCCCAGGCGCGCCCGCAGCAATTTTGCATACTTCATAGGCTCAATGTTGAAATCATTACCCATTATCATAATTTACGTATGCCGTTATTATGCGCGGCATGTCCCTTTCATATAGTTACAGGCATGTCCCTTTCATATAGTTACCACACATTTCAAGTCAAGATCAGTATAACATAAATATTAAATTTATTACGTTAGCATCATCACTGTTTTAAGTTGATTTTTTAATATCAATGGGCGCTGATTCTAAATCGTTTTATTGCGCCGCCGTGTTTTTGATATAATAAGGCATAAAAAGAGTGAATAATCCATCATATGATATACATAATGCGGGGGCATGCATGACATGAAAGATAAACAGGCGATCCATATAGAATATTTGTCGGACAACGACATTTTCGCGGAAAACATAGCCGGGTGGATATTCAACGAGTTCATTAAAGGCATCAGGCACGGCATTTCATATGAGCAGATATTGCTGTCAGTCAAGACCTGCCATAAAACTACGCTGCCGGTCCGCTTTGCCGCCAAGTCGGGGGCCAGGTGCGTGGGCACGGTCAGCGTAGTGCAAAACGATTTGCTGTACAGGGACTACGCCCCGTGGCTCGCTTCCCTGTACGTCGACGCCCCATACAGGAAACTGGGGATCGGTGAGATGCTGGTTGACAAAGCAAAAGAGACCGCCGCCGCTTTGGGCTATTCGGAACTGTACCTGCGTACGGAACACGCCGGAAAATACTATGAACGGTTGGGCTGGCAATATGTCGAGTCCTGCGTGGACGAATTTAAGCTCAATACAGATGTCTACAAATATACCGGCTTGTAGTTTTATCAAGATGAACTTTCTTATGAAAGAAAAACAGCATAAAAGCATGGCATTCTCGAGCAAAGTAAACAGCAAAAAGCATGGCGCTCTCGCGCAATGTTGACAGGTTTGAGCCGTTATCGGGGGTAGCATGATTAAGTATAGAATAGTTATTTATATCCTTTGTATATCGTTTAGCATTGCCGGGTGTTCTGCTTTTGGCAGGGCAGATCCAGAAGAACAGTCCAATGCCTATTTTGTAGCGTTTAAGGCTATCTATGACACCAGCTCTGCGCTAAATTCCGGCAATTACCTTGCGCTGGACCTTTCAAATGTAATGCTGACCGACACAGAACCTTTGATATCCTTAGTGCAGGACTTTTGCGACGATAATGGATACATTCTTTTGCTGGACACCAGGGAAGGCTTGAAAGAAAAAGGGTACATAACGACTCTAAGCTTTACGGATGGGTTCCTCTTTACTTTTGAAGATGTGGAACTAAAAAGCAACTCCCTGGTGACAAGAGTTACGAAATGGAGCACAA
>Ga0099364_10010907_pt1 | contig 12465 bp, 7 predicted proteins | sample TergutTh196P3_FD_73070 | JGI IMG/M metagenome (GOLD analysis project Ga0099364, IMG submission 73070) | Microcerotermes parvus P3 segment gut microbial communities from Pointe-Noire, Republic of the Congo - Th196 P3 | ecosystem: Host-associated > Arthropoda: Insects > Digestive system > Gut ... | reverse complement strand
CTTTTCGAAATTATCCGTCTATCAAATACATAAATGTTGCTCCGCTGGTATATGCTCCCGTTTCTCTGAGTACCGCAAATCATGAGCTTGAGCCGATTATATCGGTCATGGACAAATATATAGCTGTGGGAGGAATTGACAAACTGTATGAGTTATATAAGGCAGGGAAACACGAATACGCAAAATATAATTTCAACATATCTCTCACTGATGCCGAGAGAACTTATTTGGACAGTTTGGCCGCAAGAGGCGTCAAAATATCTTTAGCCGCAGAAAGCGATAGTTATCCGGTCAGTTTTTACGATAAGGCTGAAAAAAAATTTAAAGGTATAGCAATAGATGTTTTAACAGAAATAAGCAAACTAACCGGTATTGAATTTGAAATTGCAAACGACAAAGACGCGCCGTGGGCCAAAATACTCAAAATGCTCAAGACAGGCGAAGCCTCTCTGATTACAAAATTACTAATTACAGAAGAAAGAAAAGAATATTTCATATGGTCCGATACGCCGTATTTTTCTTCTCCTTACGCATTTATATCAAAATCGGATTTTCCAAATCTTGAGTTACATCAAAAGGCGCTGGCAACAGTGGGTATTCTCATAGGCTCTGCTTACGAAGAAATGTACAACACATGGTTTCCCAACAGCACGAAAATCAAACTTTATGATTCTACAGATGATGCGCTGGATGCCCTTGAAAAAGATGATATAGATTTAATTTTTGAGTCTGAGTACACGCTTCTCTACCAACAAAACTATCGTGAAAAATCAGGATATAAAATAAATTACGCTTTCCCCGTTTCTACCGATTCATATTTCGGATTCAATAAAAATGAAAAAATATTATGCTCGATTGTTAACAAAGCCATGCTTTACATAAATACGGACAAAATTTCCAAAGACTGGACAAGCCGCGTTTATGACTATTCAACAAGATATGCAAAACAAATAACGCTTTATGTGTCCCTGTTTACTGTTGTCCTCATGGCGGTACTTTGTGTTTTGCTAATAGTAACAAGAAAAAATACCAAAAAAAGAAAGACTATCGCGGAGCAAAGCAATCTACTGAATACCGTAAACAATATGTCTGCCATCCTGCTTGAACCGAATATAGATAAATTTGAAGAAAACTTATTTCATTCTATGGGATTGCTGGTAGAGGCCATTGGCATTGACCGTATGCGCATCTGGAAAAACCATGCCGCTGACGGTGAGTTGTATTGCACAATGTTGTATGAATGGTTAGGCAACGCGGCGCCTCTGCATGACAACGTATCTACCGGACATATACCATACAGCCAAAAATTACCCGGGTGGGAAGCAATACTGTCGCATGGTAAATGTATAAACGGCTTAGTGCGTGATATGCCTCCGGTTGAACAGGCGAAGCTTTCATCCCATGGCATCATATCAATTTTAGTAGTGCCGATGTTTTTACATGAACAATTCTGGGGCTACATCGGATTCGATAATTGCCGTGAGGAACGAATATTTTCTGAAACCGAAGAAATGATCCTGCGCTCCGCCAGCCGTCTGATTACCAACGTACTGTTACGTCAGGATATGTCTCAAAATCTTCAATCTGCCCTTGAAAAAGCTCAGGATGCAAGCCGCGCAAAAAATGACTTCCTTGCCAAAATGAGCCATGAGATACGCACTCCCATGAACGCAATAATTGGCATGGCAGAACTTGCCCTGCGCGTCGAAGAATTTGATTCTGCCCGCGAACACATCCGGACACTCAAACAGGCCGGCTCAAACCTTCTATACATAATTAATGAAATTTTGGATTTCTCAAAAATTGAGACCGGCAAATTAGAAATCATTACCGAAGATTATTTGTTTGCATCTTTAATAAATGATGTAATCAACATTATCAAAATGAAAATCGTCGATTCAAGGCTGCGTTTCACGGTAAACATAGACAGCGGGATACCAGGCTCGCTAATCGGAGATGAAATAAGAATTCGACAAGTACTGCTTAATCTTTTAAGCAATGCCGTTAAATATACTAAAAGGGGCCATGTTTCCTTTACCGTATATGGAAACATGGTTGATGAAAACACTATTAACCTGATCATGGAGGTAGCAGACTCAGGCAGAGGCATAAAACAGGAAGATATTAAAAACCTGTTCGGCGAATATGCCCAACTTGATTTGGAAAAAAACAGAAACATCGAAGGAACAGGGCTGGGACTTGTCATAACAAAAAATATTCTCAAAGCTATGGACGGAGAAATCAGCGTCAGCTCAGAATACGGAAAAGGCAGCGTCTTTACAGTCATGCTGCCGCAAAAATTTAACTCTCGTCAGGCAACAGCTTCTGTTGAAAATCCAAACGAAAAAAGCGTGATCGTGTACGAACATCGAAACATTTATGCCAACTCCATTGCCTACAACATTGAAAACTTAGGCGTAAGCTATACGCTTATATTAAACAATTCCGAACTATATGAAAAAATGTCAAACTTGGAATATGCCTTTGTTTTCATTTCATATGCTCTGTTTATGGAAAACAAAGATGCCATATTGAGGTTTAGGACAAAAGCAAAAATTGTTATACTTACCGAATTTGGCGAAGCAATTCTGGATAAAGACTTAAACGTCCTTGTCATGCCGGCACATTCCATATCCATTGCCGATATATTAAACGGCGTATCCGATTCCTTTTCATACAGCGAAAGCAATGAACTCATCATAAAGTTTGCAGCGCCGGAAGCAAAGATTCTTATTGTCGACGATATCGACACAAATCTAAAAGTAGCCGAAGGTCTGCTCTTGCCATATAAAATGCAGATAGAACTGTGCAGCAACGGTTTGCAGGCTTTTGAAGCGGTAAAGCGCGAGAATTACGATATCGTATTCATGGATCACATGATGCCTGAATTAGACGGCATTGAAGCTACAGTAGCTATTCGCTCATTAGAAGGCGAACGCTTCAAGACCTTGCCTATAATTGCGCTGACGGCCAACGTTGTTTCAGGAATGCGGGAAACATTTATGGAGAAGGGGCTTGACGATATGCTCGCAAAACCCATAGACGTACTCAAGTTAGATGAAATACTTAACCGGTGGGTACCAAAAGAAAAAAAACAATACGTAGAGACGGTAACCTACCGCCCGAAAGAACAAACGGTAACAGACAACAAAAACACTGCACTTATAAACAAGTCCGAATGGCTCATCCCCGGCGTCGATACGGCAAAAGGTCTTGTCATGACCGGCGGCACGGCAGAGGGCTACCGCCAGGTACTTTCCATATTTCGCAAAGACGCACAAGAGCGGCTGCCCCTGCTGCAAACCGCACCTGAAACGGATACCATGCCCCTATTTATTACTCAGCTTCACGCCCTTAAAACAGCATCGGCCTCAATCGGAGCTAAAGAGGTATCGGGCTTGGCAGCAGAACTTGAAGCCGCAGGCAAAGCCGGAAATATTGCCCTCATTCGGGAAAAGCTGCCCGACTTTGCAAACCGCCTTGCAAAAGTGGCCGAAGAAATCAGGCTTTGGGAAATTTCCGCAGGAGAACCAGCAAAGCCGGAAAACTTAGAAACGCAAGAACAGAATCTTTCAACAACGCTGCCATTTTTGGTTAAACTAACAGTAGCTCTGGGGTCTCAAAACGTTGCAGAAATCGACCGTATTTTGAATGAACTCAACCATAAATCGTTAAATACGAAAATTAAAGAGGCCCTGGGACAAATATCCGACTATGTGTTGCTGGCTGAATATGATAACGCCTTAGAAATTGTAGATGAATTAATTGCCGCAAACGACTAAGACAGTTTCCAGGCGACAGGCGCTGAGATATTATACTGCTTATGTCGGTTTTGAGTCCAACCTTGGCTCTTGAATTGTGCCACAAATATCATCTGCGTTCTCCCTGCCCTTTAAAAAATTTTTTACTATTTTTATTATTGACTTTTACATAATGCTCTGTTATTTATTTCAATGATGACAATGATAAAATTATCTCTGACCATTTTACTGCTCTGCATCGCCTCAGCGTCATTTGCCGCCGTCTATGATGCGTCTTCGCTGCACAATTCGGTGAAACGCAGTTCCAGCGTCAAAGACCTTTTTCTTGAGCGCTGGAACCTCATAGAAGAAAACAAGTACTGTTTTGACCTCTTTGGAACATTAAACTGGGTCAATAATTTTCAAATATATACTATAAGCCGCCAACCCGGACAGGAAGGCGTAAAGAAACCTGAAGATATGCGCCTTGTGAGAACCTATGGCGGACTCGCCTTACTAATTCCGCTCAGTTTCGACACCCAAAACAAAACAGCCAAATACATGCTTGGACTTTCAACAGCCGGTTACCACTACGGGCTTACCAAAAGGTCTACCGTAAGACGAGGAGATGCCGGAAATACATCTATAACCGATTATAAATTCACGCAGTTTTTTGACGATATTTTTGCGGCCTCCTTTTTTTGGAAAACATATATCAATGTTCATACCGGAGCGCTTGTAAACAATGCGGTTGAGCCGCGCGATGATGGCACCATGCGTTATTTTGGCCCCTCATCATCAGCAAGAGCAAGCTGGTTTTTATCATCTAACCTGCTTTCATTCTTAGATTTCAACTTTATAATGAAAGACAGCCAATTTGATATATTTGACATAAACGTATCCCCCACTAAGATTTATACCATGTTTATAGGCGAACTTCCATGGTATGTTCCGGAACTTACATTGGGCATTAAAAGATTTACATACAATGACGCCTTTGAAGCTGCGTGGGTAAAGACCAACAAAGCCGAACTTGATGGAAGAGACAGCGCCAAATTGACGCTGTTTACTCTGTTGCTTGAGAAAAAATTCAACAAGGCGCTGTATGCCGACTATTATATGACCTTTCAGCGCGCCTCTGAAAAACTGATCGAAAAAAGAAACGACGAAAAACTTAACCTGAGACCCGTAAAAGAAATAAGAGCCGTTGTCGGCTGCGACTTTTTGTCCAAAAGTTCTTTGAAACTTATAACAGAAGCGGGTTTGTGCCAATACTGGGATGAAGCCATGCCATTTCATTCCAAATCTGACAGGTACAAGACTAACGGTTTATTTGGCTCCATTGATTTTGGAACCGGACGTCCCGGCGATTCCGTATCTGCCGGCATTAAATTTACATGTTCGTACAACGATTCAAATGAGCTTAAAAAACTCATAGAGGCTGCCAACAAGGTAGTTGTGCAGGGAGACTTTTATTTATCATTAAAATTATATGATTGGTAATATGAAAACACAAATAATATGTCTTGCAATATGCTTTTTAGTGACAGGCTGCTCCTATGGAATGGATTGGCTTGAAGCAGCGCTCATGGAACGCGCAAGTTTTTCAATAGACGTTTCTTATAATTCAGGCAATCTGACCGTATCATGGTCTGAAAGCCCCTCTGATGACAAGAGTTTTGGCGGTTATGAAATTTATATGATACTGCAGCCTTGGAACGAATTCGGCACATATGAAGTTATTGCCGCTCGCCATAGCTTATATTCATCATCCTCACATTTTTTCCGCCATGATATTTTTTTAGGAAACAGCTCCCAGAAATCTATAACTATCCCAGTGACTATGTCAGACCTAACCTCTAAATTAGGCGGTAAAGGTGAATATTATGTGCGGGTTGGAATTATTGCAATGGATAAAAAAGATAAGGAAACCTATTATAGCGCAACTATTCCATACGACTATAATAACTACTCATCTATCGATAAAATAAGCGGCTACAAAGCGGTTTATATTGATTAGTAACTCATTATGAGGCGTCGAAGCCACATCAGACATGACGGCAACTGTAAAGCAATGAAGGTACATTAACTTGTATCAGTTGCTTTTCGCCCGCCAAAGGCGGGCGGGACAGGCTGCAAAACAAATATATTGATTAACTTATATACCTGCCGTTGAACTCATCTGCCCTTGGGCTTTCAGTATAGTCTGCTACTAATTTTTTTAAAAGCGAACGCACATCGGCATTGGAAAACCCTACAGGCGGCGATTGATACTCTCGCAAAAATTTTTGCACTTCATCCGGTACGGCGCTTTCTTTTTTCATGAATATTTTATTATTGGACGTTTTAACAAGGTCTTTATCGTCGTGAAATATTTCTTCACTAAGCTTTTCGCCCGGACGAAGCCCTGAGTATTCTATTTTGATGTCCTCGTCGGGAACAAGCCCGTGCGCTTCTATGAGTCTGCGGGCAATACCGGCAAGATTATGCTGTTTCCCCATATCGAGTACAAAAATTTCTCCGCCAGCCGAAACAGCGGCCGCATTGATTACAAGAAGGCTTGCCTCGTTTATGCTCATAAAGTAACGCCCAACATCGGGATGAGTCACAGTCACAGGGCCGCCGTTTTTTATTTGCTCCAAAAAAAGCGGTATGACCGAGCCGCGGCTTCCTATAACATTTCCAAAACGGACTGATGCCGTTTTGAGGCCGCCCTGAACGCAGTACTGCGAGGTTATCATCTCACAGAGGCGCTTCGTGGCGCCCATGACGCTTGTTGGGCGCACAGCCTTATCGGTTGATATAAATATAAAATGAGAAACCTTATTCAGCGAGGCGGCCTCAAGAACATTTCGGGTGCCTGAGACATTGTTCATAAACGCCTCAAGTTCGTTGTATTCCATGAGAGGAACATGTTTGTGCGCAGCCGCATGGAATACAATATCGGGTTTAAATTCGCGCATAAGCGAATCAATCATATGAAAATTCTTAACGTCTGCAATGCGATAAAATATTTCAGGCTTCTTTTTCATAAACGGCACATAGAGGTTCATGGATTTTATCAGGGTATATATGGAATACTCGCCGCGCCCAAGCGCAATAATGCGTCTTACGTTAAACTTAAGAAGCTGCCTGCATATCTCAGAGCCGATGCTTCCTCCGGCGCCGGTTACAAGAACCGTGCTTTCGGAAAAACGTCCATGTATTGCATCTACATCAACAGAATACTCGTCGCGCTCTAAAAGAGCCGATACCGATATATCTTCCAAAGCTGGAATGAGGGGCATTGAATCAAAATATTTTTCACCCTCGGGCAAAATATGTATGCTTATTTCGGGATGCCCCATAATTATTTGCATAATTTTGTTTATGGCGCTGTGCGAGACGGATGGCATGGCTATGATTATGCTCTTTACTCTGTGAGAGGCAATTAGATCAGGAATCGATGATGAAAAACCAAGTACTTTTTTCCCGTGGAAATCAAGTCCCTGTTTTGCTGGGTCATCGTCAACAAAGCCTGATACCTCAATCAGTCTTCCACGGGCGCGAAACTCCTCAAGAAGAGAGCGTCCGGCCTCGCCTGCGCCGACAATAAGAATATGTTCTCTGCGGGTCATGCGGTGAATTTCCTGTTTTACCGGCTTTTGTCAAGAGCTTTCTTGTTCTCTTTGGAGCCTTCTCTGTTTTTTATCTTGACTCATTGCAGGGCATCTTATGGACTGCCCAAAACTCAGCTATAAGGAACAAGATGAAACTGTGCATTGTTGGTCTTCCTCAAACAGGAAAAAAACTCTTTTTTGAACTTCTGATGGGCTCATCCATAAATACAGACAGGCAAAAAACTATAGCCGGAGTTGCCGAAATAAAAGACGCCCGTTTTGAATCGCTTGCGGCAATGTATCAACCTAAAAAAAAGGTCAACGCCCGCATAAACTTAACTCTGCTTCCCGGATTTGAAACCGGGAGCGCTGAAAAAGATATATTTAAAGACATAAATGATGCCGACACAATCTGTCATGTCGTAAGGGCGTTCAATGATGACTCCGTATACCATGTAAGCGGTTCGGTAAACCCGCTCAGAGATATAGAAAGCATTAATTCCGAACTGCTTTTGCATGACCTTATCTTTATAGAAAAAAGGATGGAGCGCATAATAAAAGACAATAAAGTCCGTTTCGAAAAACGCCTGCAGGAAGAAGAAAAAATATTAACCCGTTTTCGTCAGCATCTCGAATCCGACAAGCCGCTGCGCACGGCCTCTGTATCCGATGAAGAAGCCAAACTTATATCAGGCTACCCTTTCCTTACTAAAAAGCCGCTTCTCATAGCGCTTAACGTAAATGATGCTTCGGAGGTTAAAATAGAGGCGCTTGTTAAAATATGCGAAGAGTCTATGATGGATATAATAAGCATTCCGGTAAAAACCGAATGGGAAATATCGCAGCTTGAGAGCGCCGAAGAACAGCGTGAGTTTATGAACGATGCAGGTATTGCCGAATCCGCCCTTTCCATGCTTTCATCTCATATGATAAAGGCGCTTGGATTAATCTCGTTTTTTACCGTCGGCAAAGACGAAGTAAGACAATGGCTCATACGTTCAGGTTCCTCTGCACCGGAGGCGGCAGGAGCAATCCATACCGACATTCAACGCGGATTTATAAGGGCAGAGGTCATGAAATACGCCGACCTTATGGAACACGGCACTGAAGAAAACCTTAAAAAAACCGGGAAATTTCATGTCATGGGGAAGGATTATATTGTAGAAGACGGTGATGTTATAAATTTTAGGTTTAATGTTTGAATCATTTGCGCCGGATTGCGTCCGGCAGAGGCGTCAAGAGGCTTTGCGGCAGCCCTGCCAGACAGGATGTCTCAATGCCAACGCGCGACAGGAGGTCGCAAAAAGCGTTGGCGGCCAAACAGGATGTTTCAATGTCGGCGCATGACAGGATGTCATGAAAAGCGCCGACCTTGACAATCCCCCGGAGTCTTCAATCGGCAGACAGCCTTGCGCGCGTATTCTCCCGCGCCGTGCTTCTCGCACGGTCTGCGAGTGACGCGCGTAGAGGTGTCCGCCGCTACACGGCGGACGATTTGGGGTCTGGTTGGATACCTGAATTTTTGGTGATGAGTTGGAGTATATTTGAAACAGATAAGATTGCCGGATGCTGCGAGTTAAAATTTTCCTCTGCAGGTATTGTTTTAAACGATGGTTTTGGTAGTTAGTCTTTTTAAGACATCAAAAAGTGTTGCATTTTTTATATAGAATGAATAATATGGGGTATTATTTGTGTAGAGTATGGGAAAGTATATATATTTGGGCGTTATAGGCAACCTAAGCGAGAATGCGGTGGGAAAATGACAGAAAAACGGAAATTCATCTAAAAACAAAAAATATGACATTCAATGAATTAGCAGAAAAAGTTTTAGCGGAAGGAAAGATACCGTTAACCGCAAATGAAATCTGGGCTTTGGCGACGGAGAAAGGGTATGACAAAAAACTCAATAGTGATGGTCAAACTCCTTGGGCATCGCTTGCTGCAAAACTATATGTTAGCGTAAAAGATGACCCTAAATCGCCTTTTGCGCAGACAGATAGCAGACCTAAAAAATTCTACTTAAAATCTCAATTTACTCAACTCGACCTTTCCGAAAAAGCGCTTTCCAAAGGGCCAGCCGTTAAGAAAAAGAAGTTCGACTATTTAGAAAAGGACCTTCATCCTTACTTGACATATTACGCTTACTATCATCTACATTGTTATACAAAGACAATAAATCATTCACAATCTTCAAAAAAAGAATTTGGGGAATGGGTTCATCCTGATATGGTTGGTTGTTATTTTCCGCTTGAGGATTGGAAACAGGAAGTCTATGAGTTAAGTTCTTCCATTGGAAATATTTCTGTTCGTCTATTATCGTTTGAACTTAAACGAGAATTGAGTTTTGGAAATTTACGAGAAAGTTTCTTCCAAACTGTTTCAAATTCGTCTTGGGCAAACTAAAGTTATTTAGTTGCTGCTGAAGTTTCTAATGAACCTGATTTTAGAGATGAACTCGCTCGATTTTCGACATCGTTCGGTATTGGAGTAATCAAACTAAATCTTGACGACCCACATTCTACTGAAATTATTTTCCCTGCAAAATACCGTGAAACACTTGATTGGGAAACAATAAACAAATTGACAATGAATGCCGACTTTAAAGAATTCATATCAACTGTAAAAATTGACATCACAAGCAAGAAAATTCACAAGAAAGAGTATGACTTTGTAGAAGAAATTGAAAATCTACAGCGCAAGTCAAATATTTAGAAATATACATATTGTTGAATATGAAAAATTGGTTGCCGCTAACTGACGGTTTGGAGCAATTTTATAAAAGAATTTTACTACTCTTTGTTATCAGCATTGGATTTGCGAAACGATAAATTTTACGGAAAATAAAACACGGTAAAAGGAGCAAATTTTACCGTGTTTTTAACATTCCTCTACGGCGCTGGGATTCCCGTAATGGTATCATCTATACCGTAAGGGGCTGTGACACCGCTTCCAAGCATATCTACCCCAATATCGGTTCCATTGCCGTATTTGGCCGTGCTGGTACCGCTTACAATCAGCGCAGCGCCGCCATAACCGATGGTGGTAACAGTGTTGGAATTACCTCCGGCGCTACTCCCGTACACCGTGCCGCCGCTCATGATGAAAGTGTTGCTACCGGTGCCAAGACTTACTCCGGCACCGGAATAAACGGAAATATTGCCGGCCACCGAGACATTGCCGTTCATGGTGAAATTGCTACCCTCGTTAAGATTCACTCCGCCGCCATAGTTATTAGAAATGTTGCCGGTCACTTCGGCGCTGTCGTTCATAATGAAGTTGGCGCCCAATACAGCAAACACCCCGCCACCGGAGTTGGCTTTATTACCGGATACTGAGGCGTTGTCCTCCATACTGAAAGTAGAACTGCCCCAAACAACAAACACCCCGCCGCCATAGCGACCAGAGGTATTGCCGGTCACTGTGGCGCTGCCACTCATAGTAAAACTGCCATAACTGACATGCACTCCACCGCCATCGCCACCACCACCGGTATTATTATCGTTTACCGAGGCGTTGTCCTGCATGGTAAATGAGCCGGAATGAATGTACACCCCGCCGCCATGACCACTAGTGGTATTGCCGGTCACTGTGGCGCTGCCACTCATGGTGAATAGGCCGCCGGTATCAACGCTCACTCCACCTCCGTTGCCGGAATAAGTGTTGTCGGTTACCTTTGCGCTGCCCTGCATGATAAAGGCGCCGCCGTTTTGCACACGTACCACTGACTCATTGTTGCCGGAATGCCCTTTCAAAGTGATGTTGTTTCCAATAGTCAGTTCAATGCCGGATTGCCCGCTTGCGCCCACGGTAATGAATCTGCCTTCAGATGTTAGGCTGATTGTGCGCTCCGCACCTATACCGATAATTGTCAACTTGGCGGCGCTTGTATTTAGCGCGCGGGCGGTACTTCCGGCAATGGGTACATCATCGTCAAGCAGAAGAATGTAAGTAGCGGGAGCATTGTTAACATGCATAAGGGCGGCAGAAACATCGTTGACCGGGACGGTATTGATACGTTCGTAAGTTGTCGCCGTTTTCAAATACAGGCCTGCATTTGTTGGGAGTTGCATTACAACAGTAAAGGAGACGCTTGTGAAAGCCGTTTCGCCTACATTATAGGTTACGGTAATTACGGCGTTATATGTTCCGACAGAAAGGCCGGCGTTTGGCCGTACCGTAAAATCGGCGGTCGCTCCAGCCGCAACTACCGGCGTTAAATCACCGCCAAGTGTAAATGAGCCGGGATTATCGCCGCCTATGGAAATACCCGTAACCGTCGCTGCGCCTGTGCCCGTATTGCTTATCGTCACGGGTTTAGCCGCAGGTTGGGCATAACCCGACTCGGCATTGGCAAAACTCACGAACGACAGAGACAAGTAAGGCGTATTGGACGGCAAGGCTTCAAATAGTGCCTTTATTGTAACGGCGTTGTCCGGCATGGTAAATGTCGCGGGGCTTGTCGTCGTATTTGGGGAAAGGCTTACGCCGCCGGAGATTACCTGCCATCGACTAAATTTAAATCCGTTGTTGGGCGTCGCACCGACCGTTACTGTCGCACCCTGTTCAGCGTGGCTATAGCTTGCGGTTGCCATGCCGTTACCGTCATTTTGCATGGTAATGGCATAACCGGTTGAGCCGTCACCGCCATTTCCGCCGCCTCCGCCTCCATCGCATGAGATGGAATATGCTGCGAAGATCATTATTAACATCAAACTATAAAAAAACTTTTTTTGTTTCATAAAAAATCACTCCTTAGATTAAATTTTAATTCATAATAATGAAAGCTCTCTTGCCAAGAGAGCTTCTCTTTTGCTTGCAGGTATAAATTGCTGAAATGGAAGATGCCGGAGGCAAAATACTGGCGGGAAAATACAAAAAGCGGATAAAATTACTACGACGACAGCAGTATGCGACAAGGCAGCATCATCCACCTGGGAGAAACAAACCGAAAGAGCTGCGGCAAAAATTAAAGGGAATAAAAGTATTGATTTTTTATAGGGATGGGTTATATTGATTGATTGATTGATTGATTGATTGATTGATTGATTGATTGATTGATTGATTGATTGATTGATTGATTGATTGATTGATTGATTGATTGATTGAGCTTTCATTGTTTTTGTTCC
>Ga0099364_10010906_pt1 | contig 12466 bp, 9 predicted proteins | sample TergutTh196P3_FD_73070 | JGI IMG/M metagenome (GOLD analysis project Ga0099364, IMG submission 73070) | Microcerotermes parvus P3 segment gut microbial communities from Pointe-Noire, Republic of the Congo - Th196 P3 | ecosystem: Host-associated > Arthropoda: Insects > Digestive system > Gut ... | reverse complement strand
AAGCCGGGCGGGCCCGGGAGAAAAAAAAAAGAGGGGGGGGGGGCGCGCGCGGGCCAGCCGCCCGCACGCCTTACTCCAACTCTACGCTTTAAAGCAGGCGGTCATTTCGACCGAAGCGAAGCGAAGGGAGAACCCCGAAGGGCTCGACGCAGTCAAATCTTTTTGCGACAGATTCAACTCAATAGCGTTGAGTTTACCGGTTATTTGCGATATCTCTCCGTCATTATTTACTGTTTGATGATCATAATGGAAATCTTGAAATGGCGGGGCGGTTACGTGGCAAAAAAATCTGCAACTGCGAAACTTTATTTAAAAATTATTCGTACAGCAAATATGGCAAACGCTGTATCTTGAAATTTTCTACATCGTCAGTCCACATCGCTTTTATTTCGGCGGCTGATTTGCCTTCGATAATCATTCTGCGAATGTAATCCACGCCGACTAACAGTTCAAAAAACGATGTAAAAAATCTATTTCCAATGTTCAGATTGTTGTATGCATCAATCACATACGACAGGTCAAATCCGTTAGCCCAAATTTCCTCATCGGGGATATTGCGTAGATCAACTCCGTGGCACAGCCTGTTGAGCAGGGGCGGGTTTCTTGCGCCCGATACGCTTCGCGGCGTGAAACTGAACGATTTTCCCGTCATATCAGGGTGTCCGTACACTTGGAATGGAAAATCCGTGCCGCGCCCCAAACTCACTACCGTTCCCTCAAACAAGCATACTGATGGATACAGGTAAATTGATTTCATATTGGGCAAATTTGGCGATGGAGGCGCGGGCAGGCGGTACATCGTTTGGCGCGTATAGTTAAGACATTTGATAACAGTTAGTTCGCACGTTAAATCGTCGGGAAGCCATCGCTCGCCGTTTATCATTAATGCAAGTTCTCCAAGCGTTAAGCCGTGAAGTACAGGAATTGGCAGCCAGCCCACGCCCGACCTGTGTTTCATGTCCAAAATGGGACCATCAACGAAATGTATGTTTGGATTTGGTCTGTCAAGCACAATCATCTTTTTGCCGTGTTCGGCGCAGGCTTCCATCATACGACACATGGCTATGTAGTATGTATAAAATCGCAACCCAACGTCTTGAATATCAAAAATTAACACGTCAAACATACTCATGCTTTGCGCGCTTGGTTTTCCTGTTCTTCCGTCATAAAGCGACAGTATTGGCGTTCCCGTTTTTTCATCAACAGAATTAGCCACGCTTTCGCCTGCATCGGCGGTACCGCGAAAACCATGCTCGGGCGAAAAAATTGCCACGAGATTGATACCATCGCGTTTCAATATATCAACTAAATGTTCGTTCTCGTTTACCATTCCTGTATGATTCGACAACACGGCTACACGTTTGCCTGTCAGCAATGGATAGTATTCATAAGTGCGCTCGGCGCCAACTTTAACGGGCAGTTGTTGTTGAGGCTGCACAACCACAACGCTATCGGCAGGAGTTAAGCGTGTACTTTGACCTGAAAGCGTTTGTTGCGACTGCCCGCAGGCTGTTGTCAATAACAAAATTGCAGATATTTTTACATTTTTCATATTCTATGTTACAAAAAATCAATCAGTTGTTCAAGTTTCATGCCTCGCGAGCCTTTAAGCAGGATAAACATCTTTTTCGGCGGATTATCGGCAAGCCATTTTTTCAGTTCGTCCATCTCGCTGAATGAAAAGACATCGGGAATATTCTTTGCCGCCTCGTGAAAAAGTTTACCAACTACCACGTTAGTTGCGTCTTTTTGCGACAAAAGTAAATTGACTATTTCCGTATGTTCTTGCGGCGATTCTTCGCCAAGTTCAAACATATCGCCAAGAATAACCATTTTCGCGCCTTCAATTTGTGTGAAAAAATTGTTTAACGATTCTCTCATGCTGGTCGGGTTGGCGTTGTAGTAATCCAACAGAAGTTGATTATTCGCCGTGTAAGACGTCTGCGAGCGGTTGTTTTGCGGCTTGTAGGCTTCAATAGCCGATATTGTCAGTTTGTCGGAAATACCGAAATGTTTGCCCACGCAACATGCGGCAAGTATATTTTCCAAATTATATGCTCCTGCGATGCGCGTTGAAACTAAATATGTTTTTTTCGCTATACGTAAATCTACATGCACGTATGGCGCCGCCGATAAAACGTTGCCATGACAAATCTGACCGTAGCCAATGGTTTCAGCCTTTGCGTCTTTAAGTATTTCGCTCAATATCGGATTGTTTTCATTGTGAAAAACAGTTCCGTTATGCCCGTTCAGGTAATCGTACAATTCTTTTTTTGCCTTTTTCACGCCTTCCAATCCTCCAAAGCCTTCCAAATGCGCCTTACCGATGTTGGTTATCAAGCCGCAGGTTGGTTGCGCTATGTCGCACAATAATGCGATTTCGCCAACATGATTTGCGCCCATTTCTATGATTGCTATTTCTGTACTTGGCGGTATATCTAAAATTGTAAGCGGTACTCCTATGTGGTTGTTCAAATTACCGTGTGTGGCATATATTTCGTATTTTGTTTGCAACACGCATTTAATCAGTTCTTTGGTGGTTGTTTTTCCGTTGCTTCCGGTAATAGCAATCACAGGAATATTCAGTTGTTTTCGGCGTTCGCGCGCTAAATTCTGTAAAGCGCTCAAAACATTGTCTACAAGAACAAATCGTTCATCGGTAGCGACTTTGGGGCTGTCTACAACCGCATAATTACAACCCGCCGCCAATGCTTGCGCTGCAAAATCGTTGCCATCAAAAGACTCGCCTTTCAGCGCAAAAAATATGCTGTTTTTTTGTGCGTTTCTCGAATCTGTAATGATTTTGGGATATTTTGCGTATATACTGCTAATATTCATCGTAAAAAAGGGGCTGTTTAAAGCCCCTCAAAAAACTATTTATCATGTTCTATCTTCTTCCGCTGCGTGCTGGCGCTCCTACACGTGTCATTGCGCTACGGAAACCAAGGTCGTCTTTAGATTCGTTTTCTTCAAGGAAACGTCTTGCGCCCGGCGCTAACCAATATGGGCGATCACGCCATGAGCCGCCTTTATATACTCGTACTGTATTTGTAATTAACGATACGGCAGGATCGTACATTATATCCGCAGTGCTGATTGCGGAAAGACTGTCGCCGTCCCAATGATCGCGGTAATCTGAAGATCTGATGTCGCGACGCTGGTTTAAAGCGGCGTCTTCTGAAAGAGGTTCAAATACCATTTGTCCCAAATCATCTTTTTCAACAGGTTGTCCTGTTGCAGGGTCTAAACTTAACACCTGAAACTGGTTGCCGCGAAATGGATTTAAGCCGTCCACGCTTTCATTGCTCAACGGACGAAAAACGTCCATTACCCATTCATTGACATTGCCCGCCATACCATACAATCCGTAGTCGTTGGGCCAAAAATCATACACGTCGTTCGTTCTGGTAAATCCATCGTTCAACGAACCGGCAACGCCCATAAGGTCGCCGCCTCTACGCTTAAAGTTTGCAAGCATACGACCGCGCGTTTTCTTTTCGCTCCTGCGAAACAAATCGCCATTCCAAGGGTAAATACGACGTTCAAAAACACGTTCGTTTACCGTGTTGCCGATTAATGCCAACGCGGCAAATTCCCACTCGGCTTCGGTTGGTAAACGATACTTCGGTAACAGTATACCGTCTTCTAATCTCACGCGCCTTTCTTCCTGATCGGGATCCAAACTTGGCAAATTTTGACGTACCACGCCTTCGTACTGATTATTCAAGTATGATTGAGTAGTGAAAACCTCTCTGTCTCTCTGATTGGGATCCGTTTCAAGAATTCCTTCTCGGATCAAAATAATTTCATTTACGCGGTCGGTGCGCCAATCGCAATAATCAACCGCTTTCAGCCAACTGACGCCTACAACGGGGTAATTGGCGTAGCTTGGATGACGTAAATAATTCTCCATCAAAGGATCGTTGTAACCCAATGGGGTGAGCCAAACCAAAGTATCGGGCAATGATCTGCGATATACTTCGGGATACGATACATAAACCCGCCTGAGCCAATGAAGATACGCTAAATATTGCACATTGGTAATCACTGTTTCGTCCATATAGAACGATTCCAAAGTGACCCTGCGCGGCGCGTTGTTCCACTGAAACATAACATCTTGAGCCACGCGACCCATCGTAAACGAGCCGCCCTCAATAAACACTAAACCGGGACCTGTGGCTTGTTCGCGATAATCTAACTTTACCTCGAACCCGCCCATGTCGGGATCATTATAGTTCCAACCCGTCTTACTGTCTTGCACATAATTGTTGCCAAAGGGCAAAAGGCTGCAAGACGAAAAACCTACTAAAACTGCTATTAGCAGTACTGCGAAAACTGAAATTCTATTCTTCATATTTATACAAATTTTTTCGTGACAAAGATACAACATTTTTTTTAAAACAAAATATTTTTAAACTTTTTTTTTAATTTTTTAATTTTTTTTATATTATCTTAACTGAAATTTTGAACATTTTATTGCGCGCATTTTTTTCGGAGGGTGAATTTTCCATGTCAAAACGACTTCGTGAGATCCTGTTCCGGGAAATTCGCCCTTCATTGTCGCCAACTTATAATCATAATTATACACTATTCTGGCGTCGTCTAATTCCAATCCTACCATAAAAATAGCAGATTCGGGATTGAAGCCGCCGGCTGCGCGCATCCATAAACCAACAAAAAACGGATCGTAGGCAAAATTTGAGCCTAACGTAACAAAATTTTGATATTGTTGCTGACGGAAATATGCTCCGGGCGAAACAACAAAACGGTGACGGTCAAATTTTCCGAATCTGAAAGGAAAATAAGAAATGATATGTGCGCTAATGCTCAACGGCGTTCTTTTGTTATTTATTTCCGACAGCGTTTCAACAGGTCCGGTAAGATGATGCGCCGCCACGCCAAGACTGTATCTGTCTGAATAATTGGCTACAACTCCTACTCCAAAATCAGGAAAAACGATTGAACGATTTTCAAGCGAAACAGAAGAATTGTCGCGAAATTCTAAATCGGAAACATTCAAAGCGCGCTGTACCACCGCAGCCTGCAACCCGGGCGATATTACAAGATCGTTGGAAACTTGAAACTGATAATTGTAAAACAACTCTACCGAAGTGCGCGAAAATACGCCTCCCGCTACATCGCGATACAACTGAAAACCTATGCCGCTGCTGTAAAGTTCAATCTTTTGGTCGTAAGAAGCAAAGTATGTGACGTAGGCATTAGGCACCTGCACCCATTGATCGCGGTAGCCGCCGGTCAATTTATTGTATTCATTGATACCTGCCAACCCCGGATTTACGCTTAATGCGTCGAACATAAATTGCGAATATACTGCGTCCTGCGACCTGACAGTGGCAGGCAAAACGCAGAACAGCAACAGCATAGACGCTATACAACTACAAATATGACTTCTTTTTACGCTCATTAAAATAATTAAATTTACCTTCTTATACGTTTTTTTTACAAAAAGGTTTTACTTTCTGCAAATTTTTGCAAACTTTTTTATGAAAAACGCACTTTTTACAATGATATTGTGTTTTTTTCAGTATGTTTGCAAAAAAATTCAATCATTTATTTGCATAAGTATTATGAAACCCGAAACAAATACGTCAAAATCGGATTCTCGTGTCTTTGCCATCGGCGAAACGGTTTTCGATATTATCTTCAAAAACGGAAAACCCGTAAGTTCTACTCCGGGAGGCTCATTGTTGAACACTGCCGTATCGCTGGGGCGTCTGGGATTGGACGTTTATTTTATCAGCGAATACGGAAAAGACACGGTAGGAGAATTGGTAGACGATTTTCTTCGTAATAATTGCGTCAAAACAGACTGTGTTTGTCGCTACGGCGATTTTCCCTCATCGTTGGCGCTTGCTTTTCTCGATGACAATAACAATGCCGAGTACAGTTTTTACAAGCATTATCCAGAAAAACGGTTAGATATTGTTTTTCCAGAACTAACAGCCAACGATATAATCATTTACGGCTCTTTTTACGGTATTGAGCCTTGCGTATATGCGCGACTGAAACCGTTTTTACAACATGCGCTCGAAAAAAACGCGCTTGTGATATACGATCCCAATTTTCGCAAGGCGCATCTGTCTGGTATGGACACGTACAAACCCGTAATGATGGAAAATTTTGCTTTTGCCGATATTGTAAAAGGCTCCGACGAGGATTTTGAATATATTTTTGGAGCAAAAACGGCTAAAGAAAGTTGGAAAACGCTTGCCAAAATGTGTAATATGCTGATATACACGGCAAACAAGAACAATGTAGAATTATGTATGTCGGACGTACACGATTCATTTCCTGTACCGTCCATAACTCCTGTTAGCACAATCGGCGCAGGCGATACATTCAATGCGGGTTTGATATATGGTCTGGCAACGCTTGGCGTCGGGAAAAATGAATTGAAAAATTTAGACGAAAAACAACGAGCCGCCATAATAGAACGAGCAATCAGTTTAGCGGGACATGTGTGTTTGAGCTACGATAACTATATTTCGCGCGAATTTGCTGAAAAAGTCAGGACATAATTTCGCGTTACCCCCGCGTTGCGCGTTATCTTCTGCCAAATAGCGAAAAATGTACGTATCTTTTGGGGTTTTCGCGCAGGTCGGTTAGCAGTTCGTCCAAACTGTTGGACGCCTGTTGAAGATTCATATATAACGAATCGTCTTTTGCAAACTTCCCAAGCGTTCCCTGACCCTCGTTAACGCCTGAAAGCAGGTTGTTCAGTTGCATCAGACTGCGATTGGCGTTGTCCACCGTGTTTTTTAAATCGGTATCGGCTAACGTTTCAGAAAAACCGTTTAAATTGGCAATGAGACTTGAGATGTCTTCGTTGCTGTCTTTCAGATTTGCCGATACAGATTCAAAATTAGACATTATCGCGGCAATTTTCCTTCGCTCGCTTGCAACCAACTGTTCCAAATTGGCAACCACGCTTTGCACGTTTTTCTGCATATCCTCGTCGAAAGTGTGATTCAGGGCTTGCATTAATGAATCAATCGAAGATATTAATTTATCGGCATTGTCGAATAATGGCAAAATATTTCCTGTAATGGCTTCAAAAATGTCGGGACTTACGTCGCTGTACAGGACTGCGCCTCCTTCCGCCATCGTTCTGCTGTCGCCTAAATGCAACGCAATAGACTTGGAGCCTAAAAGGTCGCTGGTAATCATCATTACGCTGTTATCGGGAATGTTGTACGATTTATTTACTCCTATTTCGACTATCAACCTGTCCAATTTTTCGGATTCAAAGCGAATATCGCTAACAATACCGACCGTAAAACCATTGATAGTGACTGCATTTGATTTCTGTAAATTATCTACTTTCTCAAAAACTGCATAATAATAGTTAAACGCAGAAAATAAATCCCTGCCTTTCAGATAATTATACCCCCAAAGGAACATAAATAATATCAGGGTTACAGTGACCGCAACTTTTGCTTCTTTTTTGAATTTCATCTTTTTTACATTTATTTATTATTACCTTTGTATTTTTTATTTCTGAAAACTGAAAACTGAAAACTATAAACTATAAACTATAAACTATAAACTATAAACTATAAACTAAACCAACTCCAACAGTCCCTTGATATTAACCTTTTCGGAAATTATTTCCGACAATTTGCTCACCGGCACCCGTTCCTGCAACATGCTGTCGCGGTAACGAATTGTAACCGTGTCGTCGCTCATTGTTTGGTGGTCAATAGTGATACAAAATGGCGTACCAATGGCGTCCTGACGGCGATAGCGTTTTCCGATGGAATCTTTTTCGTCGTATTGGCAATTAAACTCGAATTTGAGTTTATTTTTTATTTCGGTTGCTTTTTCTGCAAGTCCGTCTTTTTTCACTAACGGCAATACGGCTAATTTCACGGGCGCCAACGCGGGCGGTATGCGCATCACAACGCGCTCGTCGGTTGATCCGTCCTCTTTCGTGATTTTTTCCTCCGTGTATGCGTTAGATACGATGCTCAAGAACATTCTGTCGAGACCTATTGACGTTTCCACAACAAACGGCACATAACTTTTGTTGAGTTCGGGGTCGAAATACTGTATTTTTTTGCCCGAATATTTTTGATGCTGTGAAAGGTCAAAATCAGTGCGCGAATGAATACCTTCCACTTCTCTGAATCCGAACGGGAACTTAAATTCTATGTCGCAGGCGGCATTGGCGTAATGCGCTAATTTTTCGTGCTTGTGGAAGCGATATTTTTCATCGCCCATTCCCAGCGCTTTGTGCCATTTCAAGCGTATTTCCTTCCACTTTTCGTACCATTCGAGTTCTGTTCCGGGCGGCACAAAAAACTGCATTTCCATCTGCTCGAACTCGCGCATACGGAAAATGAACTGCCGCGCAACAATTTCGTTACGAAACGCTTTTCCAATCTGCGCAATGCCAAAGGGTATTTTCATACGTCCCGTTTTTTGCACGTTGAGGTAATTCACGAAAATTCCCTGCGCCGTTTCGGGACGAAGGTAAATTTTCGTTGCGCCATCGGAGGTTGCGCCCATTTCGGTGGAAAACATCAGATTGAACTGTCGCACTTCCGTCCAGTTGCGCGTTCCCGAAACAGGACACGCAATTTCGCAGTCAATAATTATTTGTCGCACTTCCTCGAAGTTGTCGCTGTTAAAAGCCGCGTTCATACGGTCGCGAATTTCGTCCGCCTGTTTTTGATATTCAAGCGCGCGGGCATTAGTCTGGCGAAACATCGCTTCGTCAAACGACTCGCCGAAACGTTTTGCCGCCTTTTCAACTTCTTTCGTGATTTTATCTTCAATCTTTTGAATATGCTCTTCTAAAAGTACATCGGCGCGATAACGCTTTTTTGAGTCTTTATTGTCAATTAGCGGGTCGTTGAAAGCGTCCACGTGTCCCGATGCTTTCCATATTGTAGGGTGCATGAAAATAGCCGAATCAACGCCTACCACGTTATCGTTGAGCAGGATCATGGAATCCCACCAATATTTTTTTATGTTGTTTTTCAGTTCAACGCCTGTTTGACCGTAGTCGTACACAGCGCTCAAACCGTCATATACCTCGCTCGAAGGAAAAATGAAGCCATATTCCTTGCAGTGCGCTATTATTTTCTTAAAAACATCTTCCGATGACATTTTATACAGTATTATATATGTTAATATTTTTAGACGTGCAAAGTAAACATTTTCTTTTCAAAAAAACAAAAAAATATGGTTAAAAATAGCGCCTCAAAATATTTTTTAACCAGTAATTCGTAATTGCCTACCTTTTTTTTAACTATTCATTTTTTGGAAAAATCATTTTTTTTATATAATTTTGCCGCTGTTTAAAAAATACATAATTACATAAATGATAAAAGAAGTTGAAAAGTACGTCGAAGATTTTATGACGTCGTTAATCGCCCGCAATCAGGGCGAAAATGAGTTTCATCAGGCGGTGCAGGAAGTTGTTGAGAGCCTTGCACCCTACATTGTTGAAAATCCGCAGTTGCGCAAGTTGAAGGTTCTAGAAAGAATTGCAGAACCCGAGCGTGTGATAATTTTCCGTGTTCCTTGGCTTAACGATCGCGGCGAAGTTGAGATAAATCGCGGTTATCGAGTGCAGCAGAATAGCGCAATCGGTCCCTACAAGGGCGGAATACGTTTTCACCCCAGCGTGAATTTGGGTATTCTAAAATTTCTCGCTTTCGAGCAGACTTTCAAGAACAGCCTTACTACCCTGCCTATGGGCGGCGGCAAAGGAGGAGCGGATTTCAATCCGAAAAATCGCTCTAACGAAGAGATGATGAAGTTTTGCCAAAGTTTTATGTGCGAGTTGTATCGTCACATCGGCGCCGACCTTGACGTTCCCGCAGGCGATATAGGCGTGGGCGCGCGCGAAATAGGCTTTATGTACGGACAATACAAACGTTTAAGAAACGAATTTACCGGAGCCTTTACAGGCAAAGGTTTAGGCTGGGGCGGCAGTCCGCTGCGTCCAGAAGCGACCGGCTACGGAACCTGTTATTTCGCGCAAGAGATGCTTGCAACCCGCAACGACAGTTTCAAAGGCAAAACAGTAACTATTTCAGGCTCGGGCAACGTTGCTCAATTCGCCGTACAGAAAGTTTTGGAATTGGGCGGAAAACCCGTAACACTTTCCGATTCAAACGGCTCTATTTATGACCCGAATGGTATAGACGAAGAAAAATTGAAGTATGTTTTTGAACTCAAGAATGTTTTACGTGGACGTATTCGCGAATATGCCGAGCGTTATCCCGAAGCCCAATATCTTGAAGGACAAAGACCTTGGAGCGTTAAGTGCGACATAGCCCTTCCCTGTGCAACGCAGAACGAATTGAACGGCGAAAATGCCGAAACCCTCGTAAGTAACGGTTGTATCTGCGTGGCTGAAGGCGCAAACATGCCCTCCACGCCCGAAGCGGTGGCTGTATTTCTGAAAAATAAACTGCTCTACGCGCCGGGTAAAGCCGCTAACGCAGGCGGAGTTTCTACATCGGGATTGGAAATGACCCAAAACTCAATGCGTATAAGCTGGGAACCCGCAGAAGTGGACAAGAAACTCCAATCAATAATGAAGGGAATTCATTCCGCTTGCGTACAATATGGTACTGAAAAAGACGGTTTTGTGAACTACGTGAATGGCGCTAACATTGCAGGCTTTATAAAGGTTGCCAAGGCAATGCTTGCGCAAGGCGTTGTTTAACAAAATCTTTCTCTGTGCGCCCACAGCCCCAATGCAGGGTTCGATATGAAGAATACTTCTTCGCCGTCGGGCATTGTGTTGAAGCCGTCAGTGAGTTTTTCGGGGTTGTAGCGTTGCATCATCTCATCAAGGCAGGCATAGCGAAAATGAACGCTTTCAATCTCTTCGCGCGATAGTTTGCCCGGACAGTACGTTACTGCGAAACGTCCTTCGCTTGAGCCGTGTATGAGGTGCGCCGCGGCGCCCAAGTTGTTGCGCAGTTCCTCGTTCTGTTCAACAGCGGCAAGGGTTTTGGGAGTACCCGCGTAACCGTATTTACGGATTAGACGGTCTATTTCCCTGTCTTCGCCAAATTCCTTCAATCCGGGAGCAAGTACTATCAAATCGGCGCCATCGGCAAGAGCCATGCGGGTGCGGTATATGCTTTTATTGCCTAACCACGTGCTTTTGAACTCTTCCGGGTCAAGCCATACTATTGCCTTTTTGAATGGACGTTCTACCATCAGAAAATTTACTTCGAGCGACAAAGCCGCCGCCAGCCTGAAACACTCAAAATCATCGCCTGCGTACAGTCCGCGTATTTGCAATTTGCCGGCGCTGTCTTTGCTTATCACAGTTTGTATGTAAACAATAGGCAAATGATTGGTAAAATGCGTAGAGGCGTAGTTAAGCACATCGCGAACGGGCGATTGGGCGCGCCCCATGATACGTTCCATACCATACACGGCGCCTAAATAATGACTTTTGTTAATACCTTCGGAGCCGCCAATCCCTACAAAAATATTTTTGTTGTGATTCGCCATGCCGATAACCTCGTGCGGCACTACCTGTCCTATTGACAGTATAAGGTCGTGACCGCCGTTCATAAGCAATTTGTTCACCTGTACGTTCCAACTGTAATCAAGTTTGCCTTCGGACAACTGTTTTACATACTCCGCCGGCACTGTTCCTATTGAAACTACATCGTTTCGCCAGTCGTGTACGCGAAACAGATTGTGCGGTACGTTTCCAAACATGCGGCTAATTTCATTTTCGGTCATCGGGAAATGAGTTCCCAACGCGGGCAATACATCGCTTAACGCCTCGCCATAGTGTTCCCAAGCAACTTCGGTAATGACCCCTGCGAAGGAATGAAACCGAGTGAAATCGGGAGGTATAGCCAATACTTTCCTGCGAACGCCCAATTTGTCGAAAATCTCAACCAACGCCGCTCTTAACTCTTCGTTTGTAAAAACGTAATCTTTTGATCCTTTTGAATAATAAAGCATAATAATAAATTTTATTTTTGCATCAAAGATAACTGTTTTTTCAAAACCAACAAAAAAATAGTTATTAGAGTTTAGAAAAAGCGCTAACTATACTCTAAATTCTATCCAAGCGACTTCAAGAAGCCAAAGCCGCCGCCGAAATCGCCGCCAAACAATCCGAACTGTAACTGATAGCCAGCGAAAATCACTAACTTCATCATATTTTGAGGATTTGGTAAAATAGAACAGTTATAAGGGAAATTCCTTGCTGACAGAGGAATAGGTATTAGTCGTTTGTGGACGGGCTAAAGCTAACGACTAACGGTTAAAATACGCGTTGCAGACAGCCTCGTTTTTAATTCTACGCCAAACATTCTGCCATTTTGTCATATTTTTATAAAAAAATGTCATAAAAATTGTTTGGCACGGAATATGTACAATGAAATGTTAAAGTAAAAAAAGATGTTTAACTTAATTTAAATAATAAATAATATGGCAAATGTAAGTATTAAACCTT
>Ga0099364_10010905_pt1 | contig 12466 bp, 14 predicted proteins | sample TergutTh196P3_FD_73070 | JGI IMG/M metagenome (GOLD analysis project Ga0099364, IMG submission 73070) | Microcerotermes parvus P3 segment gut microbial communities from Pointe-Noire, Republic of the Congo - Th196 P3 | ecosystem: Host-associated > Arthropoda: Insects > Digestive system > Gut ... | reverse complement strand
ATATTTTACATCTACAATTTTATTGTCAATTATTTATTTTATCCTTTGTTTCATATGCCATTTTAAATTCATTTTTTGATATATTTTCATTATCAAGTGCTTCCAGTAATTCATCTTCATCTAAAATAATTATTTTTCCATTTTCCTTAAGCACAATATCTAAATATAAATCATCACAATATGGATTTCCATTTTCATCAACTGAGTTTATTCTTGTTATATCAAAATACCATTCAATAATTTTAAAAGAATCATCATACAATCCCCATACCATCCAATTTTCACCATCTGGAAGAAAACCATATTCACTATAACCATTATTATATAAACATATTTTTTCATCATTTAAGTTCACAATAAATGGTTGATGAACTTCAATAATTAATAATTGAGATACATATCCTTTCATTAGTTTGTCATCTATTCTAATTATTTTAGATGTATATGACTTAATAAATTTTTCATATGCATGCCCTAAATATTTTATCCTTCCCATGTTTAAAATTACCTCTATGAACAATTATAATAAAATACATTAATTTTGTCAATATGCAAACTGCTTCTCGGGCATAATTACGTATAACGTTCTAGGTTAACGATGTAAGGCCCCCATATAAAGTGAACCGTTTTTCGAAACGAAGTAAAGGCGGGTTTGCGGTAGGCCTTATGTGTGTGAAGTGCTTCCTACGGAAGCTTAGCGTGGAAGCGAGGGCGTAGCCCGACCGACCTAGCCGACTGATCTCATCCAACCCTGTCGGGTTGAAGGCCTTAAGGCGACGTAGCGTTAATCGTTTGTTAAGCGCAGTTGGTTTTGTTTTATTTTCTTTTACCAATATACATTATATGTGATGAATATGGTAAATATTTCCTATTTTCACATAATTTCAATGAAATTTCTAACCAATAATTCCTTACATCTTCTGGTGCTTTTTCTAAATCCATTAATCTAGTAGCTGTGATTCCTTCCTGTCCAAAAATAGTAATTTTTTCCAATCCACATTCTTTAAAGAATTCCTCTATTTCATCAATATCAATAAAATATGCTTCAGTAAAAGCACTACCAGCCCAAGATATATTTTGTTCAGCATTATCAAAAAAGCTCTTCTGAGATTCATTTATTAATTCATTGGGGCAATCACTTAAATAATAGTTAAATCCTGCATTTATAGAAATGAATGAAGCAAAAATTAACCCATTTTCAGATAAATGCTCCAAAGAATCTATAAGGACCTTCTTTCTATCATTTAATTCGAATAAATGATAAAAAGGCCCCATAATTAATATATTGTCATATTTATCTAAATTCAATTTGTTTAAATGCCTTGCATCACTTTGGAAAGCTTTTATTTCTATATCCAGTTCTTTCGACTTATTTAATGCAAATTCAATATTTTTTCTTGATAAATCCACTAGAGTAACATCATATCCCATTGAAGCTAAATATAATGAGTATCTTCCAGGACCACCTCCAATGTCTAAAACCGATCCTTTATTCATATATTTATTTAGCAAAACTTTTGTGATTTCAAACTCAAATTTGAACCCATTTAATCTATTCCACTCCATGTCTGTATTGTCATCATAGAATTTTTCAACAATATCAACTTCACTCATATTTCCTCCAATTTTATTTATAAATCATTTTGAATATTTTGTCAATATGTATTAATTTTCTCTATCAACTCAAAACCAATTGCGCATAACCAACAATATATGCAAACCTACCTTTACTTTGTTGCGTGAAACGATTTGCTGTTGCATCTTAGGTAAAAGTGGGCTGGAACTTCGTATATCTGGAACGGCAGTTCAATGACTTCAACTGTCACTCGACAATTTATTTTAATAGCGGTACGGCACTCATTAGTTGCAGCACCATCAGCAAATACTGACAGTTATGCCCTGGCTAATTGTAAACTAACGGAAGGTTCGCCTCTCTGGGATTGTAAGCTACCCATGACAGTGAATGCATAATAAGCAAGGCGGAAGGTACTCCTCTCATAAATTGCAGGGCAATGAGGTGCTTCGGCTATTTGAAGCAAAGACGAAGACTCCGGAGCTGGCTGCAATTCAGGGTATACCTTCCGCTATCTTATGAATGGACAGGCTCCCGGAGCAGGCTACTTTTCCGGTTCAGCCCTCCGCTGGCTAGCTAATGGGTAAAGAACTGTTCCGGAGCAGGCTACATTTCCGGTTCAGCCTTCTGCAAGTTATATTTAAGTTTCTAGGTTACTTTTTTCTTTTTGTATCTTTAATAAACTTTTTGATTGATCAATTAAAAAATCTTTCAGTGTATCTTCCAACTGATTAAAATTATCAATCAAATTTGACAGTTTAATATCTACTGTAGGAGTTGTGAAAATTTCTCCTTCTCCTGTCAAAAGCCAGTTCTTATTGACATTAAATGCGGTTGAAATGAGCTGAATAGTCCTATCATTGACATTTCTATTACCTAATTCTATATTTCCCAGCAATGTTTGACTTATGTATATTCGTTTGGCAAAGTCCCGTTGGTTAATATTAAGGGCAGTCCTGATCTGTTTTATTCTATCATTGACATAATCCACAATGCCCTTATAATAGACCAAATTTATATTTTCCTTCAATAGTTACACAACCGATTGACAGCCCTTTTTTTGGATTATATAGTAAACAGAGAATGAGAGGTTTGAATGAGCAAAGATATGGGCATTCAGGATAAACGTGTCATTGAGTTACAAAATATATACGAAGAATTAGATACAGAAGGCAAAGAAACAATTATTTCTGCGGCTGATAAGCTGCTTAATATCCAGAAAACATTCAAGTATCCGCAAGAACTCCGTAAACGCCATTTTAGAGATATAATGCTATACATCACATTAGGGCTTATTATTGCTTGTGCTATATGGTTTTTTTGGGAAATTTTCATCAATCCTGCCTTGCAAAAAGCCGGTATAACTCCATTGAACATGGCTAGAATTATTGTAACCGCTATTATTGGTATTCTCTGTGTTTTCTCGGGTCTTATTGGTTTTTTACTTCGGAAGATTAGCTTTCATTGGCTTTTTCTTCTTATTATTGCGGGAATTGCCAGCCTCGATCCTCAAATTTTAACTGATTTTATCGGATTTTCCTTTTTAGCCTTTATAATCACCGTATTGCTTACCCAAAAGAAAGACCAAAAGGTTACTTTTTCAAGATAAACTATCCATTAATATAAACAATTTCCGTTTTTTTCCCTAAAACACCATATTGGAATAGATCTCCACTTGACAATCCTTTTTGTGGTCATTATACTGACCACATATTGTGGTTTTTTATTGATTACAAATATAGGATGGTTCAATGGAGATAGGTAATTATCTAATGGAAATCGTTACTTTTTCCTTTGTTTTAATTTTTGTCGTACTTATTTCGATCCCAATTATTCACTCTAGAATCAAGAAAAACTCAAAAGATCATGAGTGAGAAGGAAAGGTAATTTTATGACTATTTTAGAAATGTTAGAACAAAGCGGTTTTGTGGCTTTAATTGGTATTAGTGTTGTGTTTTCGTTTTTAATCCTTTTAGTAGTTTGTATCACCTTAGTTAGTAAGGTTATCTCCGCTCTGGATTCTGATAAAAATATTCAGGCTCAAGGTTCAACAGATACAGATAATAAAAAAAGTTAAAAAAACAATATACTGCATAAGATAAAAGCACATAACCACGTTATGCGACATGTTAACAAGGGAATGTCCTCAAAAAATAGAATAAAAATAAGCAAATACCTTTTTAAGGCCTATTGACAATTTTATATATAGCTATAAAATTATTTTAGTTAATTTGGGAGGCTGTAATGAGGTTGTCGACAGCTGATTTTTCTGAAAAATTTAATGAAATTAGAGAAAAAGGCTATGTTCCTTCCTTAAGAAAAGGACCAACAGGTATCGGATATACCCTTGAAACCCTTTTGGGAATAAAAGAAAATAATGATGCTTACCCTGATATAGAAGGGGCTGAGTTAAAAGCACATAGGGCAAACAGCATAAGTTTAATAACCTTATTTACATTTAATAATAAAGCATGGAAAATGCCCCCATTAGAAGCAGTAAAAAGATACGGAAGTCTTGATAGAAACGGCCGCCTAGGGCTTTATTATACCATGTCGCTAACACCAAATAGTGCCGGACTTTTTCTGCATGTTGAAAAAGATACTATTTCTGTACGGCATATTTCGGGTACTATTGTTGTTGAATGGTCTTTGGAAACTCTAGCGAATAGATTTGTTCAAAAAATACCTTCTTTGATATTTGTAACTGCATTTAATGAAATACGCGATAATAAAGAGTATTTTCATTTTCAAAGAGCGCAATTTATGAAAGATACAACTCCGGATTTATTACGCAATCAATTTAAATCGGAAAATATATTAGTAGATTTACGGCTTCACGATAAAGGTACTATGGCAAGGAACCATGGAACTGGTTTTAGAGCTTATGAAGAAAAATTACCGCAATTATTTAAGCTGGTATTAGATTTATGAAAAATTATATTGTCGAACGAAATAAAAAATATGATTATACAGGGCAGTCTTACGCAACACTTTATCCTAATCTGCATCGTTATCCTGCAACAATGATCCCTCAAATAGGTATAGACATATTAAAAGAACTAAATATATCCAGTGGGATTATGCTTGACCCTTACTGCGGCTCTGGTTCAAGTTTTGTTTGTGCTTTAGAATGCGGTATAAAAAAAATGGCTGGCTTTGATATTAATCCTCTTGCTATTTTAATTGCAAAGGCAAAGTTTACAAAAATAGATATAGCTGCAATTGATAATTCATATCAAAAACTTCGCAACACTATATTTGAAACGGTAAAGTATGAGAAAAAGATAAAAAAAATAGAATTACCTGAAATAACCAATATTCGATATTGGTTTTCTGAGCCTGTAATTTCCAATTTATCGGTAATTAAACATTGTATTCATAAATTAGAAAACAAAGATATACAAACTCTCTTTCTAGTGCCTTTTTCTGAAACTGTACGGGAATGTTCATATACCAGGAACAATGAATTTAAACTTTTTCGCATGAAACCTGACGAAATGCTGAACTTTAATCCAGATGTTTTAAATTATTATTTTAAAAAGTTAAATGATGTAATTAAATCTTATAAAATGTATTATCTTCCTAAGTTAAAAAGTAATGTTTCTGTAAAAATATATCCAGAGCCATATCAAAATAGTTCTGGAAAATATGATGTTGTATTAACAAGCCCACCTTACGGAGACAGCAGGACTACTGTTGCTTATGGTCAATTTTCCACATTATCTAATGAATGGCTTGGAATTAATACGGCTAGGAAAATAGATAGTATGCTTATGGGCGGAAAGCGTGCGGAGGATATTATTAATGAGGGTTGTATGGCAGACCCTGTAAAAAAAGTAAATAAAATAGATAATAAAAGAGCATTGGAGGTATCATCTTTTTATTTTGATTTAGAAGAATCAATAAAAAATGTATCAAGAGGTATAAATAAAAATGGTAAAATAATATATATTGTTGGGAATAGGACTGTAAAAAATGTTCTTTTGCCTACAGATCAATTTATTGCCGAAAAATTTGAAAAAAATGGTTTTAAGCATTTAATTACTTATGAACGTGCATTGAGTAATAAAGCTATGCCAAGCAGAAATTCACCTACAAATGAAGCAGGAAAAACAAGAAATACTATGTTGTATGAATATATTGTAATTTGTGAAAAGTTATGAGAATGAATGAAAAATAATATGTAGCGGCTAACGCACTTAAAGCCAAAGGTATTCGCGGTGAAGCTTTGAACAGCAGATCCATGTGCCTGATGAAAGTGCAAGAAAGCCGATGGCCATGGTGAACCATGCATCCGAGGCAAGCAGTGTATTGCGTCCAAAAAAAGCCAGGAAAATTCCAAGCCCTATATGGACAAAAACTTTGGAGCCCTTGGACCAGGCAGAAATAAAGAAGGTAATGATCGTAATTAAAATAACGCCTGTTTCTACTAAAACCAGCATGGCCGCAAAGGCGTTTACGAGTTTATAAGAGCTGTCCCAAATTTGGCTGTTTACCGGAATATTTATTGCAATTATAAGTGATGCTAAAATTACCATAATAAATGCAATTTGCTGTTTTTGAATGTCCAGCCCTGCGGCGTAAACTGCAGCGGCAAAGAGGGAAAAGAGTCCAAAATACCTGCCAAAAAGCAAAATTCTGGAAGTAAAGATCATGTACATCGAAGGAAAGTGAAAAATTTCCCTTAGGGGAACTATGATTCTGATAAATTCGAAGGAGAGAGAGATAATAAAAAGGCCTATAAAGAGAATTTCCGGTGAGTGGGTTTTTTCAAAATAGATCAATATAAGTATGATTCCTATAAGAGAATAGATTAATGCGCAAAGAATGGCAAAGAACGGAACCATATGGGATGATTCTACATAATTTCTGAATAAAGCGTTGACAATACCACCAGATTGCATGGACGAGGCTTCCATTGAGGCCTTAAATGCCGGAAATGCATGGTATCCGCCAAAGGATAAAATTGCCAGAGAGAGAATCGAAAAAGCCAATCCTCCAAGGAAAATTTTTTTTCTTATAGAAAGTGTCATTTATTAATTCTATATCAGGCTTTGCCCTAACTCAAGACTTTTCCTCGGAATCCGATATTAAAAAAGAGGAGTAATCCATGTTTAAGATGAAAATAATTCTTTTCTCACTGGCAGTTATGTTATTTACCAGTCTGAATCTTTGGGCTGGGGATATTGCTACTTTTGTTGATCTTGGTTTCTCCCGTGATGGTAATACCTATATATTTGCTCAATATGGAGTTAGATCCACAAATTTAAGGCCCTGGGCGGATCTTTTCATTGTAGATGTGCCGTCAAACAATTTTGTCAGCGGCGGAAGAATTAATTTCGTTGGAGACAGGGCAATTAATGCGGGTCAGGATGGTTCAAGTGCTCTTTACCAGATTATCACCGGCAATACTCCCATCATAGAAAGGCATAATGTCAACTTTGATACACTTGGTAAACCTCTCTTTCTGGCTCTCGATCATGGGACTCAGGGCGATTCAATAGAATTCCGCGATTTTGAAAATAATATTTCCTATCGAGCGACCCTTGTACCTGCCTTTGAAGGGCAGGGGGTAAATTTAAGATCTTCCTTCCATATAAACCTTGAAAGGACTTACCGCGATGGTACCAGAAGAAACTATACTGTTGGAACTCCTCAGCTAAGGCGTCCAATGATAGAGTCCTACCGCATACGTCAGGTGATTGTTAATCCTCAAAACACATCCATGATTCTGGTAATAGAGATGAGACAGCGGGAAGGCGACAGTGTAAATGTCCGCTATATGGTAGAAGCTCTACGGTTTTAGGTAATTGGTCTAAAAAGCTGGCTTACTGTTTTCCCGTCTTCATATAAATAGCGAAGGTAGAGTATTTTTTCCATCTTATATCTTTGCCAAAGTCCTTCCATCTGCATTTCCCTTGCAAAATTTGCTATGCCAATATTATCTAAAAACTCCCTTTCCTGAGTAAAAACATAGCTTCCGGCCGGCAGGTAATGATCGACCGGCATGCAATGACCGGCCGGCATGGAATGACGGAGGAGTCCATTATTCTCTGCGTTTTTTTCTATATTTTCTCCGCCCCAGATTAAATCTCCCGGAAAATATTCAATTTTTGCTTCAAAATTATCGTATTGTCCTTCGTTTAGCTTAAAACAAAAGAGAAATTCTCTTTCATTAAACAAATTTTGTTGAATTTCCTTATAAAGAACGTGTGGATTAACAATTATTTGATAAAAAATAGGAGTTTCCAGCCAAAGATTTAGTATTTCCATCTATATGATAATGTAATAAAAAGGGCAAAAAAAGACCACCGCCGAAAGGAGGAGAACGGCGATGGTAAAGTGAAACATGGAGGAGATAGGTATAAAGAGGCATACCATGACAACACTTAACTAAATAACACCTTTTTTATGGATTAGTTACATGTTTTATCGGTTCTATCGGTTCTATCGGTTCTATCGATCAAAGAAATAACGGAATCCTGTAGTAAACCTTATCCCTGAGGGGTTTGATGAGAAATCGGGGTAAAAAGACAGCTCTCCATACATAGAAACCGTCCCTCCCGCGGTTGCAATTGGCTGGGTATGGGCAGATAAACCAAATTCCCAGTTCCATCTGCTTTGCCCTGATGACGAAAATATAAGGGCAGGACCGCCGAATACATTAATATTATTTGTGCCTACTGTTATTGCCAGGGGCAGATAGAGAACAGACAGGGAATTATCCCAGCCGGGTCTGAACTGCAAACCTGCCATATAATTATCCCATTTATAACCAATAGATGCCTGTAAAGATAAACCCCTGAACATATTGGAATTAAAAACATCACCCCAAATCCAGGCTGCTCCAAGACTTCTGTAAAAACCGGAGTTTGCGGAACCCCTATTGGCAAAAATTCCTGTCGGAGGTGAATTTACCGGAGGAGTATTGTTTGAAGGTGGATTTGCAGGAGGAGAAATTCCCGGAGGGGTATTGCTGGAGGGTGGATTCGCAGTTGGCGGATTGACTGCAGGTCTGGAATTCCTTGCTTCAGGAGGAGAAGAGGCAATAATGCTGGCTGCCTCAATGCTCCAGGGCAGGGCTCTGCCTGCTCCAAGGAAGGTTCTTCTCCAGTAATTTTCATCAAGATGGGAATAGATTACACCTGTATTGGGTCCTTCCGATGCTGAATGAATGAACCAGCCATTCCCTGTATAGATACCCATATGGGAAACCCTGTTTCCGGTTGTTACAAAAAACAATAGATCGCCCGGTTGAAGCTCCGAAGTGGGAATTTTTTGAACCCAGTTATAAAAATCAATTGTGGTTCTTGGCACATTTTGGTTCAATCCTTCCCGAAAACTTAAATGGACGAAACCCGAACAATCCAGCCCCCTCCTGTCCAGCCCGGCATAACGGTAAGGCGTTCCCAGCAGGGCATCTGCCGCCGCTATAAGCCTTTGCCTTGCATTAGCTGAGGCGGCTCCGTCAAAGCCTGGGCCCCTTATTGGGGTTGAACCGAAAAGAGATGAAGTAAAGAGCATAAAAAGCATGAATATTAACGATTTGTGTAATTTAATCATAGTAATACTTTAGTGCCTCTTCGTAATGATCCGGATCAAGTTCCCAAAAGCCTTTTTTAGACATGAAATGTCTTATATGAAAACAAAGGTTGCATTGTGAGGTATAGCCGCTATTGTCCGGCGAAAAACCGTATTGAAGCGATAATTCCAGAAGCCCTGTAATCCCTTCATTATAGAGTTTTTCAAAGACTGGATATTTTTCGTTGGGAATTCCCTCCACGGCTTCTACGAGGGGGATAATAATCCCTGTACACCTTGGAGGAATAAAATTACATTCAAAATCCACATGGAAATGGGCGGTTGATAATAAATTTTTACAGGCGGTATTCTCCCCATTTTCGAAAATTGACATTGTACCGCCCTTATGCTCTAAATAACCCATGCTGTATTTTTTCCCTGCTTCTTCGTCTATATTTACCGCCCTTCCTCCGAATCCAAGTCCGTAATTCTTCGCAGTTTCAAATATATAATTGGGAGAGAAAATATCCTCCATTTCCCTGCGGCTATAAGTTTTTTCCGGCTCCAGCTTTGAAAGCATTTTTACGTAATTTTCCTTCCATATAAAGTATTCTATGCCTGCTTTTTTGCAAAGTTTGCCAAGTTTTAACGGAGCCGCATAGGGAATGTATTCTACATGATATGGATCCATGGAAATGCAGAGGCAGTCTGTTCCTTCTTTTTTTAATAATTTAAGTTTTTCTATTATTGTTTCATCCGGAAGTTTTAAAGCCCAAAATGCATTTGTTTCTATATACTCCAGTTTTATGCCCGCCTTCTTTATATGGCTAACCATCATTAAAAGGCGGTCAAAATTCAGGAAGGGTTCGCCGCCCCCAATATGTACGGAGTGACAATCACCTTTTTTTAATAGACGGCAGATCTCTTCCGCTGCCTTTTCATCAACATAACCTGCCTTTCTGGCTGGAGAACAGCTATACAGACAATGGCGGCATGAGGCATTGCATTGGTAGTTTACCATTATGCCGGCATGGGTCAGTCTTCCGGTCTTCAGGCTCATTAATTCTCTCCGGCCTTTTCATCCGGGTAAACCAGAGCCTTTTCCAGCCTATGATCCCTGATTTCCAGAATTTTGATTTTTAACCCATGTGCAGAGAGCTCTTCCATATCTATATTGTCGGTAAGTTTTTCATTTTCACTGTCTTTTGGTATACGTCCAAGCAAGCTAAAGACAAAACCGCCGAATGTGTCATATTTATCTACAGGCAGTTCAACACCAAGCTCTCTGGCGGCCTTTTCCAGAGAAATTGCCCCGCTTATATGCCATCTATTATTTTCCAGCTTCTTTATGAGGGGCTGTTCCGGCTCTGAATTTAAATCATCGTCAAGGTTTCCAACAAGTTCCTCCAGAAGATCCTTCATGGTAATTATGCCCATCATGCCGCCATGTTCATCAAGAACGATGGCAAAATGGTTGCGGTTCTTCTTCATTCTGGAAAAAAGGAGGTCTGTTCTTACCGATGTGGGGACTAGCTGTGCCGGGCTTATGGCAGAGGCCATTACATTTTCCCTGCTCCTGTCTTTAAGGCATAAATAATTTCTGGCTTTTAGCACACCCTCTATATCATCCGGGTTCTTACCGCAGACAGGGAAAAAGGAATGATTGTTTTCTGTTATTGTTTTTTCCCATTCTTCATCACTTTCTTCTATTTTAAGGATGACAGTTTCCTTGCGGTGTGTCATAACTTCCTGTGCAGTTTTTGTGTGAAGATCAAAGACATTGTGAAGTATTTCCTTTTCCCTGTCTTTTATTGTTCCCCTTGCACTTCCAAGATCTATAAGGAGGCGAATCTCTTCCTCTGTAATAATATGGGAGTCTGCTTCGGGGTTTATTCGGATAAGTTTTAAAATGGCATTGGTGGACTTTGTAAGAAGCCAGACAAGGGGCTTAAATATGCCGGAAACAAAGAGAATAATTCCCGAAATTCCATATGCAAGGCTGTCCGCCTTTTTCATGCCAAGTCTTTTAGGGACGAGCTCTCCGAGAACCAATTGGATATAAGTCAGGATGATCGTTATGATGACAATTGAAATTGTTGCCATGGTTCCGGCGGAAATATTTAATCCCAGGGAGCTAAACCAATCGCCTAACCTTCCGGAAATCTTGCTTGCAGCGAATGCGCTTGCCATGAATCCCGCAAGAATGCTGCCTATCTGCACCGATGCCAGAAATTCGGAAGGCCGTCCTGTAAGAGAGAGGATGCGTTTTGCCTGACGCTTTTCCCTGTTTTTTGCGCCTGAAATTAATTTTTTTTCCAGTTTGTTTTTGTCAAGCGAAATTAACGCAATTTCTGCGCAGGAAAAAAAGCCGCTTGTTAATACAAGGAGGAGGAGGAGTGGAATTTGCCATATGAGCGGATCTCCTGAATTCATGTTTTAACCCTCGTTTTTAATAAAGGCAATGTCGTTTCTATAGTACATTCCTTCAAAGTCAATTAATCTTAATGCTTCGTAGGCCTTCCCGTATGCTTCTTCTTCGCTATCCCCATGTGCGGATACCGCAAGGACCCTGCCTCCGCTTGTTCTGAGGCCGGAACCAAGAGGGCCTCCGGGGCCTCTTTGGGCACCTGCGATAAAGAGATTGGAACCGTTAATTTTCAGGTGATCTTTGTTAATCGCAATGGGATCTCCAGTGCGGTAGGGACCAGGATAACCTTCGCTGACGGCAACAGGAGCGCAGACAAAGCCGTCCTTCCATTCAATCGAAAATTTACCAAGGCTGCCTTCGTTAATTGCCTTACAGAGATCGTTTAGATCGGTCTTCATTAGGGGCAATAATGCCTGTGTTTCCGGGTCTCCCAAACGGACATTGTATTCCAGCAGATATGTTTTTTCCCTGCATACCATCAACCCGAAAAAGATGAATCCCCTATAATCCATTTTTTCTTTTTCCATTCCCCTAAGGGTTGGTTGAAGGATGTTTACGATAAAATCCCTCTGCATTGCCGGGTTAAACTGCGGAACAGGTGCAATTGCTCCCATTCCGCCCGTATTCGGACCCAGGCCCCCTTCGTAAATGCTCTTATGATCCATTGCCGGAAGGAAGCTTTGAATAAATCCCTTCTTGCCGGGCATAAGGCTTACCGCAGCCAGAACCGATACTTCAAAACCGTCAAGATATTCTTCAATTAGTATTTTCCTGCCCGATTCTCCAAGGTTTCCATCCTTCATAAAGGAGCGGATTGTCTCTTTTGCCTCTGCCGCATCGGCGGTAATGACAACACCCTTCCCGGCGGCAAGGCCGTCTGCCTTTATTACAAGGGGCATCACTCCTAAAGGAGTGGACTCCTTATCCGGAGCATTTTTTGGCTT
>Ga0099364_10010904_pt1 | contig 12467 bp, 12 predicted proteins | sample TergutTh196P3_FD_73070 | JGI IMG/M metagenome (GOLD analysis project Ga0099364, IMG submission 73070) | Microcerotermes parvus P3 segment gut microbial communities from Pointe-Noire, Republic of the Congo - Th196 P3 | ecosystem: Host-associated > Arthropoda: Insects > Digestive system > Gut ... | reverse complement strand
ATAATCAAATCAACATCGGAACCAAGTACCTGAACGATTTCATCGATGTCGGAGGATTCCCCCTGCCCGCTCCGGTTGGCACTGGTCAACACAATCGGCTGGTCGAGTTGTTTCAGTATTTCCAAAGTCAAAGAGTGGTTCGGGACCCGGAATCCAATGCGGCCATTGGAATAAACCGCTTCTTTGGCTGTTGGCGAAAGTTGCCGCACGAAAAATTCCTGCTCTTTGACCGGCAAAACAACCGTCACCGGTCCCGGCCAAACACGCCGGGGAAGCCGTTTTTGTGCTTCGGTCAGGTTTGGCAACAGGTCTTCAAGCATGGCAAGACCAGAAACCGCGACACTTAGCGGATTGGCCGGAGCGCGTTCCTTGACGCGAAACAGGTTATTCAGGGCGGTTTCATGGAAAAGAGATGCTCCAAGTCCGTACACGGTTTCCGTCGGAAGGACAACCAAACGACCGGCTTGAAGGATGGAAACTGCCGTATCCACGATCGGTTGCGGATCGCGTTGTGTTCGGAAATTGATACGTTGTGTCATAGGAAAGCCAAGGCCGCAAGTGGAGGCACACATGAATCGGGCGAGCGATATTGTACCTTGCCAATCAAGTCGCGTCTATAACCCTCGGAACGAGTCTGGTTAATAAAAAAATCAAGCAGCTAAAGTAATAAATCGGCAACTCCGACCAAGAGCAGACCGATAGAAACAATCACGTTGAGGTGAAAAAACGCCAAATTGACGCTATTCAGGTCGATATTTTCTTCCCGCCGTTTTGGTCGAATGATGAGGTGTTCGGCAATTAACAGCAAGGCAATCAAGGCAACTCCGCCGTAGTAAATCAGGCCGAATTTTCCATAGACGCTCGGCAAAAGAAACAGGAAAACCAGGGTTAAAGCATGACAACCGGCGGCAATTTGCAACGATTTGGCAATTCCAAATGTCACCGGGACGCTTTTGAGCCGCATTTTTACGTCGAAATCATGGTCCTGACAGGCGTAAATGATGTCAAAACCCGCCACCCAAAACAAGACGGCGAGTCCCAAGACCACCGGTGCCCAGGAAAACACCGGATTGACCGCAACCCAGGCGGCAAGGGGAGCAAGCATCAAAGCGGTTCCGAGCCAAAAATGCGACGCGATTGTCCAATGCTTCGCAAAACTGTACCCGCAAAGAAACACAAGAACGGGGATCGAGCAGTAAATCGGAATCGGATTTGGCGGTAAAAACAGCGTACAGGAAATCACGAACCCCAAGGCACACACAATGATAAAAACCAAAACGGACCGTAACGACAAGCGTCCGCCAGGCAAATGCCGCTCCGCCGTTCGCGGATTAAGGGCGTCGATTTTTCGGTCGGCCAGTCGGTTAAACGCCATTGCCGTGCTTCGGGCAAAAACCATGCAAAGCAAAACACCGAGAAACGGCCTGAAAATCGGGCCGCCCGACTTAAGTTCCACATAAGCCATGCAAGCGGCCAGCAGCGCAAACGGAAGTACGAAAAGCGTATGAGAAAAGCGGATCAATTCCAGGAAAGATCGAATCATTGGCGTTTGGAGTGGTGTATTCGGCTTGGTATTGCCTTCATTTTACGAAGGGTTTTGTCCCGTTAGGGGGCAGGATATTGGTAGTAGAAAAAGAGGAACCCCCGATTCTGCGTGCTGTTAGGTACGCCATAGCACTTTGACGTTATTTATTGCGTCCCTAATGGGACGCTGGGGGATGTTGGGATTTCCGTTTCTACCCATATCCCGTTCTACGGGACGAACAAATCACCAATAACATCAACCGCTTTTTCCACGGCAGTCTTGTCCACGTCCAAGTGCGTAACAGCCCGGAGCGTCGCGGGGGCGGTGGCGAGCATAAGTATTCCCCGCTCCTCAAGCAATTGACAGAAATACTCGGCAGAGGTTAGGCCGTTTTCCGTTGCGGCTTTCGAAATCCGATCCGAAAGTACCTCGAAAAACACCATGTTGGTTTCCGTTTTCTCATATTTCAACCGGACAAATTTTGGATCAAGCCCACGAATCCCCTCGGCAAGCCGCCGGGCGTTTTCGTGATCGTCCGTCAGCCGCTCGATATGGTGATCCAGAGCGTAAATCGCAGCAGCGGCGAGAATTCCAACCTGCCGCATTCCGCCGCCGAGAACCTTGCGCCGCCGCAACGCACGGTGAATCCAATCCGCTGATCCCGCCAGAATCGAACCGATGGGACACCCCAAGCCTTTGCTGAAACAGAGGGAAACGGTGTCGAATGGTTCTGCGAGTTCCCGTGCGGAACAACCGGTCGCAACAACCGCGTTCATCAACCTTGCCCCGTCCAGATGCGTCGTTAACCCCTGTTTTTTCGCGGTTTGACAAACCTCGCGAACGGTTTCCATCGGCCAAAGGCTTCCTCCGCCGCGATTATGCGTGTTTTCAACCGCAACCGCCCTAATGTCGGGGCAATGAACGTTCGGCTTGCGAAGGTGTCCAAGAAGCTGTCCGGCAGTAAAGATTCCCCGACGTCCCGGCAAAGTTCGCACGCAAACACCGTTAATTTGGGCGTAACCAGCTTGTTCGTAAATAAAAATATGCGAGTTTTCCTCACAAACCATCTCTTCGCCCGGTCGGCAATGGAGTGAAACCGCAATCAGGTTTGACATGGTTCCCGAAGGAACAAAAAGAGCCTGTTCCTTCCCCAAAAGATCGGCGGCTCGTTCCTGTAGCCGCCGAACCGTCGGATCATCGCCGAGTACATCATCCCCAATGGGAGCGTCCAGCATTGCCCGGAGCATTGCCCCGGTCGGCCTGGTGACGGTATCGCTACGGAAGTCGTACATGGATGCGAAAATAAGACTTACGCTTGAGCCGTTTTAAGTTTTTTGAGCATTTTGGAAAGCCGTGACTTTTTTCGGGCGGCGGCGTTTTTGTGGAGAATTCGCTTGTCCCCCATTTTATCAAGAATTTTCACGGCATCAGCAAAAGCGGTCTGGGCTTCCGGCAAATTTCCTTCTTTGACTGTTTTGGCAACCTTTTTACAGCGTTTACGGACAGTGGTGCGAAGAGCACGGTTTCGGGCGTTACGGACACGGTTCTGTTTCAATCGTTTTTTGGCACTTTTAATATTTGGCATGGTTTCCTTATACTGGTGGTTAATAATTTTTAGCCGACATCCTGGCGGAAAAGAGAATCATTCATTATGCAGGTGATTTGCGATTTTGTCTAGGAGCTCCCCGATATCTTTGTAGGAAAAATCAATCGCGGCCAATTGGTGGGAATAATCATCGGCTTTCGTAAAGTCTTTCAGGCCAATTGCCAGTTTCGTCGCCAGATAAAGAGCCTTTTTCTTGCTTTCCCCCTGGTCCGAAATATTGTCAATTGCTTCCTGATAATGGTTTTGTGCCAGTTTGTATTGTTTGATCTGCTGAAAACATTGTCCTAAAGCGAGCAGAGATTCTCCTTTTCGCGTTGTATCAACTTTTGCCTGCTGGTATTCACCAATCGCTTCTTTATACTTTCCCAATTGGTAAAGAATCATACCCAGTTCATAATGATTCCCCGCATTGCCGGGAGCGGTTTTAACCCGTTCTTGGGCAAGTTCGAGCGTTTTTTGGTCGTATTCGGCCTTTTTCGCGTTAAATTGTTCTTTCAGTTCCGGTTTTTTCGTTTTTTCGTACTCCTTTTTCAACTGAACCAGTTCCGCATAGAGCCGCCGCTTGGTTGTGTCCATCAATTGCAACGCAAGGTCGGTGTTGTCCAAATCCATCTGGACCGCTTTATGATAAGTTTTTTCCGCTTCTTGAAATCGCTCGGCTTGGAAATGGTGGTCTCCCAATTCGATATAAGCGGAAACATCGTTCGGGTCTTTTTTGAGCCGCCGTTGAATTTGTTCCACGAACGTCAAAGGGCGACCGAGAACATCCTCGTCTTCGGGAATCACCGTTCCGCTCTTCCCCTTTGTTCCGACGGAAGCCACCTCACGGGCCGATTGGGCACCATCGTATCCGCCGCGATGGATCGTTTTTTCGACCATAATATCGCCGATTGCACGGTTCGCTTCTTGGTCATCCGGTTTGATTTTCTTCACCCGGGTCCAACAGGCGATTGAGTCGTCGAATTTTTTCATGTCCCGCAAAATCCGCGCGGCCAAGCGATTGACTTCAACATCGTTCGGATTACAATCAATCGAATGTTTCAAATAAGCCAGCCCGGACTCTTCCAAGCCGAGTTCCAAACACGCTTTTCCCATCGCGGCAAACGCGGCGGAGTCCCACGGGTTCGATTTCAGAAGTCCCATGCCGCTTTCAATCACGCCGATCCAGTTTTTTTTGACTTCCGCCGTTTTGATTCCGCCTGTGGAAAGCATGGAAAACATGCTTTTCTTTTTCTTTTCGCCGAATTTTTTCCGAAGATTGGCAACATAGGACTGTAAATAGATAATATTTCCGGGATCAACACGTACACATTCAAAGAACATGTCGCAGGCGTAATCATGCCCTCCCAAGCTCATTTGCTTGTTTCCGTTTTCAAAAAGCTGTTGCAATCGGTTGCGATCAGCCGACGTGATTTCAGGAAGAGAGGCCGTTGCCATAGTATTTAAACGTAAACCGGTTTTGGAGCTTGCGTAACCGGGTCGGAGAGCACCGTTGCCCCAAACTGTTCTGTTTTGGTGTTTAACCCTGCCATGCGAACGAGTTCCGCAAACGAGACACTGTGCAGATGATCTTGACGTTTTTTTTCCGCTACTTCCCAGACCTGGCCCAAAATTTGAACGGCGGGCGAGGAATTCTCCTGGTCGCCCATTCGTTTCGGGGATTGAGCCGGCCCTTCGATGATATTCATGACCTGTCCCAAAGTGACCTCTTCCGGTTTTGGAATCAAATGGTAGCCGCCGGAAGCCCCTCGGATACTTGAAACAATCCCGGCACTTTTCAATTGAAGAAGAATCTGCACTAAGAAACGAGGGGGAACCTGATGCTGTTCCGCGATATTCCGAATACGAACCGGTTCATTTGAACCTTGACTTTTAGCCAATTCCATGACTGCGATACAAGCATACTCCGTTTTTGCAGAAATTTTCATCAAAATCACCAATGAATAAAACAGGAAATTTCCGAACCATTAGGTAATTCTTGCGGCATCTTATCGAAGAGAACACGCCGTAAATCGTTCCGAACGGGAAAGGTAAATCATTATTGGTCCCCATTCTAGTATCGATTCCCCTTCATGGCAAGGCAGGAGGAAAGGTGTGTAGAAATTCTACCGCACCTCTCGAACTCTAGCAATGTCCGAAATGTTATTTGGGGGTTGCTCTTTTCTTTGCGACGACAACCGCCCCCATGTCTTCGGCCTGAATTGGAAACTGTACATCGGCAAACCCCGAAGATTCCAGGTCCTCACGGATTTCATCGAATGTGTAAACCCTGCCGGTTTCTGTGTTGGCAAGCATGTTGACACCAAAAAACGCCCCCATTACCGGCTTCGTCCGGTCCGGGTTCATGACAATATCCCGAACCGCAAGAGTGCCCTCCTGGTCCAAAGCGGCGTGAATCTTCCGGTAGAGATTGCGGGACTCTGCCCGGCCATGTTGGTGAATGATCGCACTGAGCCAAACAAAATCCACACCGCCCGGCAAGTCATCCCGGTAAAAGTCTCCTTCTACGAATGTCGCCCGCGAGTCCAAACCGGCGTTGGCAAGCCGTTTTTTGGCAATCGCCAGGCTGTCCGGCAGGTCAAAAAGTGTCGCTTTTGCTTCGGGGACGGCGTTCAATAAAGCGATTGTATAGGTTCCCGGTCCGGAACCGACATCCAAAACATGCCGAAATGAGAGCAGGCCGGCCTGTTTCATTTTCCCGGCGAGCGGTCCTGCCAGGGCATGAGAGGCGGAGTTCATCGCTTGAATAAACGATTCCCAATCCGCTCTTGGTCCATGAAGACTCGCATGGTCTGGCGCAGGAACGCCGGTTTTCACCGTCCACGCCAATTGTCCCCATTGCCGCAGACAATTGGCCGCATGTCGAATCATCGGGAGAAAGGAGTTTGTGTTGCCCGAATCGAGAATATCGCGGTATTCCTCTGGAATGGAATAGGAATCGGCACTCTTTTGAAGGACCCCCAAAGCGGCGAGGGCATCGAGAATGACAGACGTCCCGCGAAGGTCCGACCTGGCTTCTTCGGCAATTTCCGCCGCAGTCATCCCTTGCGGAACGCGAAGCATCGGAGCGAAAAGATCAAGCTCTCCCGCGCACATGAGGATACAGGAGGCCTGGTAAGAAGTCAGAATTTGCTGGAGTTTGTGCATTGCGTTAGGAATAATAAATTACGCCCCATGTTTTTCGAGTTTTTCGCGAAGAGTGTCAGCAGTAAACGGTTTGACCAAATAATCGGTTACACCGGCCTGAATCGCCTGAAGAACGCGGCTCTTTTCCGCTTCGGTTGTTACCATGATGACCGGAACCTTCGGGTCTTGCGCGCGAATTTGCTGGAGAACCTCCAAACCGGTCAAACCCGGCATATTCCAGTCGGTCAAAATCATGTCAAAGTTTCCCGGCTTGAACATCGCAATGGCTTCCGTACCATCAGCGGCTTCCACAATATCGGACACGCCAACGGCTTGAAGCGAACGGAGAATAATCTTGCGCATGGTACTGGAATCGTCGGCCACCAAAACTCTCATCGTAGAAACCTCTCAAATCAATGGAAGGAAAAACTCAAATTCGTTTGGAAATCTTGGCGAAAAACAAACGAAATAAAAAACATAGGCTCGCCATTATAGAAAATAAGGAATCTCTTGTAAACCCCGGAAAATTGCAAAATTGATCCCCAAAAGTTACTCCGTCTTGCTTTTTGGGTGATAAGGTTGTAACCTGTGGGTTTCAGACTTCAAAATACGCCGCACAGGGGGCGGCGGTTCACCCAATCCTTCAGGAGATTCCCAAGATGAAAAAATTCGTATTGTTCCTTTTGACCGCTTGCCTCGCCTTCGTCGCACAAGCAATATTTGCCGACGTGAAACTTCCCGCCCTGATCGGCGATCATATGGTTTTACAACGAGATTTGGCCAATACCCTCTGGGGCTGGGCCGACGCCGGGGAAGAAGTCAAGGTCGAATTCAACGGCCAAACAAAAACCGCCAAAGCGGATGACGCCGGAAAATGGTCGCTTAAACTCGATCCAATGCCCTTTGGCGGTCCGTTTGAAATGAAAATTGTCGGGAAAAACACAATCGAACTCGGTAACATCCTCGTCGGTGATGTTTGGGTTTGTTCCGGTCAATCAAACATGCAATGGTCCGTTCGGCAATGCAACGATCCGGAAAACGAAATCGCCAACGCAAAATACCCGAACATTCGTTTGATTACCGTTCCCAGAGCTAGTTCCTCCACGCCGAAAGACGATTTCAACGGAAAATGGGTCGAATGTTCACCGGAAACCATCCCTGATTTTAGTGCCGTCGCCTATTACTTCGGGCGTAAAATCCATCAGGAAAGAAACATTCCCATCGGTCTGCTTCATTCCTCCTGGGGCGGTTCCTCCTGCGAGACATGGATCAATCCTGACGTGGTCGCCCAGTACAAGGACTACGAGGAGATTATGAAACGCAAAGCGAAAGCGGAGGAGCAAAAACCAGAAGGAGGGGATAATCAAAATGCCGGGTATCTTTACAATGCGATGATCATACCGATCAAACACTACGGGATCAAAGGTGCGATTTGGTATCAGGGGGAAACCAACGCCGGTCGCGCTTACCAATACCGGACACTTTTCCCGTTGATGATCCAGAATTGGCGTGAAGAATGGGGGCAAGGGGATTTCCCGTTCTATCTTGTGCAGTTGGCAAATTTCATGGCGGTGAAAGACCAGCCGTCCGAAAGTGCTTGGGCGGAACTTCGGGAAGCGCAAAGTATGACCGCCCAATCGGTCCGCAATGCCGGTGAAGCGGTGATTATCGACATTGGCGAGGCCGATGACATTCATCCCGGTAACAAACAGGATGTCGGGTTGCGGCTTGCATTGTTGGCCCTTGCACGGGATTATCGTTGGGAGTCTTCTGAAAACGCAATGGTTGGCCGAACTCGAATACCGCCGCCGTCCGAAGGACCGCGATTCCGGTCCATGAAAATCGAAGGAAACAAGGCGGTTATTTCTTACCAATGGCAGACAACTTTCGGCTTGAAAACGAAAGATGGCGGACCAGTCAAGGGATTTGCAATCGCCGGGGCGGACCGAAAATTTTACTGGGCCGATGCGAAAATCGACGGTTTTAGTGTCGTACTTACCTGCCCGGAGGTTCCCAATCCGGTCGCCGTCAGGTACGCCTGGGCGGATAACCCGGTTTGCAACCTCTACAACGAAGCCGATCTCCCTGCCGCCCCGTTCCGAACCGATCTATGGCCGGGCGTGACGATTGATAACAGGTGAGCACTCTGTTCACACAGGAGGATTGAGGTTGTTTTGTTCAGGACAATAAGGTAGAATCGCCCGGAGTCAGGTTCTCTGAAGGCCTTCTCTTTGGAGCGATGACGCAATCACCTTTCCCGCACCTTTTTGGAGAAAATATGATGAAACGATTACGCACTACCACGGCGGCGGTTTTGCCCGCCCTGCTCCTTGTAACGCCGCTCCTGTTTTATTGGACACCAAGCGGATTTGCACAATCCGCACAACTGACCGTAGAAGAACGGTACCAGCCGCCGGCCCCGCAGGAGCAATACGCTGTGACGGAGCTGCCGGCGCAGCAACAGGTACAGTACACGTTAACCAAGCCGGTTTATGAACAGGTGTCTAAGGTGGTCGTACCGGACGTGATCCGCGTTTATTCGTTCAGAGAAATGCTTGACGGGTTGGAGGACAATGTTAATGTTGAAGTGTCAATGCTCATCTCCAACATCATGGAAGATCAATTAAAGGACGAATTTCCAACCGAAACAATCCGCCTTTATCGGCTTTTCGAGAGACCAGCGGTCATCCTCACCGCTCCGCAACCGGTGCATGACGCCGTGGAGGTTCTGCTTCAAGACCTCAAGGAGGTCTGCGAGACGCTGAAAAAGTTAGAGGAGAAAGGAGGAGTCCAACCGGTTCCCGTCGCGGAGGCTCCCGACCAACAAATCATTCGGGTTTATAGACTTAAAAACACCCTGACTGCTGATGTTGCGCACAATACGGCCAATCATTACCTTGAGATGAGGCAGCAACTTAACACCAATCAAGCGTTTGATGAGAGTCTCTGCATCGTTGCGGAGCCCCAGACAAACTCGGTCGTGATCAAAGGAAGCCCGGGAGATGTCGAGAAAATCCAGAAACTCATCGAGGAACTTGACCGGGAACCGCTGCAAGTTATGGAAGAACTGCACCAACATCAAATGTTGCTCCAGCAGTCAGCCTTCGCCCCCAGCACTGTATTCCTCAACCCTGGCACTGTGCAACCATCGGCGAATCCGCTTTGGGCGAAGATTGAGGAGACGGAAAAGAAGCTGGAACAAACGGCGAATTTTCCATTGCCATTGGAAGATGAAAAACACCTGGGCAATCTTATTGTCTGGCTTAGTGATAACGGTCTTTACGTAATTTTTGACATACAAGCGTTTACCGAGTTACCCATAGCCGAGGGGGTTCCACTCGTCGCCGCCGCTTACGAAGATGTCCCTGTTTCGCGTGTTTTGAACCGGGCTTTGAAGCCGCTGGGGTTGGTTTACACGATCAACGAAGATGGTGATCTTGTGATTACGTCCCCGGAACGCGAAAACGAAATGATGCTGACGCGGGTTCATGAAGTCGGGAGGGACGAGGAAAACAATCAGCATATTCACATGGCACTCACCGCTATGATACAGGGTAGTGTGCCGCAGAGGAATACTCACATGCCCCGATTCGTACTGTTGCCCGGAGGGAAGCTGGTTGTGGACGCACCATACAGTGTTCACAAGAAGACCGAAAAGATTTTGATGTCGATGTCAATGTGATTCCCTGATTTTTCCCTTTTTCGTTGACACGATGCGAGTTTCCGATCTTTTACCGGTTCAATGGGGAGTTTACACTTCCCTCTTCCTCCTGGGGATCGGATGTCTTTTGGGATTGGAGTACGCTTGTTGGGCACACCCCGATTGGGAAGAAAAAATCGGTCAGGCCAGTCTCGCCATTTTCAACCCGGCGCAACCGGGAAATCTTACGGCCTGGTTTTCGTCCCTCCTCTGGTTTTTCGCCGGGCTGGTTTGTCTGACCGCCTTTCAATTGGACCGGACCACCCGTTCCCGGCGGCTGAGCGATATTTGGCTCTGGGCGATGTTCGGCTGCCTTTTATTGAGCGTTGATGCCGCCTGTCAGGTTCGGGAATTCTTGCGTGTCCTACTGATTCAAGTGAGCGGAACCGCCCTTTACGGCAACGGCGATGTTTGGTGGATTTCCCTTTACCTGATCCTTTTCGGGATGATCGGTTCCCGGCTACTCGTCGAAATGCGGCATCATCTGCTTGCCTGCAACCTGTTTTTCTTGGCCGCCTTGTCGCAGATTTTGGCGTGTTGTCTTGCGCTCCATTTATTCGATTTACCGGGAGAGGAAACACGATTGCCGATTCTGTTGCGGACCGGTCTGGAAATGCTCGGAGCATTTTTCGCCGTTTTTTCTTTTCTGTTGTTTGTTCGGAATATGGTGTTGCAAATTGATGCCGATACGCAAATACCGGTTCCTGCACCGGTTCCTGTGCCGCAAAAAACAGCAAAACCGAAAACAGAAGTCAAAGCCGCTCCTCCAAAAATCGCACCGGTTGTGAGTGAACCACCTGCAAAAAAGGAGAAGCCGACCGACACGAAACGGGAAAAGGAGAGCAAAAGCAAGCGTTCCGATTCTTCGCGGGCTTGTCCGATTGTGTTCCCGGCACAAGGGGGCGAAAAAATCGTCAAAGTGGAAGAGATTGCACCGTTGGGCGACGACGAGACTCTGGAAAAACTCAAAAAACACCGCCCCAAGAGACCGCCGCCGCAACCTCTCGAAGAGGAAGAGTATGAAGAGATTGAAGAACTTGAAGAGTTCGATGATTCCGTCGAAGAGGAAGGGGATGATGTCCTTTTCGAAGAGGAAGAAGAATATGAATACGAACGGGACTAATGTCGCTTCGAGAGTGCAGTACTAAACAGCAACCCGGAGAATCGAACACTCACTTACGCATCGGGTTGCTGTTCCGGAAGGCAGAAGGCTCAGGAATCCCCCGGCTCCGATTCGTCATTTTGCACATCATCTTGGGCATCTTCCACCGTGGGAGGCGGCAAGGCCCTCATTTTTTGAAGTTCTTCTATCGCTTCCCGGGTTTTCTGTTCCTGCTCCTCTTGTTCTTTTTTAGCCTTTTCCGCTTCGGCTTTCGCCACATCCGCCTCGGCCTTAATTTTGGCAGCTTCCTCAGCGGCTAACTTGGAGGCGGCAATCGCCAGCTCCGCGTCGGCGGTTGCTTTTTCAGCGGCTTCCTTCATCTGCCTGGCTGTTTCAATTTGTAAAGCGGCTTCATTTTGCGCGACTTCGGCGTCGGCTTTAGCTTTTTCGAGCTCCGCTTTCAAATTTTCCAATTTCGCCTTTTCCTGGGCAAGTTCGGCGAGTTCTTTCTCGACGATGGTACGTTCCTGCCGAACGTCATTAAACAGGTTTTCCGCTTCAACAAAAGAGGCTTCCGCCTTGAGTTTTTCTTCAGTCGCCTCTTGTCGGGCCTGATCGGCAAGACGCATTTGGTAACGAGCCGATTTCATTGCCGGGATTTCGATCCCCAGAAAGCCCAACAAACCTTTTTGTTGGACATAATTGGCACCTTCGGAAACCGAAGCGAACATCAACGAAACGGCAACGCCGAGAATCAGGGAGTAAACGGTTTTTTTCATGATCGTAATCTTGGTTCTGTAGGAAAAATATGCAAAAGAATCCGATTGTCGCGGCAATCGTCTCCGACATTATAACCTCCAATTACAAAATAAGACAAAAAATCAGCCATTTACGCCGGGGAAAAAGAGGATGTCCAGGCAGTTTATTGCAAATATAAGGACTGTAACGAATCGGAACGATGTTTTCCTTCCGAGCAACAAAGAAGCAGAGTCCCGAAATTACCGTAATCGCCGGAACGCTTCAGAACAGGCTTGGTAATTCCGGGCTGACATCCCCATACAACTGTACTCTTCCACGTATCCGATAAATCCGCCGGTTTCGGAACCTAGCAGACCATACATTCGCTCGGCTTCCTGACAGATTTCTTCGACCGTCCCAGAAATGGAAACGGTTTGATAGCTGATTGGCATCAGAAAACAGAGTTTGTTGCGTAATTCGCCACCAAGCCGTGCAATATCGACGACATTGGGTTGGGCAATATTCATCACGTCAACGCCGATTTCATAGAAGTCCGGGATGATTTCCGTGCAATCGCCGCAGCAATGAAACCAGACGTGCAAGCCTTCCCGCCTGGCGTGGTCGAACTGCTTTTTGTAACGTGGTTTGAAGAGTTCCCGCCAGAGTTTTG
>Ga0099364_10010903_pt1 | contig 12468 bp, 7 predicted proteins | sample TergutTh196P3_FD_73070 | JGI IMG/M metagenome (GOLD analysis project Ga0099364, IMG submission 73070) | Microcerotermes parvus P3 segment gut microbial communities from Pointe-Noire, Republic of the Congo - Th196 P3 | ecosystem: Host-associated > Arthropoda: Insects > Digestive system > Gut ... | reverse complement strand
ACAATAGACGGCACAGTCGGAAGCGAAACCGACGAGGTAACGCTATACCGCCTTGATATTACTCTTTCGGGCAATGAAGGCAGCGATGCAGCAAGTATAGCCGCACAATATGGCAAAGTTGGCGATGCAGTAGAAATAGCCTATACTGTTGCCGACATCGGCATGTTGGCAAACACGCTAACCTTCAGCGGAGTAGCATCACCACCCGCGCAGGTAACAGAGCAAGGTTCCGGAACCCGCGATTACACAATAGCGGCAATTGACGCCAACGCAGAGGGTATTATAACCATAACGGCAACCTTTGCGCATATCAATATCGTAACCTTCGATTACAAAGATGGCGAAACACAATCCGTTGAAATAGAAGTTAAAGCAGGCGCAACGGTTTCCCAACCCGCCCCGCCGACCCGCCCCGGCTATACCTTTGCCGGCTGGTATCTCAACGGCGCAGAATATGACTTTGCAACGCCAGTAACCGACAATATCACTTTAACGGCGCACTGGGACGAAATAATCATACTGCCAACAACCTACATCGTCACCTTCAATTACAACGACACCGGCGCAACACAACCCGCCGAAGTAGAAATAGAAGACGGCGAAACAGTAACCAAACCCGCCGACCCGACCCGCTATGGTTACGACTTCAAAGGCTGGTATTTGGACGGCGTAGAGTATGATTTTGCTACGCCCGTAATAGATGATATTACTTTAACGGCGCAATGGGAAGAAACAGTTCTACCTCCGATAGTTATTACCATCAACGGCGTTCCTCAAGAACTTGAAGCGGGCGGCATTGACTATTACAGCACAGGCTGCAACGCCAACATAGATATTCAGGTAACTGCCACCGGTCGCGATGTAGACATCACCGTCAACGGCTCGCCTGTTTCTGCGGCAAACTCCGAAATACCCTTAAACAGCGGCGACAACACGATAATCATCACCATAGACGCCGATGTGTACACAATGATAACGAACAAGCCTTTAAATTTTGCCGACATGGTAATAGACCGTTGGGAAAACACCCTAACCTTGCGTGAAGACTTCTGGGGCAACGGCGGCGACGGCATGACGTACCTCTGGCGCCTCCCCGACGGCTCAACCCACAACGGACTGCGCTACTCCGTACCCAACGCCGGCTATTTATCATCCGAAGGCGGCTACATCATAGAAGTCAGCAATTCCGCAGGGCGCATTGTTTACCGAAGTTGTCCCAGCGGAGGCTTCACAACTAAAAGCGCTGCACCATTCACTGTCAAAGCCTATCCTAACCCCGTATCCACCGGCACAATCCTCTATATCGAAACCGATGCAAGCGATGACCTTCTGCAAGGTGCAACAATAGAGGTTTATACTGTCGGGGGTGCGCGCATAGGCTACTTCCCCGCGCAAGGACGCATCACAACGGTAAATGTGAACTATGGCGCGGGAGCGTATGTGTTTGTGTTGATAGGAAAAGATGGTGAAAGACGGGAGATGATGGTGGTGGTTGAGTAGTTTTAGTTTTCAGTTTTCTCAAGATGATTTCTCAATGAAATATTGGATGTTTTCAGTGCGTCTACTATGCTTTGTGCGTTCATTTGCGCGCCTTTGAGCGAGCTGTGGGTGTGGTCGTTTTTGAAATGCGCGTCAATTTCTTCTCTTGTCATTTGGTCTAATTTGGCAGCCGAAATGGCGTTCAAATCAATGAAATACGCTCCTGTTTGCCTTGCGGCTTCCCTCGCCCAAAGTCCGTAGGTGGTTGTGTTGCGAATAATTTTACCATTGGCGTCGAACTGATTGCGCGGGGTGTGGCTAAGAATTATTGGGGTTGCGCCTTTTTCCTGCACATCGAGGATAAATTTTCGCAAATACCATCCGAAGGTAAAAATTACATGATATCTTCCGGTGTTCTGCATTCTCATCACAAGGCTTTCTTCGCCTGTTCCGTTCAGGACTCCGCGTGCGGGCGGGGTATTTATAGGACCTCCGTCGTTGTGTCCGAACTGTATAAGCACGTAGTCGCCCGGTCGCAGAGCCTCGTACACTCTTGTCCAGCGTCCCTCGTCAAGATAAGTGCGGGAACTTCTGCCTGCCATTGCTTGATTGTCTACCGTTATTTGACTTGCGTCGAAAAATTGTTCAATAACGCTTCCCCAGCCCCACATGCTGTTTTCGTCGCTGTCTTCGTTTCTAACTGTTGAATCGCCCACCGTAAAAAGCGTCGGGTTGTTGCCTGCTCTTTTGGCGCTGTTGTATGGCGTTTTTGCCGGTTTCAAATATTCTGCAAGTTTCAGCGTCGGGATTGCGCGAATACCTTCTGCTGCCGATTCGGCATTGACATATGCGCCAAAAGCGCTGGTATGAATACCGTCAAGATAGAACATCTGTTTGACTTTTTCCGTTCCGAAGACATCATATTTTGCGGCGCTTATTTCGTTCAGGTCTATGAACGGGATGCCCATTTCTTCTGCAATTTCTTTTGCCCAAACAGCGTGGGTATTCGAACGGTTGAACGTCTTTGTTTCCTGATTGAACGAATTGCGGGGTGTAATTGACATCAGGATAGGATTAGCGCCTTTTGCCAATGTTTCGTTCACAAATCTGCGCATGTATTCGCCATATGAAAATACTACTCTGTCCACGCCTGTTTCGCGTACGGTAACGATAATAGAATCTTTAGCTGTTCCCGGAATTGATGCTCGAGCTCGCCCTTCATCGTATGGACCACTGTCATTGTGTCCGAGTTCAATTATAACCCAATCGCCCGGACGGATTTTCTCAGCTATCGGTTTCCAGAAACCTTCGTAAAATGTGCGGCTGCTCAAGCCTCCGAGTGCATGGTTTTCAACGGTAATTTTTTCGGGGTCGAAAAACTCTTCTGCATAATATCCCCAGCCCCATTGTCCGTTGTTGCCATTGCCTAACGTACCGGTGCGCATGGTTGAGTTTCCTACTAAAAACAGGACGGGGTTATTGCCAATGCGCGAGGAGCCCGGAACGGGTCTTGCGGTCAGCGCAATATTCAAACTGTCGAGCGTTCGGTCTACCACTCTATTCACGTCTTCCAAAGGCGGCGGGATAACAGTTTGTCCTGCTGCATTATTGGCGCAAGCAACAATAATTAATAAACAAAAAAAGATATTCATTGTTGTTATTTTGTTTTATTTTAATAAAAATGCAAAAATAATATTTTTTTTTATATCAAAAAGATAAACAATGAAAAATAATTCTTTTTTTGTTTTTCAAAGAAATTTTTTACTTTTGTATTTTCAAAAAATAACAATCATGCATATAAACAAATTTGCAAAACTCTTTTTTTGTTTCGTCTTTTTACCTGCCGTATTACAGGCACAGACTGAAAGACATCGCGCAGTGTTCGCCGCTATGAACGATGAATTGCATCGCAATATCGATAGTTTGTACATCCGAAATTTTGAGAGACCTTTTTTCATTCAATACGCAATGCAAACGGGTCAATTATTTCAGGTTCAGGCTACTATGGGAGCGCTTACGGGCGTTAATGAATTTCCTACGGGCAGCGTATCGGCTCAGGTATTGGTGGGCAACTATCAATTAGCCAATATCAACCTTTTGAATACCGACTATCGTTCAAGTGGCGGCGGCGACACTGCCCCTATAGACGACAAATACGAAGAAATACGGCGGCGACTTTGGCTGCTAACCAATAACTCATATAAATCAGTTATTGAGGAATATAGCAATAAGATGACCTCTATCAGACAATTGAATCTGCCGCCCGAAGTGGTCGAACTGCCTGATTTCACGCGGTTGCCTGCCGTAACGTACTACGGCGCAGCAAAAGAAATGACATTCAACAGAAGTTTTTGGGAAAAAATCGCCCGCGATTGTTCGGCAGTGTTCAAAAATTACCCTGAAATATTCAGTTCTAATGTAGGAATTGAAATGTTTTCGGGAGAAATATTGAGCATCAATTCCGAAGGTACGCAACTTGCGCACCCTGTCCGTTTGATAGTTATTGCCGTAAACGCTTTTACGAAATTGGAAGACGGCGAGGAAATAAGCGACCGATTGGCTTACTACGGGCGCTCGGAGGCAGATTTTCCAAGCATAGAAGAATTGAAGAGAGATATTGAGGCGATGGCAGATAACATTATAGCAGTGGCTAACGCCCCCAGAATGGACGAAAGTTATACCGGACCGGTGATGATAGAGAATGCAGCGTTGGCGTCGTATTTGGCTACCGAGCTGCTTGCGGCGCGAACGGGATTAGTGGCGTATCGCACTCCTGTAAGAAGCGGCGGCGTTGAAAGATTGATGGAAGACCGCATGAATCGCAGAATACTTGCAACGGATATAACCGTGAAGTCCATGCCGTATCAGCAAACATACAACGGACAGTTATTAATCGGAGCATACGAAATGGACGCCGAAGGCGTTGCACCCGACAGTGCATTGATGTTGATAGAGAACGGCATGTTGCGTGCATTAATGGTAGACCGCGTTCCTACAAAAAAGATTAGAACGCCCACCGGAAACCGTATTTATACATATCAACCTCAGGGAATATCCACAAGGGTATCGCCCGGAGTATTGTCAATCAGCACATCCAACGGTTTACAACGTGATTCGCTGAAAGCAATACTGCTTGACGCCGCCCGAATAGAAGGATTGGATTATGCTTACATTATCCGCACACTTCCCGCCGGACGTTATGCCGCACTATACAAAATATCAGTAGACGACGGCAGCGAACAGTTAGTGCGCGCAGGCGTTACTTCGCGGATAGATTTAGCCAAGCTGAAACGCTCATTGGGCGCATCGCAAGAAAGAATAGTAGTGAACATGATTGCAGGCGGAGTTCCGGTTTCGATAATATGCCCGAATATGATGATTGTAGAAGAAGTGGATATTGAACGAAGAAACCTGCAAAATACAACGAAATTGCCGACAGTGAGTAATCCGTTAGCTAAAGATAATTAGGAGACGTAAAAAAAAATCTAAAACTTGCACACTATCTGCGCTTTCACTTCTGACTGACGATTTCCGTGTATGAGGTTTAATCCGCTGCCTATTTCGTTTCTGTTGGTATATTGTGTGGCAGCATACTTTAAGCGCAGGTCTAAATGCCTGCCTAAGGTATATTTTATCATCACATACAATCTTGTTCCCTGAGCGTAGAACGCCGGTATGCTGAAGGCATAGAGCATGTCGTTTTCGAAGGAATAGATGCGCGAATTGTAGTCGTCGGTATCGAAAAACGCATAACGCAATGTTATCCGCAACGGGTATCTATTGAATGTATTGACAGTGGCGTATATATCCTGCGAAAGGAAATATCCCTTACTTGCGGTGTTTTCTTTTCTGTAATTTTTCATTTCCAGATGGTTACCTATTCCGCATCCTTCTATTATTTGGTGGGAAAATACCATTTTAATGGATGTTGTTTCTAACGGGGTTATTTCTCTAATAACCGTTTCGGTTTCAGATGCATTTTCTTCTCTTTTTCTGTAGCGCGTTTGGATATAGATTTTTGTGTTTTGGGAAGGTGTATAGTCAACCTGCAACATAGCGTCTTGTCCGAATGTGGGGGCGTTTGCTCGATAACGAAGCCATGGAAATCGAAAAATATCATAATATGAAGAGAATCGCCATTGTCCGCCTGCATTGAAATTCCATCCGAAATAAAACCCTTCTTCGTTATTGTTTTGCGAGTTTTCGCCTAAAGCCATTCCGTAATGAGCGTGATATTCCTTGTCGTAGCGGCGGTATAAAACATTTGTAACCAATCGTTCGCCTATCAGCATTTGCATTCCATATAATAGCGCTGTTGCGCCGTTGCGCGACAGCGCCTGTTCTCCGTATAAAACAGCATCGCCTAATCGAAAACGAAAATCGATGCTGTAATTGCTATTCGCTCTGCCTGTAAATGCAAAATGATTGTAGATATATGAGTTGGGAACAACCATTGCGTCAAAATCGTAGTACACTGCTGTTGCGCCTATTTGCCAATTTGTGCGTCTGACGGTTATGTTTGCTCCGGTTATTTGTTCCACAACGGCGCCTTTTCTTGCTATTTCTGTTGGTGTTCGGTGATAGTCGTCGGCGGGAAATGACGAAACTATTATTGCTTTTCCGTTTTCGTTTCTCTCTACAACGGAAGCATCAATCGCTTTTCGCGAATAGAAAATGCTTATATCCGCAGGTTTTAGACGCATTGTGAGTCCTACTCCTCGCATGAATCGGCTTTTGCCTAATGAATTGTATTTTCTCAATCCGGCGTTATACCGCATTGCGTTGAGGGTCATTGCGCTTTTGCCGAAATTTAATCCTGACCACATAACCAATCCCTGACCGAAATCGGCTCTAAAATCGCCCAGGTTCAATGTTTTCAGCATAGCATCAGTGTTTAGTTGAAAATGCGCCGAATAGAAATCGAATCCGTAGGGGTTATTTTTACGAAAGAAAGGCTCGCCGGCGTCTTTGTTAGCCGAAAAGCCAAATTGCAGTCGATTAGCGTAATTGAATGTATACCGCAGATTAGTTCTGATAGGGCTTCCGGCATAGCGATTTGCAATAGAATCGGGGCGAATATAGCCTTCTTGAGCTTCAAGCACTCTTTGTGCTCCTGTTACTAATCGGCTTCTGCCGTAGCGTAGCGCCCTTGCAGGATTCAGAGCGGTTATTTCAGGTTTTTTTTCTAACGAAATGAACGGAATCAATGTTTGCGCCAATTCGGGCGTAAACCCAAACAGCATTGCAATTTCGTAGTGCGACAAAATATCTCCGCGCTTTTGAACATGGTCTAACAGGCTGTTAATTTGAAATTGTGTCAGCCATGTAATTCGTGCCAGGTCTTCAAAATTTGCCTCGTTAATATACACCGGATTTTCGGCAAGTTCTTCCAGGGTTTCGAGCAATTGTTCAAAATCTTGAACTTCATCTCCCTGTGCTGCAATCTCTGTTAATAGCGAACGGAATATATCGTTGTCGGCAACTGATTCCTGAGCGACGGCGCAATGTAATAAAATTGAAATAGATATTAAGGCGGCTGCAAGCAGATTCTTTTTCATTATTTCTCAAGCCGGTATAATCGCGCAAGGTAGCGCTCTTCCGTATAATCTATCCATCCTGCAATACACGAGTTTGTCCTTCCGTTTGCCAAAAGCTCGCCTGCATATTGCACGGCAATATTGTCGTCGTCGTTTTCACAGATAAAAAAAGCCGTTTCGCCTTTAATACCGTGCCGTATAGCAATTTCACCGGCAACAATATTAGGCAAAGTATACACGAACACAGCCGGACTTGGCTGTTCGGCATTTTGTATATGTGCAAGGTCGCTGTCTAACGAGCCCGACGAGTTAGACAATATTATCGCCGTTGATTCATCCGGACGGCAGGCTGAATCAGCAATCAAATATTCTGCAGCAAGAAAACCCAACTTACAGAGTTTGTCCATCTTATAAAATTTCGGATAAGATATTCCCAAATTTTTAAACGCTATTTTTGCAAAGGAAGCAAAATCCAAATCCGCCTCCAATTCCAATACTACCTGCCCATCAACTGTGATGCGGTTATCAGCAATTAATACTATTGATTTACATTCCTTTGACATCAGAAAATCATTGCTTAATTCTTAATTTTATCATTTCTGTTGCCAGCGAGTTTGCATGTCTGTTCAGGGCTTTCTGCTCGTTTTTTTCTAATGCTTCATAAGCTTTTGAGTTTTCTTTAAGAAAATCGTCTAAAATATCTTTGCTGAACAAACCTGTCAGTTTTCCGGTATCTTTTGGGAAATTCAGTTCGCCTATTTTGCTGATAACATTATTCAATCTGTTTTCGGTAACATATTGTTCAACTACCGGCATCAAATTTGTCATGTCTTCGCTGTATGTCGGCTCAACGAATGGCTTTGGTTCACGTTTTTTGATAGTTGTTTTTTCTTCAAAACGCGCGTTTTTGCTTTTCAACAGTACTCGCGCGCCATTGTTCAGATAGCTTGTCGCAACAGGACGAATAACTATGCCTTCGCAAATGTTATCTTTAATTGGCGGCAATTTCAACCATTCAGCGATACGACTTTGTGAATCGTTCGGGAAATTCATACATTCGTCAAGCGTTCCGCGCAAAAGCGTTTTTGCATATATAAATTCGCCTTTTTCGAAAAAATCGTTTGCATTATCCACCGTCAGAAATCGACCGCTCGATTCGGTTGATACATACAAATCGAAAGCATAAAACTCGTGAATCGGACTGTAATACACGCCTTTTTGAATAAGGGTTGTCCTTTTGTCTAACTTCACGTCTGCATGTGGATACATGCCGCCAAACATTTCGCCGAATACATTAATGCTGACAGTGTCGCTAAAAACGTTTTTAACAGAGGCGAAAAGGGCAATAATTTTTTCTTTATAACGCTCAACGAGTTCTTCGCAGTCATAAAACTTTTCGCCCGCTTCCACCATTCCGCTACGTTTGCCGAAACCGACCTCTTTCCCGTCGGTGATGAAACAAACATTTGCGCCATGCACTTTTTCCTGCACTACAAATTCCTGCTTATCAGCTCCTTCGGCAAATATCCTTTCAATAAATTCCTTATCGAAAGTATTTTCTATTGAATTGTATTTTTTAAAATTAATCATAACTATTATTTTTTAATTTTTTCAATTTCTTTCGTGAAAATAATTCAAAATATCTTCCATTACAAACATTTCTGTAAGTTCTGGTATATCAGTTTTTTCGATTACATTTATGCTGTCAGTTTTTTCGAATATTTTATTTTCTATCATTCTTGAGGCAAGGTTTTGAATTATTTCGTTTTCCAACAATGAAATTATATATCGTCCGTTTCCGAATCTGCTGTCGCGCATTTTATGTGCTATTTCAACTGTGCGACGCATCGAAATAAGCGCATCTTCGGTAATTTCATATTCGTTGTTGTCAAGGTATAATTCTGCTATCTGCATCAGTTCGTCAACGCTGTAATCGTCAAAATGATACACGTTTGGGAGTCGCGATTTCAGTCCGGGGTTGTCGTTTAGCATTTCTTCCATCGGTTTGGTGTATCCTGCCATTATTACGCAGATGTCGCGATTCGATTCGTCAGACATGGTTGTTAGCAGCGTTTCTATTATTCGTCGTCCGGGGTCTTTTGGGTCGTCTTTTACGAGCAAGTTATATGCTTCGTCTATGAACAACACGCCACCCTGTGCGCGTTCTATCGCCTGATTTGTTTTTTCTTCTTCTGTGCCATAGAACTTGCCTGTAAGCGAATTGCGCTCTTCCACCACAACGTGTCCTTTTGTAAGCAATCCCAGTTCGTGAAAAATTTTGCCCATAAGTCGGGCAACAGTAGTTTTTCCAGTGCCGGGATTGCCAAGATAGACCGAATGTAGCGATATAGCCTGCGTTTTGTATCCGGCTTGAGTTCGAACTTTATTGTATTGAACGCGGTCAATATAACGTTTCAAGTCCTTTTTGAACTTATGCAGCCCTATCATGCTGTTTATTTGCTGAAAAGCATCGACGTTTAGAATTGATGCTGATATTACCTGCTTGCCGCCGTGCAATCGACGCGGTTGAACCGTCAGCGGATTGAAAGGCGTTTCAATGTCTTTGTCGCCAATGGTTAGGGGCGCTACTATTATCAGTTCGTTCATAAATACTACTTCGACGCGGTAGTCGCCGCGTCTCCAAAATGATTCCTTGTCTTTCCCGAAAAACACAAAAAAGTGGAACTGCTCCTTATCTCCGCCTTCTATGGGTTCGCCTTTTAATACAAGACGCTCTTTCAAAGTTCCGGTTTGGTCGAATAGCGAAACGAAGAACTCCGATTTCCATTCATGTTCCAACTTGTTTCGCGCAAGGAAAAATATGTCAATCGCCTCTAATTTTTCTAATGCAACGCCTGTTAGCGAGCATCTTCTATAATCTGTTTGCGTTTCGCCAACGTTCCTTCTATAAAAGGAAAAATCTTCCAGAGTAAAACATTTATCGTAGTTTTCGGGAATATTTGCGATGTGAAAATATACGGTTTCGACAAGTTGTTGTTCTATGAACACGCGGATAAAATATTCGCCCGATTCAAAGTTCACATTTGAAAAACAAACAGTTGCCTTTGATTCTATGTCTGTTTCGTTCATATGGACCGAAAACGCCTGCTCGGCAACACGTCCTTTTCCTGTTTTCCTTAATGAAAATTGGATGTTTGCCCTAAATTTAGTAAACATGTACTTCAAATTTATCATCCACACGTCCACATAAATACTTTTAGCCTCCGATTTTCGGAATACTGTCCTGTATTTCTTTCCGTTGTCTATAAATTCTTCTGTATCGCAATACAAACTGATTTTTTTTATTATAAGTCCGGGTACCATTTTATAATTTTCTATTTTTTTATTTTTTTCTAATTAAATCATTAATCTAATTCTGCAATATTCCTTTGCAGTATCTGGGTTTCGGAGCGAGCAAATCCATGTTTTTTCGTGGTCGCTGCCGTAAAGTATTTCGACGGGGCTCCGTAGGCGCGCTTCCGAAAGGAAGTTGAGTTCTGCCGAGCGAACTGTCAATTTGTCGTTGTCAATCGGCAAGTAATTCACTGCCCAATTGAGGTAAGAAACATTATTTACATGATTGTTGACGTCCACATCGGTATATCCTGCTATAATACGTGTTTGCGGCGTCATTGTTGCTGCAAGGGCAATTTTTCCGAGTTTGTGTTCAAGCGCATTATGCGAATAGCGGGGTATTCCTTCGAAAATATGTTCTATTCGTTGCAGGCGTTGCGTTTTTCCGTCGATGACTAACCATGCTGATATTCCCGCGCCGTACAGTTCTTTACCGTCAGCCGATTTTAAACGAAAATCGCGCAAAGCGAACAGATTCTCTATTCCTTTGGGCCATGTTTCCAACTTAATGAGCTCGCCCCACTGCGGATAACGATACATTTCTACATACAAGCGCGACAGTGCCCAAAAACGATTGTTTGCCGCCAAATCTTTAAAACCAACCCCCAAAGATTCGGCATTGCGCCAAGCACTCTCCTGAAAATAATTGATTGCAGACACAATAGATAATTTGCCGTCCAAATCAATTTCATACGAATGTATCAAGTACTCATCCACCCAAGGCTCTTTCAACTCTATCATATTATATTCAATTATTCAGTTATTCAATTATTCAGTTATTCAGTTATTCAATTATTCAATTATTACCGTATACCAAAGCAAAACAATGTTCCTCTACCTGTAAGAATAAAAAACCGGTCTTTAATCACAGCGGGCGATGCAAGAATCTGTTCTCCTGTGTCGTATTCCCACTCAAGTCTACCTGTTCGGGCGTTTATTATCGATACTATTCCGGTTTTTGTGCAAACGATTATCTTATCTCTGCACACTACCGGCGAGCTTTCTCCGGCGCTTCCCTTTAGCAGATATTTCCAATTTATTCTTCCATTGCTTCTGTTAATTGAGTACAGATGCTGGTCTGACGCCAGCACATACAGACTCTCGGAAGTTACTGCCGGTACGGAAGAGAACGAGGCATCTTCGGAAATAGCCTCCATTATTTTTTTGTGACTTGCTATTTTGCCTTTATCCAATCTCAACTCGTAAATATTTCCGCCATAATCGCCCACATAGCAATAATCGCCGATAATTGCGGGCGATTCCGGTATATAGTTATCAAGTAGCAATGAATCGGTTGCGGCTCCGGATTGACAGTCGATTATGCGCACCCATGAATCGCATCCGCCGAAAATAACATGATTATTCCATAGCGCTACTGCACCGTGAATGTAATACCCCGATTCAAATCGATTTATTTCTTCGCCTGTTTGGTTGTTCAAGATATAAAGAAAATTATCGTAGCTTCCGAAAACGACAGCCTGTTTGCCTTCAAAAAACGTATAGTTAGCCGAGGCGTTCAGTTGTCCCATCGTTTCAAAATCCCACAACTTATCTTTCTGCGAAAGCGAAATAGCGGTCATAATGCCGTCTATGCGTCCAATATACAAAATTCCGTTGCTAATCATTGGCGTTGCTTCTACTGCGGTTTGAAAATCGTAACTGAAAATCTGTTCGCCTGCCGAGTTCACGCCGCGTATATGTCCGCGTTTATCGCTCCAGTATGTAACTCCATTTGCGACTACCGGCGACGACGACGTTCTCGAATCGCTTTTTAAAGTCCACAGCAGCACGGGATTATTCGGGAGGCTTGTATTGGTGTATCCGCTCAGCGCCGGATTGCCGCGAAACACTAACCAGTCTAAATCGCCCGAAGACTGTGAACCGCTTGCCGAGCGCGTTCTCGCATCAACATTCGAAGCAGTGTTGCTCAAAAGGTCGGAATCTGCGTATTCTACCATAGATGAATCGCTGCAAACCAAAGACAAATCCGTTCCGCACGAATCGTCCGAACTGCCCGAAGAACGCGAACCCGAACCGGCTCCGCACCCCGATAGAAAAAGCATAATCAAAAGGAAAATACAGTATTTTCCAAAATATT
>Ga0099364_10010902_pt1 | contig 12468 bp, 11 predicted proteins | sample TergutTh196P3_FD_73070 | JGI IMG/M metagenome (GOLD analysis project Ga0099364, IMG submission 73070) | Microcerotermes parvus P3 segment gut microbial communities from Pointe-Noire, Republic of the Congo - Th196 P3 | ecosystem: Host-associated > Arthropoda: Insects > Digestive system > Gut ... | reverse complement strand
TAAGCATCTTCTGGTTTTATGGCATCTTCTGCAGGGAGTATTTTTTTAAAAAGCCATTCATCAAAAGCAAGGTCATCAGCCCAGTTGCGGAAGACCGACATATAGGCATGGGTATGGCAGTTTATAAAACCAGGAATAACTAGTTTGCCTTTGGCGTCTATTATTCTGTCAGGAGTAAAATTATTTATACTATTGCCGCTGTCTTCTATAGCTTCGATAATACCATCAGCCAGATAAAGATCCGCTTTTTTTGTATGACAGTTTGGTGTCCAAAATAAAATATCAGCATTTGTAATTTTTATTTTCAATTTATTGCTCCTTATGTTTTTTGGAAAACTTCAGTTTCCAAGCAGGTAAATTATTCAATAGAAATGTAAGCGTTAATAAACTGGAGTGCATATTGCTGTATGCCGTTAAAATACTTATTTATAAAATCCGTAAGTTCTGTTCCTACATACCTGTAATGCCAGCTCTCCCATTGATAAGTTGTTATATGTTCATAGCCTTCTGGATATGATAATGACCAGCCAAAACGGCCAGCATTTTGTTCAAGCCATCTGGAAGCAGGAGTTCGTGCAAAATCTTCGCTAATGGGAAAAAAGTCAAGCACAAGTCCAAGCTGGTGCTGACTGTGGCCTGGTCTGGCAGACACGCGATCAGCAGCTTCCTGTCCCAGCTCTCTGACCCAGTGATTGTAAGTGCTTGTCTGATAACTATAGGAACGATATGCAGAAGCTGCTGTAAGTGTGATCCCATCTGCCATTGCTGCCATAGCCATTGTCTCAAGTGCCTGGGCTGCGTTTCTGCGCAGCATAAGCCCCTGGCGTGTTACAGAGTATGCGCTGCCTGAAAGTTCGACTAGATCATTGGGAGCATAGTTTTCATTCAAGGCATGCTGTTTGTCAACAAGTGTATAAAGAAAAGGATCCAAGTCCAATATTGATAATAGTTCCATTAGAAAATCAGGACCCTTTATTAAATTTCTTACAATGTTTTCAATTATATAATCAGGAAGACTGGCATTATCAAAATGTTCATGCCAATAATCCCTTATAAATCTTTCTGTGTCATAATCCTGTATATCGCTGTTTGCTGTATTCGATGGATCAGGTGAGTGATTAGGTAAGCTTTGGGAATTGATTCGTCCAGTGCAGGAAGTATATAATGAGCAAAGAATAAGTATGCAGGAAACAAATATTTTTTTCATATAATGCCTGTCAATGCTCCGCTTTTTTCATCTCTTTTACCATCAAGGGTAAAGTTTACTATATTTCCGCTTTCAAGTATATAATCCTGAGCCTTGCTTGCAGTTTTAAGTAAAACAGGATCGCTTTGTGAGCATACATAACAAGCATTGTAGTGTTCAACAGGGAAAACATCCGATATAACTCTGCATGATTTTTCAGAGTCGTTGTTTTTGTATATTTTATTATTTTTATTTATATCTGTTTTGTTTAAAATCTTTTTTACATATAAAAAACTTAAAACAGCCCTTTGTTTGGGAATGCCAGCAGCCATGGAAAGTTTTTTTAAACTTATTGGAGCTTCATCAGTGTTGAACGGGAAATGGCACCACTTAGCTTTGCCTTTACCTGGAACAAGACCGCCGGGATAGGGGCAGGCTTCCGTATGAAGGCAGGGAGCATCTATATCAAAACCCAGATCCAGAAACGCGGAACGCAGGCAAGAAATAAACTCACCGCTGCGCGGTATGCCAGGTTCAAAAGCCAGGATAGAACCATTATTGACAGATTGAGCCAATAAAGAAGCGTTCTGTAAAGCTAGTTTCTCAAGTCCTGTTTTATCTCTTGGTGATAACTTATAATATAACTCATTAAAAATATTTATTGCTGATACAAACGCAAATGGTTTCCCGTTATTTATAATTATTTTTTGTAATATAAAACTTTTTGCATGGAATTGCCCGTGGGTTTTTTTTATATTCCATTTACCAGCAGCAGATCCATTGTCTTTAATTAGTGCATTAAAAATTTTTTCTCCTGCATCAAGGGCTTTTTCTGTTCTGTCCAATACAATAAAATCCAGAGAAGTATTTCTTAAATCCGGGCGGCTTATCCATAAAGCAAGTATAAATGTTAAAGGGCCTGAGCCTATATCCAATAGGGTATCGCCGTCTTTTAACTCAATATTCAATTGCGGTAAAAGTTTACACAAACGGAATACATTCCATGGCAAAAAAAATCTTAGATAAGCTGAAAGAAGGTTTGGTTTATTCAGGTATGAAAGATGCTGTTCGCTGCGCCTTGAAGTAAAAAGGTCTGATAGTTCTTTTACGTCATATTTTAAATTATTGGCAAAACGACGCGGCAGGGGAAAAACCTTGTCAATCGTAATGTTAAGTTTATCCAGATATACTTTGGTATCTTTTGTAAGTTCGCAAAAAAGATTCATGACCCTATATAATCCATAATTATGTTTTCTTTTCTATTATAAGGGCATACAGATCCAGCAGATCAGAACGCAGCATGGCAAGCCTGCTCCTTATATCCTGGTTATCGCTGCTTAGTTCCCTGTAAAGCTCTTCGCGTGCGCCTTCCAGGGTAAAGCGGCGTTCGTACAAAAGATGCTTAAGCCGGAAAAGTATCTGCATGTCTCTTGATGAATAAATGCGCCTGTTGTAATTGTCCTTGCTGCTTTTTAAAAGCGGTATCTCTGTTTCCCAATAACGTATAACATGGGGTTTTAGCTTAAGCAGCTCGCTGGCATGTGCCATTGTATATGCAGCCATGGAATTAACCCCTTTCCTTTTTGATTTTTGACCGGCGTTCTTCTGCTGTCTTTCTGTCTTTGGAAGAAGATCTGAATTCTATTGTAACAGGAATTAAAGAAAAGCCAAGCGAGCTGCGTATCCTGTTGCGCAGGTATGCTGCATAAGAATCGCTTAGTGCATCTTTGCGTGAAACAAAAAATATAAAGCGTACAGGATTGGATGAGGCCTGCACTGCATACTTGATCCTAAACCTTGTCTGCCTGCCTGTTGGCGGCGGAGTTTCTTCTATCCATTTTTCAACAGCCTGGTTAAGTTCTGAAGTTTCTATATGTCTTGTAAGCTGGCCGTACATTTTTACAGCGGTCTGAAGAAGCCTGTCAATACCTGAGCCCTGCTCTGCGCTTATGTTTATTACAGGAGCATATTCCATTTGCCCAAATAGAAAATGTATTCTGTCTTCCACAGCCTGGAATGTGTTTTTAAGCTGCGGCATTGTGTCCCACTTGTTAAGAACAAGAATAATGCCGCGGCCCTTGTCATGTGCAAGAGCTGCTATCTTTTTATCTTGATCTGTCAGTCCTTCCTGGGCATCAATGATCAGAAAAATAATATCTGCTTCATCAATTGTTTTTATGGCCCTGTTTACAGAATAATACTCGATATTATCATTCACTTTTGTTTTTCTGCGTATACCGGCAGTGTCTAAAACCATAAACTGTTTTTTCTTCCATACAAATGAACCTTCTATAACATCTCTTGTTGTACCAGGTATGTTTGTTACTATGGAAGAGTTGGAAGAAGTCAGGTGATTTGAAAGCGTTGATTTTCCTGTGTTTGGTTTTCCCAGTAAGGCAATTCGGATATAGTTATCCGGAAGGAATTTGCCGTCGGCATCTGTACTGCCGCCGGTCGCCGCGCAGTTTCCGCCGGCTTTGTCCGCAGCATTGTTAGCTGTAACAAAAGCCAGTCTTTGCGTAATCGCATCTGTCAGTTCTCCTATATTGTCGCCATGCTCTGCTGAGATCATATAAAGTTTTTCAAACCCATAAGAAAGCAGATTCCATGCATCAGCTTCGCGGCGGCCGCCTTCGCATTTATTGACAACAGCGAGCATCTTGTCCTTGTAAGGTCTTAGAAAAGCAATAAATTCTTCGTCTTCCGGTGTTATTTCTCCGGCTTCCAGGATAAGGACAACAAGATCAGCATTCCTTATAATCTCAAGTGTTTTTTCCACAACAAGGGATTCAAGCTCGCCTTCCGGGCTGTCATCCCTGTCAAGCTTAAAGCCGCCTGTGTCAATGAGTTTTACTTTTATATCTTTGATAATGGCCTCTGCCATAACCGGGTCGCGGGTGACACCGGGAGTTGGATCAGTTATTGCCTTTCTTTTGCGCAGCAATCTGTTAAAAAGCGTTGACTTTCCAACATTTGGCCGTCCAATAAGGACAACCGATGCCAGCCTCATCTTAAGCCCTGCTCTTTAAGCCATAAATTATTTGCAGTTAGGTTTTCCCTTGTTGATTTTCCTGCAAGAATAATTTCTGCCAGTTTTTTGCAGTTTTTTATATCAAGCTTGTGTATAATTTTTTTAATTGATGGAATGGAAGCAGCATTCATGCTGAATTCATCTAGACCCAATCCCAAAAGCAGTGCTGTCAAATCAGGGTCTCCTGCCATCTCTCCGCACATGGATGTTTTTATCCCGTGTTTGTGAGCAGCGTCAATTGTCATTTTTAACAGGCGTATTATTGCCGGATGCAGGGGTTCTGCAAGATAATTTACTTTTTCGTTTTCCCTGTCAATTGCAATGGAATATTGCAGAAGATCGTTTGTGCCTATGGAAAAGAAAGAGGACTTCTCTGCAAGTACATCTGTAATTATTGCAGCAGCAGGCACTTCGATCATAATCCCTGTTTCGATATTTTCTGAATAATCATGGCCATTTTTTTTACATTCTTTTTTTGCTTCTTCAAGCAGGGAAAGCGCACAATCCAGTTCTTCGATTCCGGAAACCAGGGGAAACATTATTTTTACATTATTGTTTTTGCCGTTGTATTTTCCTGCACGCAATAAAGCCCTTAATTGGGTTTTAAAAAACTCCGGCTGTGCCAGGGAAAACCTTATGCCCCTCCAGCCCAAAAGCGGGTTTTTTTCATTTGTAAAATTTAAATCCGATGTCCCTTTATCGCCGCCAAGATCCATTGTGCGGATAGTAACAGGAAGTCCCCCCATGGCTTTTATTACCCTGCTGTAGGCATTATATTGAAACTCTTCTTCAGTATTGGCACCGCTTAAAAAAAGAAACTCCGAACGGTATAGTCCTATGCCTTCTGCTCCAAAATAAAGAGCTTTTTCTACTTCATCCGGGATTTCTATATTTGCCTTAAGTGTAACTTGTAAACCATCTTTTGTTTGCGCAGGCAGGTTTTTAATTTTTTCCATTTCTTCAAGGTCTTTGGAAAACTTCAAGTTAATCTCATAATATTTTTTTATAATTTCCCTGTCAGGATTAATTATTACTTCGCCATTGCTGCCGTCAACAATCAAATCATCATTATTGTTAATCTCGCTGACACTGGAAGAAAGTCCCATTACTGCAGGGATATTAAAAGCCCTGGCAAGTATTGCTGTATGGGATGTAAGACCGCCCTGGTTAATGACAAGGCCTTTTACATGTTTCCTGTTCATGGCTAGAACTTCTGAAGGCAGAAGGTCATTTGCAGCAATAATCACATCGCTGTCAAGTTCTGCAAGGGATTTTTTTTCTGTTTTAATTAGTTTATTTAGGAGGCGTCTTGATATTTCGTTTATGTCTGCTGCACGTTCACGAAATATCGGATCCGGCGAATCCAGCATCATCTTTAGAAGGGTTTGATATATATCCCAGATAACCCATTCAGCATTTTCAAGTGAGTTTTTTATCCTGTCTACAACCTGCTCTTTTATTTCCGGATCATCAAGCATGGAAATATGAGCCATAAATATTTCCGCCTGTTCTCCTGCTTCTTCAAGTGCTTTTTTATGAATGGCCACAAGTTCTGATTTTGCAGCTTTATGGGCAATATTCAGGCGTTCAAGTTCTTGTTCTATATTGTCTTTGTTTAAGGGGATATGCTTTATTTCCGGGAAATTATCATCCAGATACAGATAGGCTTTTCCGCTTGCAATTCCCGGAGAAGCTGCCAAACCATTGATTTTTACCATTATTATTGTAGAATAATCCAAAGACCTGTAATGTGTCAAATGAGTATGAGCAAGAAATTATTGAATAAACCGCCGGAAAAAGCCCCAAATTGTTTTAAATGCAGGCATTTTAAAATAACCTGGGAACCATCTTTTCCCCGTGCCTGCGTGCTTTTTGGAGTAAAATGCAAGAACCTGCCCTCTACAGAGGTTTTTCTTTCAACAGGACAGCATTGTTTTAGTTTTGAATTTAAGGAAGGTATAAAAGACAGCTGATTTATCCAAGCGTTTAGGCAAATTGCACGCTTGTGACAAAATAGAATGCTTGAGACATATTCAACATATACTGTAGAATGGTTTTAACAAGCAATCGGAGGATCTTGGGAATCAAAGATTCCCAAGGAATCTTTGATTGCCTTTGATTTTACTGCCTGACTACTAAAATTTAGTAATCAGGCTAAAGAGAGGAATATGGTGATTATAGATTTATTAAGTGCATATAAAGGAACATTTAAGGATCATACAGAACTGCGCGCCCAGTCAAATACAACAAGACAGATTGTGTTTATGGCAGGAAACATGACAGCCAATGTTCAAAGTACAAACAGCGGTGTTTGCGCCCGTGTTTATAAAGGCGGAACTTATGGGTTTGCATCTGGTGCAGAATATTCAGATGACAGTATTAAAAATATTCTTGCAGCAGCTAAAGACAATGCCGCGTTTATGGATAAACATGTAAACAAGAATATGCCGGCTTTGGCCAGTTTGGGCAGCAGCAGCTTTAATCTAAAAACAAGACCAGAGAAAGAAATACCTCAAAGCGTTTTAATAGATTTTATAAAAGCCCTTGACAGCGATATATCCACTAAATACAAAAATCTATCCAGCCGTACGGTAATAGCAAATTGCCTTGATATGGAAAAACTGCTAATTGTAAGTGACGGAGCTGACAGTCATTTTTATCAGCCCCGCAGTATGGTTTATATATTTATGACAGCACAGACAGATGATGGTGTTCCTGTGGAACTTCATGAAGCATTAGGAGGCTTTGGTCAGTTTGACGATCTTTTTACTGATCCCAAATTGCTCTCCAAAGATATTGATATACTTTACGAAAAACTCATGCACAAGAGAGAGGGAGTTTATTCCAATGCAGGCCTGTGCAAGTGTGTTATGGGGCCAGAGCTTGCCGGTATACTTGCACATGAAGCAGTGGGCCATACGGTTGAGGCTGATATTGTTTTGGGCGGTTCTGTTGCTGCACATAATTTGAACAAGCAGGTGGCAAGTGAACTTGTAACAATGGTTGATTTTGCACATACAGCACATGGGAAGCCATGTCCGCTTCCTGTATATGTTGATGATGAAGGCACTGCTGCAGAAGATGTTATGCTTATAGAAAACGGTATTCTTAAAAGTTTTATGCATTCCAGGGAAACAGCCCAGCACTTTGGCGTAAAACCCCAGGGTAATGCAAGGGCATTTGCGTTTTCTGATGAGCCTTTGATACGTATGCGCAATACAGCCATACTGCCGGGCAAAAATAAACTTGAAGACTTGTTTGCCGGCATTGATGACGGTTACTATCTTGTCAAGACAGGTAATGGCCAGGCTGACACAACAGGAGAGTTTATGTTTTCTGTTGGTCTTGGTTACGAGATCAAGAAGGGCAAGCTTGGCAAGGCCATACGGGAAACAACTATTTCCGGTGTTGCTTTTGAAATGTTAAAAACCGTTGACATGCTTTCCGATGATATGCACTGGGACAGCAGCGGTTTTTGCGGGAAAAAACAACCCATGACAGTAGGAATGGGCGGTCCTGCCATCCGCTGTGATATAAATATAGGAGGCAGATGATGACGCTTAACAATATTTCAGCTTATGCCCTGGAGTCTCTTGTAAAAGCCGGTGCAGACAAGGCAGCCTGCCTTGTAAGCCAGGGGCGCAAGGACGAGTTTAATGTGGAAGCAAACAAGTTTTCCCTGATGCGTACGCTCTTTAACGATCAACTTTTGCTTAAAGCGATAAAACAAAGCCGAAAAGGTGTTATGATGGTCAACAAGCTTGACAGGGATTCAATTGACAAGGCAGTTGAAGGCTGCATGGCGCTTACTTCCTCAGCCCTTGAGGACGCAGACGAAGATATTGCAGAAAAAACAGAAAACAAAAGCTTTGATCAAAGTATAGGCGGCGCAGATATGGATAAGCTTTTTTCCAGGACAAAACATTTTCTTGAACAGGTAAAAGATGAGTTTCCTAAAATCATACTGGAATCCATAACATCGGATTTTAACAGCTCAAAAACAATTTATATGAATTCCAATGGTGTTGAGTTTAATACAAGCACAGAATTTTACGGGTATAACTCCATGTTTTCTGCCAAAGATGGAGAAAAATCTTCATCCTTTAATTATATGGGAGCCAGCCTGTCTTCTTTAGACAAACCATTTATGGATATAGGCATGCAGAAGATACTGCTTTCCGAGTCTGTAAGATCTCTTGATACAAGCATGATAGACAGGAAATTCATAGGCAAGATCATTGTAAGTCCTTCCTGTGATGATGTGATATGGAAAACACTTATTGACTGTTTTCTTTCCACAAGATCCATGATAGAAGGAACAAGCAGATGGAAAGAAAGCCTTGGAGCCAAAGTTGCAGATTCCAAATTGACCATGCGTACATCACCGCTTCATCCTGACATTATCGCAGCTGAACGTTTTACCCAGGATGGCTATGAAAGCAAAAACTCAAGCTTTATTCAAAATGGTGTGCTAAAATCTTTTGCCCTATCTCTTTACGGTTCCCGCAAGACAGGCAAACCAAGAGCAGCCAATACAGCTTTTGGCAATACAGAGGTTGATGCCGGAGACACACCGCTCCAGGATATGATAAAAGGTATTGACAAGGGTATATTGTTAAACCGTTTTTCCGGTGCATCCCCCGGACCCAGCGGAGACATATCCGGTGTTGCGAAAAACAGCTTTTTGATTGAAAACGGTGCAGTAACAGATGCACTTAAAGAGACAATGGTCTCTTTTAATATTGTTGATGTTTTACAGAATATCACGGCAATATCAAAAGAGCGCTGTTTAAATGGAATAAATATATTGCCCTGGTGTTGTTTTGACGGCATTACAATTTCAGGAAAATAATATATGATATTTTTAAGGAGAAATTTATGGCTTTTAGTTTAAACAGTTACCCTATTGTATACAGGGCAAAATATGAAAAATCAGCATGGAAAGGCGAATACTTATCAAAGCCTCATAAAAATTTTGAAGACGAGTCCAAAATGTCCGAATCTGAACGCAATTTACTGACAGATTCCAGAAATTATTATCCTGACATTCCCCTTGTAAATTATACAACCCAATACGGCCTTGGATGTTTTGAAGGAATGAAGGCGCTGCCGCAGAAAGACGGGGGCCTTGCTCTTTTCCGGCCAGATAGAAATGCAGAGCGTTTTTATAAATCCATGGAAGGCTTGTACATGCCTCCGTTTCCGCAGGAAGATTTTATCAAAGCCTGTGTGGAAGTAGTTAAGCGCAATAATGAGCTTGGTTTCTGCCCAAAATATGATGCTGAGTGGGAAAAAGATTCTTTTTTGAACGCGCCTTCGGTATATTTACGGCCTTTTACCTATGCTGAAGGAGGAATCGGCGTAAATATAAGCCATGAACCCTGGGTTTTTATCATCTCTTCTACTGTCAGTGCCTATTTTTCAAGCGGTAATTCAGACGCCATAACCACAGAACGTATACGTGCAACACCAAATGGCACAGGCTGGATCAAGGCCGCAGCAAATTATACAATCGCAGCCCTGGCAAAACACGAGGCCATAAAAGCCGGATACATGGAATGTATTTTCCTTGATGCGAAGAAAAATACTTTTATCGAAGAAGGTTCATCCTGCAATATATTCTTTTATCTAAAATCAGGCGAGCTTGTTACACCTGATCTGGGAGATACAATTTTGCCCGGCATTACACGTTCAAGCATTATTGAACTTGCACGGGACAAAAATGTCAAAGTTTCCGAGCGTCCTATTTCAATTGACGAAGCAATGGACGAGACAAAAGAATGTTTTGTATGCGGCACTGCTGTGGGTGCACTTACCATAACAAGCCTTACCCATAAGGAGAAGAAGGCTTTATTTAACGAAGGCAAACCCGGCGAGCTTACAGATTATGTCCGTACCACACTCAAGGGCATTCAGTATGGTGTTTTGCCTGACACAAAAGGCTGGCTGACCAAAGTTTGCTAGGCTAAACTATTTAAGCAATTAAATTACCAACGCCCCCGTCTAGGTCCGCCGTAGGAGTGGTGTCCCATCATGGGATTGCCCATATGACAGCATGCTCCAAAAGATCCTGCACCAGGTGCATTTACAGCAAAATCATATTCCCTTCCGCCGATAATCAATTTTGTTGTATGTAATAAATTGCCTGAAGCATATCCTTCAGCAGTGATCCTGGCGCCTTCTCTTAACCCGTCAATAAAGCCAATATACCGCATAATGCCTGGTATAAAATACAAAGCTGTTCCTGTAGATAAGACTATTTGCCCGTTTTGAAGCTGAAGTGTTCCTTCTACACGTACTGTTTCAGGTGCTACAGGTATAGGCCATCCAAAACCCCTGGCTTGACCAGTGACTGTTCCTATTGCCAAAAAAGCAATTAATGCAATAAATATTAGTTTTTTCATAAAACCTCCATAATATAAAACAGTATATTTCTTTTACATTTATAGTATACGAATGCAAGTAGGCAATAATAGGGGGTATATAAAATAATTTAATGCCATTGTTCCCTCATCTGTCTGTGCATGTGTCTGCGTTCTCCGCGCCAATAATCAGCAGGGGATGTATCCGCAGTATTGCCTAAATATATTGCTCCAATAACAATACCCAGGCTTATCAAAATAACAGCCACAATGCTAATTATTATAATTTTTGGTATATTATTTAATTTAAGGGTAACAACCATTCCAACATGACAATTTTCAGGTGTTGGTATAGCTTTTATTTTACCGCTGTTAAAAAGAACTATGCTTTTAGGTTGTCCTACTTGTACAATTACTCCCTTCATATATCTTCCTCCTCTGTAAAGGGGTGCGGCACAAAGGAGTATACATAAGGATAATCTCCCTGTGAGAGTATAATAATGGCTGCAATATATTGCCGGTATTTTTCCAATGCTTTTTGAGGATATGTTTCTGAAAGCCGGGAGATTGGCAGCTGCCTTGTTTTTAGTGTACTTGCCAAAAGCACAGGATCTGCCAAAACAGTTCTTGATATATGTAAAGCTATTTTGCGTGAACGTTCCTGTTTTGGGCTTTTTTTTAGCAGTGTAGCCCATGAAAACCCCCATTTGTTAAATTCAACATTCACGGCTTCAATATCAAGGCGCAGATTCTTTTCTTCTTCTGCCCGGTCATAAGACTGTAAAGAGACATTGGTCTCCCATATATTATTTTCTTCATCGGATCTAGCGGAAAATAAATTAAAGCGTTTTTGTACAAGAAGCTCTTTGCGTACATTGTCCAACAGGCGGTTTCTGATCACTGCTGCCGCATATTGGATAAATGTTCCTTTTTCCGGGTTATAGGTTTGAACGCTGTGGGCAAATGCAAGCATGGCATCGCTAAGATTATCTGCTTTTGACTGACCTTTAAAAAAAACTCCGGAAACGCATTTTTTTATAAAAGGCATATAATCATGCAGCAGTGTATTTAATGCAAACTTGTCTTGTTTGGCAGATTGCAGCCTTGTTTCCAATCCTTCCTGTACTGCTGTCTGTTTTTCCAAATCAGAATCGATTAGCAATATACCCGCCTTTTTTTTACATTCAGCATTTCTATTTTACCTGTATACATATTAGTATTATAATGTATATTATAAATTACTAGTATATTAAGAAAATAGGAGTAATACCATGATAAAAATGATAACTGCCTATACAGAAGAGGTAGATGAGGTTGAAGAAGGTATTGCTGAAATTCTTGGACAAATTGACCCTGGGGCACTGAGTAAAAACAGTGTGGGTCTTGTAACCTGCCATCTTGATTTTATTGACTCTGGTTTTATTGGCCAGTTGTCCAGGAAGCTGCCCTTCAATATTATTGGTATGTCAACATTAGCCAGTGCAAATAAGTATGGCCAGAGTATTTACGCTTTTTCACTTACTGTGTTAACAAGCGATGATGTACTTTTCGAAACTGCCATGACCAGTTCGCTTAATGCTCTAAATTATCAGGATGAACTTGAGGCTGTTTATTCACAAGCCAGGGGGAAACTCCCCGGAAAACCATCTTTGATACTAACATTTTTTCCATTTATAAATGAAGTAAACGGTGCAATACTGCACAAGAGCCTTGACAGGATTTGCGAAGGTGTACCGTTTTGGGGCAGTATTGCCAGTAATATAGACGGAAGATTTGATAAATGTACTGTTTTCCATAATGGTACAGTTGATAAATCAGGGCTTGCAATGATACTGGTGCATGGTCAGATTGACCCTGAATTTATTGTGGTTTCTCTGCCATCAGAAAAC
>Ga0099364_10010901_pt1 | contig 12468 bp, 12 predicted proteins | sample TergutTh196P3_FD_73070 | JGI IMG/M metagenome (GOLD analysis project Ga0099364, IMG submission 73070) | Microcerotermes parvus P3 segment gut microbial communities from Pointe-Noire, Republic of the Congo - Th196 P3 | ecosystem: Host-associated > Arthropoda: Insects > Digestive system > Gut ... | reverse complement strand
TGAGCTTTATACCGAAAGAAAAGCAACATACGACGGGCTCGAAGATGAAGTCGTTTCGCTGGCTTTGGAAATCGTTAAAAAAATACTCGACCCAGCAGAAGAAGCTATAGGCGGTGTTTTTGCTTCGCTGATAAGAAATGCACTCAAACAGATGGCTCCGGAGGGGAAAGTTGTTATCCGGGTCAGCCATGCTGAATACGAGCGCTTTTTCTCCTCTGGTATGGCTTATTTTGAGCTGGACAAAGGCGTGACGGTTACTGCGGCTGTCCTCAAAGATACTTCCCTCAATGAATATGATTGCGTAATAGATACTTATGATGAAACAGTGAATGCAGGCATAGATTCTCAGCTCAATTATATCAAGATCGCATTCAACAGATCAGACGAGGAGTAAATAAAAAGGAATGTCCACGATTGATTTTGCGAAATATCACAGAGCTTTGGCACGGACCGATTCCCTTGAAAGAGCGGGCAGGGTGACTAAGATCGTCGGCCTCGCAGTTGAGGCCAGCGGTCCTGCAGCAAGAATCGGCGATATCTGCAATACATATACATTGGATGGGGAACACTTTATTCAATGCGAAATAGTCGGCTTTCGCGATGGCAGGACTTTGCTCATGCCTTTCGGAAACTTGGAAGGCGTAGGGCTCGGAAGTTATGTGGTATATACCGGCAGAGCGCTGAGGGTGCCAGTTGGCAGAAATCTGACCGGAAGGATTCTGGATGCGCTTGGGAATCCATTCGATGATCTACCGGTACCTGAGCCGGAAGCTTGGTATCCTGCTGAAAACACTCCTCCGAACCCGCTTGCGAGAGAACGGATAAAGGAAGTCCTCCCGCTGGGGATAAAAGCTATAGATAGCATGCTCACAGTCGGGCGCGGGCAGCGCCTCGGGATTTTTTCCGGTTCCGGTGTTGGAAAAAGCACTATGCTGGGCATGATCGCAAGATATACAGTAGCCGATGTGAATGTCATAGTGCTGGTCGGCGAGCGCGGCCGTGAGGTCCGCGACTTCGTTGAGAGGGATCTCGGAGAGGAAGGGCTAAAAAAATCGGTCCTGATCGTCGCAACATCGGATCAACCGGCACTTCTCAGGCTGAAGTGCGCTCTGACAGGCACGGCCATAGCTGAGTATTTCAGGGACTGCGGCTATAAGGTTTTGCTGTTGATGGACTCGCTGACGCGTTTTGCGATGGCTCAGCGGGAGATAGGCATGGCAGCCGGCGAGCCTCCTGTATCCAGGGGCTATCCGCCATCTGTATATTCTATCTTGCCGAAGCTTTTGGAACGTTCCGGCATGTCGGACGTTGGTTCCATAACGGGGCTCTATACTGTCCTGGTAGAGGGCGATGATCTGAATGAACCGATTTCGGATACGGTCCGAGGCATACTCGATGGGCATATAGTGCTCTCACGCTCCATTGCAAACAGCAACCACTATCCACCCATTGACATCTTGGGCAGCGTCAGCCGGCTCATGCCCGATATTATCACCCCTGAGCATTTTGCAGCTTTTGGTTGGATCAAGAATATGATCGCAGTATACAGGGAAGCTGAGGATCTCATAAACATAGGTGCCTACAGGCAAGGCGCGAATCCCGAGATAGACAGGGCAGTCGCCCTGCACCCCTCGATCCAGGCTTTTTTAAAGCAAGCTGTAGCAGAGAGCTATACTTATGATGAGATAATAGAAATGCTGATGGAACTTGATAGGAATTAGGAATTGGGAATTAGGAGTCAACTATTTGTGGATTCTTTAGCAACACCGCGCAAGCAAAATGGCTCGCGTTGCCAATGTCCAAGGCCCCCCTCGCGCATGAGGGGGGAAGGGGGGTGTCCCCTTGAAGCAAGTTGCTCACTAACCTCTTGTCAGGAAAGTCGCATATGAAGAGATTTGTTTTTACGCTCCAGGCTCTGGCTAATTATAAGAATACTGTCGAGAGGATGCAAAAGGCGGAGTTGCGCAGAGCGCAGCAGGCGCTCAGAGAATTGCAGGATGAAGAGCAGCGCCTTTTGAGGGCTTATGCTGAAAATGAAAGATCCCTTGAGAGGGCGCTGCGTGAGAATAATAATGTTGTCGCAGCTCTGAGCGAGCATGATGCTTTCTTTCGTTTCTTGCGCGATGCTTTGAATGAGCTGCGCGAGAGGATAATCAAAGCCGAGGCGCTTGTCCGTGAATGCCAAGCGAGGCTTATCGTGACTATGAATGAAATAAAGACATATGATAAGCTCCGCGCAGAGCAGTATTATGACTACCTGAAGGAAGTCCAGACCGAAGAAGAAAAAGAAATGGGCGATATCGTGTCTTTCAACACCGTCAATGAGCTGACCGGAGCCAGTTGATAATTTGATAGATCAGTGAATGATTAGTTAACAAATAATAAGAAAAAAAATACGTATAGCTTGTTTCGTGAGAGGTGACAATTGATGGCAGAAGGTGTTAATACCTTGACCAATGGAGAGGATTCAACGGAAGAGACCGCAAAGCGCGGGCTGTTCCGAAGGGGACCAAGGGAGCCAAAAGTACCGAGATCAGAAAGAGTCAAACTGTCGAGAAAAGAACGGAAAGCCCTTGGCATAAAAAGAGGCGGGAAGCTTAAAATCATTTTGATTATTTTGCTTGTCGTTCTTATCGCTGGGTTCGTGTATGAGGAACTCACAATCAATTGGCTCGGTACGCGGGATATGCTGATTGAGGCTGTAATTAGGCTCGATCCTGATGTCAGACATAGGGAAGCGGGACTTGATGCCAGAGAGGTAGCCATAGCAGCGGAAGAAACCGATCTTGCAGAGCGCACAAGGGTTGTGCAGTCCAGAGAGGATCGCCTCGTCAGCCGTGCTGCCGAACTTGACCGCAAAGAAGCGGAAATAATCGAACGCGAAATCCGCGCGACGCCAATTTATCGCCGATCCATGAGCGAACAGGAGCTTGCCGATATGGTTTCCCTCAGCAGATACTATACGCAAATGGCCCCCGCGTCGGCAGCTGCGATATTGGTAGAAATGACCCATTCTGAGGACGTTGCGGCTATCCTATATTATATGGCAGAGCGAAATGCGGCAGCCATACTTGCCGTCATGGAACCCGAATTCGCAGCTGAAATAACTAGCTTGCTCCTTTATGATTAGTATAAATATTTATGTGCAATTGCATTAATATTAAACGCTAAGATACCGATAACAGAAACAGGAGGTGAAAAAATGCAGGTACCCATAGAATTTTTAACCCAATTGATGTTACCCAGGGCAGACTTATTCGCGGGAATAGGGAAAAAGGCACAGGGCTTCGAAAAGAGCGATTCCGCTTTCAGCAAGGTTCTCGATGAGAAACTGTCGGCTGTGTCAAGCAGCAGCGCAGGAGTCGAGCGTAGCCCTGTCAAGGACACCGGTGATGTCATTGTATCTCAAGATTCCGATGATGACACCGATCAAGCCGAGGACATATTGGTCGGAGAGATGGGGCATCAAAACATGGTCGTTTTCATTCTCGAAGGAGATAAGGAATCTGCTGCAGACCCTGACATAAACATTGGCGCAGTTTCGATGGACAACGCTGGAGGCAATGCCCTTGACCTTGCGCCGCAGTTGACGGTCGAAGCCGATGCGGGAACTGAGCAAGAAGGAACAATTGCTATAGAGTCTGATAACGGGCAGGTTGCGGGCGAGCTGGAGAAAGCAAGGCAGCAGTCCGCGAACAGCGAGGCTCTTACAGACAGTTTGGCAGGGGAAGCGACGGCACGGATGCCGGAAATAAGGACATCAGAGCAGCAGGAAAAAGAGGATGTAGATTCCGAATTTTCTAATAACGGCGATCTGAGCCCTTTGGAGAATGTAAATGACGCGATTTCTACTATAGGACAGAAAGAAAAAGCGGATACTAAAGAAGATGAGTTCGCTGACAACGCAGCGGAAAGCTCTCCGGAGTCTTACAACAATGCACCAGTGCTTATAACTGACAGCATAAAGACGGAGCGCTTCCAGGGAGATCAGCAGATGAGGCAGGCGGCTCCCGTAGCCAGTGAGAATCTGTTCGATGAAATGGTAAACCGCATCGAGATGATGCAAACGCAAGAGCAGCAAAGCGTGATGATTGAACTCAAGCCCGAATTCTTAGGCAAAGTAGCGCTTGAAATAGCGATGGATGCTGCAGGTCTGCATGTAAAAATCAGTGCTGACGATAACGGCATCAGGGGCATGATCAATGGACAGATAAATGCCTTGATCGAGTCGCTGGAAAACAAAGGCATCGAAGTAGTCGAGGTTGAGGTAGCATATACAGGCGTCGATAACGGCGATTATAGAGACTCTCGCGAAAATCAAGCACAGTCGAATCAGCCGAGGCGTTCCAACTCAGTAAATAGCATTGAAGACAGTGCGGCATATTTTGCGGCTCTTCAGCTTGATGCGCTTGAGTATTACCTTGATACCGGCGTCAGCTCTGTTGAATACAGTGCTTGATGCTTTGAAGGGAGCATGCAAAAATGGCAGTATCTGACATTGTAAACAAATCAATCGAAACTGCTCGCCAGCAGACACTGGACGCGATAGCGAACCGTGAGGCGACATATCCCAGCAACGGAGGCCGGAATGTCGGCGGGACAATGGGGAAACATGACTTTCTCATGCTGCTCGCTATGCAGCTGCGCCATCAGGATCCCTTGGAACCGATTTCCGATTCCGATTTTGCCGCACAGCTCGCACAGTTCTCGGCACTGGAACAAATGCAGAATATGAGTTCGATGCTTGAGACTATGTCGAGCTATCAGGCATACAGCATGGTGGGCAAGTATGTTACCGCTATGGCTGAGGTAGATGGTCTGCCAACGGAGATATCCGGTTATATAGACAGCGTTTTTACCGACAACGGCGTTACATATGCTCAAGTGGGGATATATATAGTGCCAATGACTGCGATAGTGGAAGTCTTTGATGCGGGAAGCTTGGTTTCGCCTGATAAGCTGATGCAAACATCGAGCCATCTCATTGGGAGGACGGTCAGGGCGCAGGTTGCTGATACGGTAGTCGAGGGTGTAGTCACCCGTGTCACCGTTGATAGGAACATAATGTATGCATACATCGATGACGGTTCCCCAGATGGATTGATCGTACCCGTCGCAGCCGTCTTTGATATAGGCACATCAAGCACAACGGCTGCAGTCTCGATGGATGCGTTCTTGCAGGCTTCGAGCAATCTCATGGGCCGCACGATATCCGCAAAAGTCGGCGATGAGCTCAATGGCTACGATGATATTGAGGGTGTCGTAATGCGCGTCTCTGTAGATCAAGGGCTCGTTTACGCATTCGTCGATGATGGCGTTTCCCTCGATTTGATAAAAGTGCCGCTTGACGGCATTTACGACATTCAGCTCACCATTGTTCCTGATGACCCACAGCGGAGCCATTCGCCGGGATCGCTGGATCCACCCAATTCGAATACGCCAGCTAATCCAAACATACCGGTGGATCCGAACGCGCCTGCTGACCCGAATGCACCGGCTGGAGCAAATACACCGGTAGATCCGAATGCACCGGTTGATCCAAACGTGCAACCTGGCTTGAATGAGCCTCAAGAGCAAGAGGAGCTGGAAGACTCGGTCATTGGTTCAGGTTTGAGTCTTCCGGACGAGCTTCTTCAAAATGCGGGACCAAGTGATGAACCGGATGAAATTGAGGATACTAGCGCAGCAGCAGAGCTGGGTAAATCTGAGGAGCCTGCTGCTTCGACTGTGCCAATAATATCACAGGAAGAGCAGGGTTTCGCGACAGATGCGGATGAATCGGATGAAGCAGGCGCAGCGGCAGGTTTGACCGCCAACCCTGACGAGGAATGATTGATATTTTGGGCCAGGAGTCCGGCGGACTTGAGCCTAAAACTATTTTGTTCTTAATTTATTAAAATAATTGTTGATATTTCTACAAACTAGTATTATACTACCTTTATAACAACAGGAGGACAAGCCTTATGATGAGATCGCTCTATTCTGGTATATCCGGACTGCGGAACCACCAGACGAGAATGGACGTTATAGGCAACAACATTTCAAACGTAAATACAACTGGATATAAGACGAGCAGGACTATATTCCAAGATATATTCAGCCAGACTGCAGCCGGCGGATCAGCGGGAGCCCCGCAGCTGGGCGTTGGCGGCACGAACCCGATGCAGATTGGTTTGGGCATCAAGCTCTCCTCAATCGATGTGATGCACACTCCGGCTCCTTTCCAGCGTACGGACAATCCTTTTGACATGATGATAGGCGGAGATGGCTTCTTCATAATCGAAGCCCCCGGTGGACCTCAGCCAGGTCAAATGGGATACTATTACACAAGAGCCGGTAACTTCAAGCTGGACGACCAGGGATATCTTACGACAACGGACGGTTATTATGTCCTTGGCTTTGCATCGACCCCGGTTTTGGAATATCTGCAGGAATTTGATGTGGATGGCGATCCAGTCCTTGATTCAAATGGCGATGAAGTCTGGTACTGGAGGGTCGTGCTCAGAGACGTAAACGGCGGTACGGACCCCGATGAGGAAGTCTATATCAGCACCACGCCGCAGAGGATTCAACTCAGGGCATATAACGCCGCTGCTGATCCGACCGATCCGACTTTCAGCCCTGCTGCTTGGGATTGGGATGCCGATGGTCCCTTGTATGACTCCCTTGAAGGCTTTACTGTCGGCAAGAATGGCGAAGTCACTATTATCGCGAACAACAGGAAAATGACAATAGCCAAACTCTCTATTGCCATGTTCGCAAATCCGAGCGGCTTGGAAAAAGCCGGGAACAGCCTCTATCGCGAGACAAGCTCATCTGGCAGAGCTGAAATCGGTGAAGCCTACATGAATGGAGCTGGAACAGTCGAAGGCGGTGGCTTGGAAATGTCCAATGTCGATCTAGCGACAGAGTTCACCGATATGATTGTCACACAGAGAGGCTTCCAGGCGAACTCTAGGATAATCACCGTTACCGACTCCATGCTGGAAGAGCTCGTCAACCTCAAGAGGTAATAAAACCAGCTGAAAGCTGGGGGGAAATCAGCATAATTGCTGCTTTCACAGCAAGTATATGCATTTTGCGTTTTTGCTTTGGCGCGGTGTTATCATCGCGCCGAGGCACGGACTGAAGTGGTTTCAACACTTTGAGAATAGATAGAAAAGGGACGTGGTCGTTATTATTCTAGTGACACGCATCAATAAAGTAGATCAGTTCTACGTTAACGAAGACATGATAGAGTTTATCGAAGAAACGCCGGATACGATGCTTTCGCTGAATACGGGAAAAAAGATTGCAATTATGGAGACAGCGATAGAAGTCGTCGAAAAGATCCGCGAGGAGAAGATTCGCGTTCGGACAGCCTCGGAATTTTAATTTATAACCTGTTAAGAGAGGTGGGCTTACTTTGGAAATAACGACTATAGCCGGTTTAGTGGTTGGATTTGCAGCGATTGTCATATGTATAATGCTCGATGGTGTGCTTGATGACTTTATTAACTGGCCGTCGATATTTATCGTTTTCGGTGGTGTCATAGCATCAACGATTATCTCATTTCCCATGGAAACACTAAAGAATCTCGGAAAACTCATAGGGAATGCGTTCAAATTAAAAATAGTGGACTTTCAGGCAGACATCGAGAACATAGTACGGCTTGCAAATATCGCCAGGCGCGAAGGTATCCTAGCTCTGGAAGAGACTGTCAACGAAATGAACGATCCGTTTATGCAAAAAGGCATAATGCTGATTATTGACGGCTCTGATCCTGAGCTTGTAAAGAGCGTTCTAGAGACGGAGCTCGTTTTTGTCAGGGAGCGACATGCCTCAGGTCAAGGTGTTCTATTGCAGATGTCGAGTTACTCTCCTGCTTATGGTATGATTGGGACGCTGGTGGGACTCATCAATATGCTTAAGAAACTTGATGACCCAAGTACGCTGGGACCAAGTATGGCTGTTGCTCTTGTAACTACGTTTTATGGAGTCGTTCTTGCAAATCTACTGTTTACTCCACTTGCGAAAAAGCTTGCGGCGCAGAGCGCCGATGAGTGTTTGAGGAAAGAAATGATACTAGAAGGCATCCTATCCATACAAGATGGAGAGAATCCGCGTATCATCAGAGAGAAACTCAATGCTTTCCTGCCACACTCTCAGGTTGTTGCGCAGCAGCAACAGGGAGCAGCAGCGGCTCAAGGCGAAGGCGTCACAGCTAGTTAGCAATGGAAGTCAAGCTCTTTATAGCTTCAACTTGCCTCTTGTAGAGAGTTTTGTGTCGCTAGCTAAACAGCGACGCAACTAATCACATCGAAGATGCGATTAGTTGATATATGAAAATTTAGTAGCTTATTGCTTACATATTTTAAAGATATTTCGCGAGAGGATGGATAACTATGTCAAGCGCCTCAGACAGAAGGAAAAGCAGCGGAAGCTCTGATATTGGTGGCGGAGCATACTGGATGGATACTTATGGCGACCTTGTTACACTACTGCTGACTTTCTTTGTGTTGCTTTTCTCTTTCTCATCACTTGACTCCGAAAAGTGGCAAGCATTATTGGGTTCCTTTGCTGGGACCAGCTTAGTGGGAATACTTGATCCGATTACTGCTGAGACGGCAACGCAGAGCCCTATACCTATCATTGGTATGCCATCCAGCCAGTCCCAGCAGGATTCTCAGTCGCAGAATCAGAGTGCAGACAGCCTGCAGGATTCACGCCAAATGTTCGCAATTCTATCAGGATTCATTGAAGAAGCTGATCTAGAAGCGGAAGTTGTATTGGATGAAGACGAGTACTTGGTCAGGGTGATTTTTGAAGAACAAGTCTTCTTTGATACTGCTGATGCTAGATTGAGGCCTGATTCTTACCCGACCCTCGATACTGTTGTTGAGATGCTAAAAGCAGTGGAGCATCTATACTCTATGGTCATAGTTGAGGGTCACGCGGATAGCAGGCCGATAAGCACTCTGCAATACCCAAGCAATTGGCATATCTCTGCATACAGGGCAGTGAATGTGGCCGGTTACATTCAAAATGCGGGTGAACTTGACGAGAGGCGTATTGCTGCGATGGGTTTTGGCGATAAGCACCCAGTAAGGCCGAATGACAGCCTTGAAAACATGGCATATAATCGGCGCGTGGAATTCAAGTTTGAAGCAGGAAGTTTCACCCAGCGCAATAGAGAATTGGTGGAGTAGCTTTGCTGTTAAAGAGTATTATGATATCGGTTTAAGATTTACCTATAATTTTTTGCTGTGTGAATAGATTTTTCAAAAAGGAAGAATGTTGATATGAAAAAAATAATTCCAATTATTGCTGTAGCTGCTATTCTTGTTGGCGGTTCTCTATGGTACTTCGTCTTTAGAGATCCTGCAGATCCTAGTAGCATTCGCGTGGAGTATTCACCGGGCGATTTCTTCACAACGAACGTAAAAGATGCTAATAGGCACTTAAGGGCTGGTGTCGTCCTTGTATTGAATAAGGAAGGTCTTGATGAAATGCTCGATGCAGAAAATGCACGCATCAGAGACACGATTATTTTTATCTTAAGAGATCTGACAGCAGAGGATGTTCAAGATTTAGAGAGCAATGAAGTTGTCCGAGAAAGGATAATGACTACCTTAAATACGCGATTGGGTATTGACAATATCGTTGAAGTCCTGTTTAATGATTATGTGATGTCTTAGCGAGGGTCTCTGCTTACAAAACGCAAAACTGCTCGGTCAAGTGTATAGCGCAGTACGTAAATGCTATGGATTATATTCTAGTGAGACTTACCTGAAGCCTGAGACGAACAGAACTTTATTCGTATGGCTCGCTCTATTGCACAATACTACTTATATGTTACTCTTTGAATATTACACGCCATCGGAGGTGTTTTGGTTTGGCAGATATATTATCACAGAACGAAATAGACGAGCTTTTGAACACGCTGATGGCGGGTGAAACGGCTCTCGAAGCTGACAGTTCTGATGCTATAGTCGTTTCAGCAAAGGTAAAGGAATATGATTTCCGAACCGCAAACAGGTTTCCAAAGGAGCAAATGCGGACGTTTCAGGTCGTGTTCGAATCTTTCAGCCAGTTGTTTGCCAATAGGTTGTCAAGCATACTTCGTATTTCCTGCGACTGCGAAGTCCTCCCCATCGAAGAGTTCTCATACAGCGAGTTCAACAATTCGCTCCCTGTGCCGGTTGTCTTAGCGATAATGGAAGCGCCCCCCATGTATGGCTCGATTTTGTTGCAGATTTCACCCGAGGTTGCTTATATGCTCATCAGCCGCCTTTTTGGGGTCAATAGCGCAGGAGACAATTCAAAACAATTCACAGAGATTGAGCTGGCTTTAGTAGATCGCGTGCTCAGGCAAGCGGTCAGCGTCTTTGATGAGGCATGGGACAAGGTCATAGAACTGTCCACTCAGATAGATAGGATAGAAACCAGCTCTCAGTTCGCTCAAGTCACAGCGCCAAATGAACCGGTTGCCGTGGTGCCATTCAACATTACGATGGGTGATGAAACCGGGCTTATGAGCATCTGTATTCCGCATACAGCGATTGAGCCGATATCCCAGCAGCTGAACACACGAATGTGGTATTCGGGCGGAGTGCGCGATGATGGTAGAAGCGAAGAGAGAATCGCTATGCTAACCGACAAGCTCCTTGAGACACCAATCCCTCTTACCGCTTTATTTGAGCATACATCCGCTACAGTTTCTGATATCATCAACCTCCAAACAGGAGATGTGATCAAGTTGGAGCATGGCATTGAACAGCCCCTGACGATAATGATTCAGCATATTCCTAAGTTCCGTGCTACTGTCGGGACTTTAGGTGCAAAGTATGCTTTACAGATTGTCGATGTAATCAAGGAGGAGAATCAGGATGAGTCTTTCGCAGGATGAAATCAACGCTCTGCTTACCGGAGACGAATCAGACGATGATGACGAAGTTGAAATAATGCGCACTGAAGACATCGAAGCTATGCTGGATCCTTCCTTGTTAGAAGATGATTCCGATGATGAATTCCAGCCAGCTGATGCCGATTTGCTTTCAACAGAGGATATAGACGCTCTTTTAGGCGACTCAAGCGAAAGCACTGATTCTGAAAGTGAAGTAGATTTAGACGAACTCTTCGGTAGGCTCGGTGGTGATGTTTCTGAGACTGTATCGGCGCAAGTCGAAGCAGATGACCCAACTCCTCCAGATATGCAGTTGACAGAAGATGAAATTGACATACTTGGAGAAATTGGAAATATCAGCATGGGTGCAGTTGCTACTACCATGTATGCGCTTTTAGATAAGCGCGTCAGCATAACGACCCCGCGTGTCACTGTCTATAATGCAAAGGAAGTATTGTCTATTTATCAGATTCCTTTCGTTGTAGCTACAATAGAATACGTAGAGGGTATCACAGGGAATAACTTGTTAGTGCTCAGAGTCGAAGATGCAGCATTGATAACGGATATTCTAACAGGAGGAACGGGCATTATAGAAGGTCCCGTGGTCCTGAATGAAATACACCTTAGCGCGATGAGCGAAATAATGAACCAGATGATGGGTGCATCATCGACTTCATTATCCAAGCTCCTCGGTAGAACAATCAATATTTCCACTCCAAAGAGTTCGCAAGTCAATGCTGATTTCGATGTAACTTCTGTTCTTGGCGATATAGAAATGGTTACTAAGATTAGTTTTGACATGGAAATAGACGGTTTATTGAAAAGTGAGTTGATACAGCTTATGCCATATGAAGTAAGTCGCGAGTTCGCAAAACAGTTCCTTGCAATTAATAACGGCGAAGACATAGAAGGTGGTTCTTCAGCAGAGTTGAGTTTAGCAGACATTGAAGCTATGCTGCCTGATTCTGCTGATCCCTCATACGATCCTGTAGATAACCTGCAACAGGATGTGGATACTTCTACTGGTGGCGGAACTACTCCTGCGGAGTCTTATCAGCAACAGTCGGCTCCACAGTATTCTCCACCACCAAGCGAGTATCAAAATCCAGGAAGGATGGTGGATGTGCATCCGATGCAATTTCAGGCTTTTGACTCTCCATCTGCACCTGGTGAATACAGCGGCATCGACTTAGTTTACGATATACCGCTTCAAGTTTCCGTGGAACTTGGCAAGACCAGAAAAGAAATCAGCGAGATTTTAGAATTCGGACAGGGGACGATAGTTGTCTTGGACAAGATTGCTGGCGACCCGGTAGAGATTGTTGTCAATGGGAAGTTGATAGCTCGCGGTGAAGTGGTAGTCATTGATGAAAACTATGGGGTCAGGATTACTGACATTATACACAACACATAGGTAATCTACTGCGTCTGCGTTGCTAAACCTCGTCTGCGATACTATGCCTATCATACCATACATATTATCCTCCGCCAGATTCTTCATTTAGGCGGAGCCTTAATTGAGATTTCAATCATCGCTGTTGTTAGCATTGAATAATCATTCTGCTTTCTATGCAGATGATTG
>Ga0099364_10010900_pt1 | contig 12469 bp, 11 predicted proteins | sample TergutTh196P3_FD_73070 | JGI IMG/M metagenome (GOLD analysis project Ga0099364, IMG submission 73070) | Microcerotermes parvus P3 segment gut microbial communities from Pointe-Noire, Republic of the Congo - Th196 P3 | ecosystem: Host-associated > Arthropoda: Insects > Digestive system > Gut ... | reverse complement strand
TCTCTGAACCCGTAGCGGCACTAGGTTCGCTTGCCGGCTTTTAAGGGGTGCGCAAAAGAGGAAACGGCTTATGAAAAAGTATTATACCCGCATGGGCGACGGCTTTGGCGTCTATCTGACCGAAGAAGAAATCAGAGCGGACATCCGCGACGGCGTGGAAGACGCCGCAAAGCGCGGAAAAATCCCGCCCCTTACGGAAGAGGAGATGGATCATCTCTTTGGCATCATCACGATGGACGGCATCATCGTTGGGGTGCGCCACGGCGACCAGGTTGTTTCGTCGACGGATCAAGGCGCGGACACCATCGCGGCGGAGTGCGGCATACCCATCGACCGAATTTTACAAACACAAATCTACGAACGGGGATACGGGATGGATTCCACGGATTACGGCTTTACGGATTACAATTACAAAGCGGTCAAATCTATCGTGTCCTACGAGGCGGCTTCCATCGAAAAGGCATTGGAGGGGAGCATCATCCCGATGCTGTACGGCGGAATGCCGAACCTGGGGTTTTACACGAAGCCGGACGGCCCGGTGGACAACTGGGCGGAACTGCTGCCCCTGGGGAAAATAAAAGAAGCGATGAAAGCGCAGGAAGAAGCCGTCGAACACGCGGTGCGCGATATCGTGTACGTGGCGGGAATGATGGACGAAGCCGGTGTGGACGGCATCGACCTTGACACCTGCGGCGCGGCCGGCGACGCGGATTTTCTGGCGGCCTTGCTGGCTTGCGAGCAAATCCGAAAAAAGTACCCGCATATAGGCGTTGAAATCGGCATGGCGGGAGAATTTGTGCTGGGGATGCACGGTAAGCTGACTTACGACGGCGTCAAGCTGGCGGGGCTGTACCCCCACAAGCAAGTCGGCCTGGCGGAAAAAGCCGGCTGCACCCTCTTCGGCGCGGTCGTCAACACGAACACGACCAAATCTTTTCCGTGGAACATCGCACGCGTGTGCACCTTTATGAAAGAAACGGTGCAGGCTGCGAACATCCCGGTCCATCCCAACGTGGGCATGGGCGTGGGCGGCATCCCGATGTGCGAAGTCATTCCCGGCGACGTGGTTTCGCGGGCGGACAAGGCGCTGATCGAAATCTGCAAAATCGACGGGTTGTAGATTGGCGAGGGAGACCCCATCGGCACGGAAATCTCGCATACCGTCGCCGCCTGCATGGGCGGCATCAAGACGGCCGGGGATATGGTTCTTCGTATGCAGCTTGCGCGGGGAATGAAAATCAACGAGGCGAAAGAATACGTGGCGAACAAACTAGGCGTTTCCGTTTTCGATTTATGCGACCCGCTGGTCATGTCCGAGCTCAGAGAGGATCTGGGACTTGGCGTGCAGATGCCGGGCGTAGGCACACCGATGGGAATTGCCGCAAAAATGCGAATCGCCGAGAAGCTGGGCATTACCATCAATTCCGTGGAGCGGTTCAAACGAAAGGCAGGGATTGAAGCATGTCAAATTACTCCATTTTGAGCCAAAACGATATTGAGGCACTGCACGAGGCGACGCTGAACCTCATGGGAGAATACGGCGTCTGCGTGTTCGGCGACGCGGCCCAGGAAATACTCGGCGGCGCAGGCTGTGACGTGGACAAGGAGACGGGCCGGGTGCTGTTCCCGCGCAATGTGGTCAACGACTGCATCGAAAGTGCGCCGCCCACCTTTGTCCTGTATGGGCGGGACCCGGAGGACCGCTCCAAGGATGTGGAAATCGGCGGCGATAACGTGACGTTCACCACCTTTGGAACCGGCGTCATGTTGCTTGATCCGTATACCGGCAAGCGGCGGGAGTCCACGCTGCAAGACTTGGCAGATATCGCGCGGTTTGCGGATGCGGTGGACGAGGTCAACACCATCACCACCCCGGTGGCCGCGCAGGATGTTCCAGAGGAAATCAAAGAGCTATACGAGGCGGAAGCGCTGTTTGCAAACAGTTCCAAGCCCATCGGCCATGACGCGGACGGCGGCGAAAACACGCGGCAAATCATCCGCATCGCAGCAGCCATCGCGGGCGGCGCGGAAGCCTTGCGGGAAAGGCCGATCGTGTCTATGGGCGCGTGCCCGAACAGCCCGCTGGAAATCCACGCGAGCGCGGCGGAACAAATCATCGAGGCGGCCAAGGCGGGGATTCCCATGGATGTCTTGTCCATGGGGCTTTGCGGCGGCACGACGCCGGTCACCGTTGCGGGAACGCTGCTGACCACCAACTGCGAAGTCCTGGCGGGCATCGTGTTGGGGCAGCTCACCTGCAAGGGGGCACCGATGGTCTACGGCAGTTCCACCACCATCATGGACCTAAAGCTCGCGACCTCGCCGGTCGGAGCGCCGGAACATGCCATGATTGGCGCGGCGGTGGCAGAAATTGGGAAGTTTTACCGCATCCCAACGGACGTAGGCGGCACATAGGGCGACAGCAAGCTGGTCGACGCGCAAATCGGCCACGAAAAAACCATCACCGGGATGCTACCGGCGTTGTCCGGGGCAAACTTCATTTACGGGATGGGGATGCTGGAAATGGGCATGACGATGAGTTACGAGCAGTTGCTCATCGATGCGGAAATCGTGCGGATGATTCGCCGGGTGATGCAGGGCATCGCGGTGAACGACATCACGCTGGCGGTAGAAGTCATCAAGGCGGCAGGGCCCGCCGGTACATTTCTGAACCAGAAGCACACGATGAAGCACATGCGCAAAGAGTCCTCCCAAGTGAAGCTCATCGACCGGCAAATGTATGAGGGCTGGGAGAAGCAGGGTAGCAAGGATATGTTTGCAAGAGCCAATGAAGAAGCCCGGCGCATCCTGGAGAACCACAAACCGGTACCGCTGCCCGAGGCGGCGGCGAAAGAAATCCGAAGCATCATAGAGGAGGCGGAACACGCGCTTGCGGAACGAAAAAAATCAGAAAGGAGATAGGCATGGAAAATACAGCACAAAAGCAACAGCTCAAGAAACACAAGATGTCGCTATGGACGATTCTGTTCATGTTGTATTGCCTCTGCGCCGGGGGCGTCTTCGGCATTGAGGAAATGATTCCACTTCTTGGCCCCGGCCTTACCCTTACGATACTCCTCGTCATGCCGGTCATTTACGGCTACCCCATCGGCATCATGTGCGCGGAGCTTGGCGCGGCGCTGCCGGACGAGGGCGGCTTTTACACCTGGCCCAGGGACACCATGGGGGAATTTTGGGGCTTTCAAGCCGGCTGGTGGCGGACCATCGGAACGTATATCGACAATTCGCTATACATCATTTTAGCGGGCGCGTACATCACCAGCGCCTTAAACCTGTCGGGGTTTGAATCTTTTCTCGCGAAAGTCCTGTTGATTACCGTGTTTACCATCATCAATCTGGCGGGCCTTAAAGAAGTCGGGCTGCTCAGTTCGATTCTCGCCATCGTCGTTTTGATTGGCATTACGGGCGTCACCGTCGTGGGGTTTGCCAACTGGAATTTCGACCCCTTTGATCCATTTTTGGCGAACACCGGCGAAAGCACCGTGATGATTCTCGGCGCGGGCCTCACCATCGGCATGTGGCTGTACTGCGGCTATGAATCCATGTCTGCGGTGGCCGGCGAACTGGAAAACCCGCAAATCATCCCCAAGGCGCTGATCATCATCATCCCGGCGATTGCGATATCGTACTTTTTGCCGACGATGACGGGCATCGCGGCGCTTGGCCATTGGGACGAGTGGTCCGTGGGTGGTGAATACACCTATGCGTCCGTACTCACCGTGTACGTCAGCCCGGTGTACGGCATCATCTTCCTGTTTCTCGCCGTGGCGGCGATGCTATCGCTGTACAACTCCTATTTGGCGTCCGGCTCGCGCGGGTTTTACGTCATGGCGGAAGATTATCTGGCGCCGCCGATTTTGGCAAAACTCAGCAAGAACCGGGGCACGCCGTACATCGCCATCATCAGCATGGCTTGCGTCAACGCGGTGCTGTGCAACCTGCCCTACGTGACCGTCGTGGTGCTGGGCATGTTCATGTACATGTTCTCCTTGGCGCTGATTATGTTCTCGGGCATCATTCTCCGCAAGACCATGCCGGACCGGCCCAAGGGTACGTTCAAAATCCCCTTGCCGGACAAGGCGCTGATTCCGCTGACCGCTGTGCCGGTCGCGATTATGATTGTCGCGCTGTATACGGCGGGAACCGACTACTTCCTCATCGGCATGACGATGATTCTGACCGGCCCGCTGATGTATGTGATTTGGAAGAAGAAATACGGCGGCCTTGCGAAAATCGACAGCGAAAAGTACCCCATCGACCCGAAGACAAAGCTGGGCCTTGGCGACTACAAGCAAATGGCGCGCCTGTTGTTCCTTTCGGGCGGGGCAAGCGTGTTTGCGCGGTTCTTTTTGCCCTGGTATGAAGCGGATTGGGCAAAAGGCCACTACGAGCTTTGGGATCCGGTCACCTGGTTTGGCGAAGAAGTGCTGATTGCGACGTACTCCGCAGACTACTGGGAGGAGGCCGTCTACTACTGGGGTTTTGCGCCGGAGGGCATCAATGCGTTCTATGACTTTATCACGATTGAGGGGATGCAAAATGCCATCCTTGTGATTGGCATCATCGCCCTGGTGTTCGCCTGCGTGAGCCAGAAAGCCGCCATCCGAATAAAAAGAGAAACGGCACAACGCGGAAAGTAGAGGTTACTACTCAGTGCGGCGGGTTATTTTTCCGTATCTTGGAACCTACCGGCGAATTCCCCTTCCTCACGTACCTATTAAGTACGTTCCGGGAGTGAAATTCGCCGTTAGAACCCAACCTACGAAAAAATTCCGCCGCCGCCTGAGTAGTTTCAATTAGAAACGCTGAAAAATAACAATATTATTACCCCGGAGCTTAAAGAGGAAAATCTATGCTATTGGACAAAGCGCAAATCAAGGCCATTATCCCGCACCGGGAGCCATTTTTACTGGTGGACGAGGTGTTGGAACTGGAGGAGGGGAAGCGCATCGTCGCCCTCAAACATGTGCGGGCGGATGAATACTATTTTGAGGGCCACTTCCCGCAAGAAAAGGTGATGCCCGGTGTGCTGCAAATCGAGGCGCTGGCCCAGGCAGGCGCAGTGGCGATTTTGTCCATGCCGGAACACCAAGGCAAAATCGCCTATTTTGGCGGAATCAAAGACGCCAAGTTCCGCCAAAAGGTCGTCCCGGGGGACGACCTGCGCCTGGAAGTGACGATGACGCGCCTGCGGAGCCGGGCGGGTACCGCCGAGGCGGCGGCGTATGTGGGCGACAAGCTGGCGTGCCGCTGCGAGATTCTGTTTGCGTTTGACGGGCGCTGATTGTCCGTCTTTTTTTGATGGTGTGGTCACAGCGCCGCGATAACGAGCGTTTTTCCGTCGGCGCATCTTGCATTGCACTACGATTAGAGGAGGGTTGTAATGGTTAATATTCCAGAAGTAAGATTAGGGCTTGTTGCGGTGAGCAGGGATTGCTTTCCCGCGTCTTTGAGCCGGAACCGCCGCCAAAATGTCGTGGCCGCGCTGAAAAAAAGAAACATCGGCGTCTTTGAATGTGGCACGATTGTGGAGAACGAAACGGATGTGCTTGCCGCGCTGACGGAACTCAAAGCCGCCGAAGTGAACGCGCTGGTCGTCTATCTGGGCAACTTCGGCCCGGAGGGGCCGGAGACCTTGCTCGCCCAAAAGTTTGACGGCCCGGTGATGTTCGCCGGGGCGGCGGAGGAGAGCGGCCGGGATTTAATCGACGGCCGGGGCGATGCCTATTGCGGGATGCTGAACGCCTCCTACAACATTGGGCTTCGGAACTTGTCCGTGCATATACCGGAATACCCGATTGGACTGCCGGATGAGGTCGCCGGGATGATTGACGCATTCTTGGACGTGGCCCGCGTGATTCTCGGCTTGTCCAAGCTGAAAATATTCACGTTCGGCCCAAGGCCCTTCGATTTTCTGGCCTGCAACGCGCCGATTCGCCCGCTGTACGATTTGGGCGTGGAAATACAGGAAAACTCGGAGCTGGATTTATACGCGGCCTATAAGGCGCTTGCGGGCGATCCGAGAATTGGGGAAACCGTCAAGGACATGGAACGGGAGCTTGGCGCCGGAAAGAACGCCCCGGCATTTCTTGTGCGGCTTGCGCAGTTTGAACTTGCGCTTCTGGACTGGGCAGAGCGAAACAGTGGCGCCAGCACGTACGTTGCCTTTGCCAACAAATGCTGGCCCGCGTTCCAGACGGAATTTGGCTTTGTGCCCTGCTATGTCAACGCCCGGTTGACGGGGCGCGGGATTCCCGTCGCGTGTGAGACGGATATTTACGGCGCACTCAGCGAATACATGCTGACGGCGGCCACCTGCCTGCCACCCACCCTGCTGGACGTCAACAACACCGTGCCGCCGGATATGGCGGCGGCAAACAAAAAAACCATCGGCGGGGATAAGCCGACGGACCTGTTTATGGGCTTCCACTGCGGCAACACCCCCGTATGCCACATTGACGACGGAAAGCTGGCCTACCAGTTGATTATGAAACGCGCCCTGGAACCGGATGGCGAGCCGGACATCACGCGGGGTACCTATGAGGGTAAGATCAAAGCCGGGGACATCACCCTTTTCCGCTTGCAGGCGACAGCCGAGGGGCGGCTGCGCAGTTACATTGCACAAGGGGAAGTCCTCGACATGGACCCGGCGTCTTTCGGCGGCATCGGCGTCGTTGCCATCAAGGAAATGGGGCGGTTTTACCGGCATGTGCTGATTGAGAAGCGCTACCCCCATCACGCGGGCGTCGGCTTTAAGCACACGGGCAAAGCCCTGTTCGCCGCGCTGAAACTGCTTGGCGTTGCGGATGTATCGTACAACCAGCCCGCAGATGTGCGCTACGAAACGGAAAATCCTTTCTAGTTGTTTACACCCGCTTAAATAAGTGCCTAGAGCAGAGTAAGTTAGGAACTGTTAAGAAATAAAGCTGACTGTTTTTGCGTAGGATTTTTGACGAATCACAAGGAATGAAAAGTTGCGCGTACTGGAGGTACGCAATGCTTTTTATGACACAGTGATTCGCCAAAAAGACAAGTAAAATGTAAACTTTATTTCTTAACAGTGACTTCTGTATTGCGAAACTCCGTGGGCGTCATCCCGGCGTTCTTTTTGAACACATAGCTGAAATAGTGCGTGTCGTTGTAGCCCACCGCGTATCCGACTTCGGACGTCTTCATCTGCGAGGTTTTCAGCAGGGCTTTCGCTTGCTCCAAGCGCACACGGGTCACGTAGTTGATGAACGTTTCGCCGGTTTCCTGGCTGAAAATGGTGCTGAAATGGTTGGGGGAGATATTCACCGCTTTGGCGGCGGCATGTAGCGAAAGACTTTGCGCGTGGTAGTTTTCTTGAATATACGCCTGCGCTTTGCTGATGATGTCGCTGTATTTGGAATCCGGCGCTTTGCCGATGATTTCACCCTGATGCGCCCCGCTGAAGTACTGTTTGGCGGCGTCGGCGTCCTGGCGGGATTTCGGCCACTCGCTCAACGTTGAAACGACGGAACCGATGGCGATCTTCACAGTGCAAAGCCCGCCCCTTTCCACCTCTTGCTTGACCGCTTGCGCACAGGCGTAGGCGTCTTCTTCCAGTAGCCCGGCGTCCGCGCCCCGCAGGATGCACACCACCCGATCCGGCCCCCGGCTGAAAAAAATGGCGCCCTCCCAACCGCTGAGGATGCCCAGCGTGCGCTCGCAGGCTTCATAAAAGTGGTTGTGGCCCTCGCTTGCGGTGGAATGAAGCTCAATGCGCATCACCAGATAGTGGTCGGCCGCAAGGGAGAGATTGAGGGCTTCGGCGGTGGCCGCCGCGTCGGCCGCATCAACGCCGCCATACAACAAATCAGATAAGAGCTGTTCTATTTCCGTTTTTTTGGTCTCCTCAATCAACTGCTGCACATTCCGCGAGGCTTCCTTTTCTGTTTCGATGCGCACCGCAATTGCACTCAAACACTCGAGTAACTTGGTGGACGTCACCGGTTTTAACAGATAATCCTCCACGCCGATGGTGATGGCCTGTTTGGCGTATTCAAACTCGTCATGCCCGCTTAGGATGATGATTTTCACCCATGGCATGGTTTTTCGGGTCTGTTTGGCAAGGGTAAGTCCGTCCATAAAGGGCATTTTGACATCCGTAATCAAGATATCGGGCATGATGTCCCGCATGAGCGAAAGCGCCATCTCGCCGTCCGGCGCTTCCCCCGCCAGCGTGAAAGCAGAATTATCCCAGTCGATGTTATCCCGAATTCCTGCGCGGGTGGCCGCCTCGTCGTCTACAAAAAAAACCTTATACATCTTCAATCCTCATTATCGCGAATATGCAGCGCAAAGCTGACTTCTGTGCCTTTTCCGTACACCGACTTGATTTCTATGTCTTCCGGCAGGCCGTAATACAATTTGAGCCGCCGGTTGACGTTAAACAGCCCGTACCCCTTTCGGGCGCTGTCGAGGTTGAGGTCCTCTTTCAGCGCCGCAAGCGCGTCTGGGGCCATGCCGATGCCGGTGTCGGAGACCGTAAAGCGGACTTTTTCACCCTCCTTTTGTGCGCTGACGACGATTTCGCCGCGCTCCCTCGTGTTTTTGATGCCGTGATACAGGGAATTTTCCACAAGGGGCTGTAGCAAATGCTTCAAAATTTTCTGATGGGCAAGTCCGTCGTCTACGTGTATCGCATACGTCAAGACATCGTGGTAGCGCATCTGCTGGATGGTCAGATAGCTGCGCACATGCTCGATTTCGTCGGCAATGGGGATAAAATCAATGCCTTGGCTGAGGGAGGTTCTGAAAAAAGAGGACAGGGAGGACACGAGCTTGATGACCCGTGGCGTGTCCGCCGCTTCCGCCGCCCAAATGATTGTGTCGAGGGTATTGTACAAAAAATGGGGCGTGATTTGCGCCTGCAAAACCTTGTGCTCCAGCATCTGCCGCTGCTTTTGTTCCTCGATGCTCGCTTCCAGAAGCAGTTCGATTTTTTCCGACATCGTGTTCATGCCCGCCGCCAAATCGTTAAACTCGTCAGAGGCGGAGAGGGTTTCCCGGACGCTGAAATCCCCGCCGGAAATCTTGCCAGCCATGCTTAACAGCTTGTCAATGGGATGCATGATGCTTCTGGAAATGTACCAAAAGGCGAAAATGCCCACGCTGATGACGATGAGTGTCAAGACGATGTTGATGATGAAAAGCTGGTTGCTCCGCCTGGACATGTTTTCGTTCAGAACGGAAACCTCAAACACTTGCCGGGAAGAAAAATCTTGTAGCAAATCGTTGATGCCCGCGACGCAGACCCGAATTTCCTCCAGCAGCATTTCATTTTCGACGACCGGCGCCTCCTCGTCGATTTGGGTTTTCAGCTTGATCAAATAGTTTTCCAGCGTGTTCAGTGCGCGCAGGGAGACTTCCATGATGCCGCTGTTTTCAACGGAGTACGTGTTTTGCATAATGTCGTTCATGCGGTTGCGGATATCCGAGATGAGGTACATGATGCCGCTGTTTTCAAAGGTGACTTTGCCGGCGACGATGTTCCAAACGATCGGCTCAATCCTGGCGCTTACATCGGTGTTCAACTGGTTGGCGTAGGTGATGTTGTTGATGATATCCCGGTACGCCTGCGCCTGCGTGAAAGAGGTGTACGTCTGGATGATGGCGGGCGTAAGCAACAGAACAAACATCATCAGAAATAAAACGATGATTTTGCCCAAAATGCTGCTTCTTACACGTGTTACTTTGCGCAAATGCTGTTTCGTCTCGCTCACCCTGTCCTTTCATTCTAGGGGCGCACGGGTAAGGTTTCAAAGTCGTCCTCGTCGGTGAACATTCTTTCTTCCGTGTAGGTGTACATGGGAAAGGGCTGCCCGTTTGCGATTTTCAAAACCAAACTCATCAATTCGTCGCCGATGTAGGGGCTACATTCGATGAGGCAGTTGATTTTTCCTTGCCGCAGCGCTTCCAAGCCGGAGCGTTGCGCATCAATGGAAACGACGATGATGTCTACGCCGGGCTGTATGCCGTGCTTTTCCATCACTTCAATCGCGCCCAGCGCCATGTCGTCGTTGTGCGCGTACAAGATGTCGATGTCCGGCGCTTCCGTCAAGATGGTTTCCATACATTCTCTACCCTTGGAGCGCATGAAATCCCCCGAAACGGAGAGGGTGATTTCAAACTGCGGATGCTCCCGCAGGGCTTCCCGCAGGCCATCCCGCCGCCCGATGGTCGACGAGGCGTGTTCGGTGCCTCTGATTTCGGCGATTTTGATCGGCCCCTCCTGCTCCGCAAAGCGCTGAACCATCCATTCGCCTGCCTGCATCCCCTCCCGGTGAAAGTCCGGCCCGATGAAAGCGCTGTAAAGCCCTTCGTCGTCTGTCTTGATGCTTCGGTCCACCAAAATCACAGGGATTTCCGCTGCTTTGGCCTCTTCCAATATGTTATCCCAGCCTTCTTCGACGATGGGGCTGAACGCGATTACATCCGCGCCGTTCAAAATGAAAGACCGGATGGCTTTGAACTGATTAAACTGGTTTTGCCAGGCGTTGTCAAACACAAGCTGGACGCCCGCGCGGGACGCCGCGCGCCGGATGTCGTTGGAAAGCGCCGTTCGCCACTCGCTTTCGTCGCCGAGTTGAGAAAAGCCGAGAATGACCCGCTCCTGTGCGGCGGGCGGTTCCGGTTCCGCTTTTGGGATGCAGCCGGACAAGGCAAGGGCAAGCGCCACAAGGCAAAGCGCCGTAAGATATATAATGGTACGCTTTGAGGGGAACCCGCGTTTTTTTCTCATCATGCTGATTACTCCGCCGTCTTTTTTATCTTCCATCATTTGTTATACCCGTCGCTTAACGCCCGCCGGTCAATGCGGCCAGCGTCTTAAAGTCGTCTTGCAGGCTGATGTACAATTTTTTGTAAAGGCTGTAATAGCCCGCGTAGGCGGCGGTGTTTCCGGGAATGGGGTTCGTCGTCGTATCCTTTTCAATGATATGGTCACAGGCCTGCGGGAGGTCGACATAGACGCCTGCGGCTACGCCGGCTAATATGGCGGCGCCGAGCGCCGGCCCCTCGTCCGTCTTGATGGTGCTGACCGGTAGCCCATACAGGTCCGCCAGCAGTTGTCGCCACAGCGCGCTCCGCGCCCCGCCGCCGCAGATCATCATATCGCGGATCGAAACGCCCATTTCGCGAAACACCTCAACACATTCCCGCTGGGAAAAGGCGACCCCCTCCAGCACCGCCCGAATCAAGTGGGCGCGTGTATGCTTGGCGGATAGCCCGAAAAAGACGCCCCGGCAGTGCGGGTCGGGATGGGGCGAGCGTTCGCCCATCAGGTAGGGGAGATAGAGCAGACCTTCCGCGCCGAGGGGTACATCCGCCGCCATTTGCGTCATCAGCGCATAGGGGTCGGTATTCGCCCGCTTGGCTTCTTCGACTTCCGCAGTGCAGACTTCATTGCGGAGCCATTGCAAGGAAAGCCCCGCCGCTTGTGTGCAGCTCATCACGGTCCACTTGCCGGGCACCGAGGCGCAGAGCGTGTGTACCCGGCCCGCGAGGTCGATGGTGACCTCGTCCGAAACCGCGTAGACAACGCCGGACGTGCCCAGCGTCGTGAACGCGGAACCCGGTCGGACAATGCCCATGCCGACCGCCGCCGCCGCGTTGTCGCCCGCGCCGCCCGCGACGATAGTGCCGGGCGCGAGCCCTGTTGCCGCCGCCGCCTCGCGGTGGATCCGGCCGGCCTCGTCCGCGGACTCATGCGTCGACCCCAGCAAGCCGCGGTCGATGCCCAGCTTGGACAGGACTTCGTCCGACCAGTTTCGCTTGCCGATGTCCATGAGCTGCGTGCCGGCGGCGTCTGAAACGTCCGTTGCGTATTCGCCCGTCAGCTTGTAGCGAATGTAGTCCTTCGGGAGCAGGATTCGCGCGCGCCGGGCGTACAGTTCCGGTTCGTTGGCCTGTATCCACAGGATTTTCGCCGCGGTAAAGCTGGTCAACGCCGGATTCGCCGTGATTTCGATGATTCTCTTTTCGCCGACGAGACGGTTGATCTCGTCGCGCTCCGCCGCCGCGCGCTGGTCGCACCAGATGATCGCGCGCCGGAGGATCTGCCCGTCCTTGTCCAGCATGACCAGACCGTGCATCTGGCCCGAAAGGCCGACACCCTTGATGTCGGCCGCTTTCGCGCCGCTGTCTTCGATGACGCGCCGGATTCCATCCCGCGCCGCCCGCCACCAGTCGGCGGGATCCTGTTCGGCCCACCCGTTTTTCGGCTGATACAGCGGGTATTCGATCGTCGCCGAAGCGGCCACCCTGCCGTCCGTGTTGAACAAGGCGGTCTTCGCCCCGGAGGTGCCGATGTCGATTCCCAACAAATATTCCATAAGGGCGCTCGCTTTCTGTTTTATTTCACTTCATTTTACACCAATACCGCCGCCAAGAGCAACACCATTGTTGAACAACGCGGGCAGGAGGA
>Ga0099364_10010899_pt1 | contig 12469 bp, 12 predicted proteins | sample TergutTh196P3_FD_73070 | JGI IMG/M metagenome (GOLD analysis project Ga0099364, IMG submission 73070) | Microcerotermes parvus P3 segment gut microbial communities from Pointe-Noire, Republic of the Congo - Th196 P3 | ecosystem: Host-associated > Arthropoda: Insects > Digestive system > Gut ... | reverse complement strand
ACGAATCGGTAGATAAATTGCAAAAAGTGCTTGCAGATGAAGTGTTTAAACACACAAAAGACCCTAAAAAGGCCTCAGGCAGAGCATTAGGTACTTTTGTGGAAATTATCACCTATTATTTGTTGAAAATTTGGGGGTTAAATAACTGTATATCCATTGAAAGAGGACTTTCAGAATATGGCAATCCTGATATTACTCATAACGTTGAATATTCTCTTCATCCCATTTTGCGAAGTTCATTAATAACAATAGATAAATCTGATAAATCAATAACCTCAAATGTTATACTTAGAGCATTAACTGCAAAAGGTTATGACCATACCGGTTTTGAGAGGAAAAACAATCAACTCCTAAGCAATAATATTCTTCGTAATGCCTGTACTATTGCAACTTCTGACAATTCCTTTCTGTTAAGTAGTATAATTTCAGATGTTTACGAAAAATTGGAGTTGCAGATTTACGAGCAAAATAAAAAACCTTTCGCAATAGTTGAATGTAAGCGTGTGGGCGTAGAGGAGGGTATGACCAAAGGCCCCCAGACAATTGAAAAGGCAAAGCAAGGCGCATATGTCGCCCGGACGGCTTCTTCATTACAAAAAATACGTTCGGAAAGTGGCGAAATGCAGGGCATTATTTACAAAAGTGATGGTTCATACATAATTAAGCCATACGTGAATTTGATGGAAGAAGTAATTTATTCTACGGACAAAGAATTGCTGAGAAAATTCATTTTAACCGTTGGAATAGTCAGTAATCATGGGAATTGGATTAAAAAGACTGCAAACGGTAATTTGAATTTTAGTGAAGAAAATTTTCAAAAAGAACTAATCGTTTTAGCTCAATCCTATGATTGGCTGCTTTTCTTGACCGATAAAGGGCTTTCTGATTTTATTGACAAGCTTTTACTTTGTCCAATTCCTGAATTTCAATTTTTAAGAGACACTTTTCTATCAAGCTATTCGGAAGGCAAAAAGAAAAATCAGTTTACGAAAGTTCAAATGAATATTGAAGCAGACAGGCTATTGCTGCAATATTTCAACGATAACCGTGCTACTATTGAAGGTTGGTTTAATGTGATATCACCTAAACAAAAGAACCTGACCGATTTAAAAGGGGAATTGGAAGAGTTAAAGAATAAAAATTGGGAAAGCATATTGTTATGAGTGCAGGAAGAACAATCAATACGTTTAGTCAAAGTTGGGGTACCCCTCATAAATATGTAAATGCCGTTAAAAAAGTCTTTGGCGGAAAAATCGACTTAGACCCCTGTTCTAATGAGTTTTCAGTAGTAAATGCAAAAGTGGAATATCGTTTGCCACTTCATGACGGACTTAAAGAAAGTTGGAATTATCCTACAATTTATGTAAATCCTCCTTACGGAATTGACAAAGAACGCGGAACAACCATAAAAAATTGGTTGGCGAGATGCGCCTTTGCCAACCGGGAGTACAATTCGGAAGTTTTGGCATTAGTACCGATAGCCGCAAATACCGCTCATTGGAAAATATATGTTTTTACAAAAGCAAAGTCTATTTGTTTTCTGTATGACACAAGGCTTCGTTTTCTAGAAAATGGCAATGGCACAGGCAAAGGCGCTCCAATGGCATGTGCAATGATATATTGGGGAAATAACCAGCGGAAATTTTATGAAGTATTTATTGAACACGGCGCAGTTGTAGATATCTCTAACTTGATCGGGGAAAAGATAGGAATGGACAGAAAAAAAAATGATTTATTTGCTTGAAGAAATGCGGATGTCTCCTCTGAGAATGCGAACGGGACGTCCGCGCACCCAGTTTTTTTGACTATAAAACATCTAAAAGCCCCTTCATTTTTTTGTAATAACGGGGTGATACCTCCTCGTCGAAGGGGTGGCCTTTGAGTTTGCATTTTAACGTTTTATTTTCTATCTCGGACAGGTGGACAAAGTTGATAATATTCTTTTTATTTATCTGAATAAAGTTGGGCGTTATCGCCAGTATTTCTTTTGACCTTATCGTTGGACGAAGTTGAATGTGTTGATTATCTGATAGAATGACATGCCAGCAATCCGTTTTTTTCAGAAACTCGAAAAATACTACATCATCATGCATCAACGATTTGATACCGGTTACGGTTTGAATAACAAATCGTTTTTCACGGATAATTTTATGAAGTAACTGCTCGATAGTAGCCTTGCCTTCTTTTGCCTGTATACGTTTTACGGCTGCCGACAATTCTTCAGGCAGATAAGGCTTTAGCAGGTAATAATCGAAATCTGAGATTAGCATCGCATTACGGAAATATTTATCGTGCGCCGTATAGAAGACAATACGCATATCGGGATGAATTTCCGGCTGTATTTCCTGTAACAGGTCGATGCCCGTCATGCCCGGCATCTCAATGTCGAGAAATAGCAGGTCGGGCTGCATGTCGATGACTATTTTGCGTGCCTTTTCGATGGACGTCGCCGTTTCCAGCACTTTGATGCCGGAGAAGTTTTTCAGGTCGTCCGATAATTTTGCAATAGAGACGGGGTCGTCGTCGACAATGATAGTTTTAATTGGTTCGTTCATAGTTCGAAATTATAATGGATGGGTATATGAAGGTAGACGCACGTACCCTGGCCGGGAGGCGTTTCATCGCTCTTGTTTTCAATGCGGAAAGATATCTTGTCGCTTTTTTTCGCATTGAGCAGTTCGATTGTCTGGCGTAGCATTTTCAGGCCCGAACCGGCGCCTTTTTTACGGTCGGTCGGGTTGTCCGGATGATAGCCGATGCCATTATCTTCGATGGTTATGCCGATAGCTTCGTTTTCCTTTTTTATCAGTATTTGCTTATCCTTGTTCGCTGACGTCTGTTTTTCAGAAACCGAACAGGAACTCAATAGTAATAAAACGAGTATGAACGTCCAACATGTAAATTTCATAGTTTTTTTATTTCAATTCAAGCGGCAAAAGTAAACATTTTTATTAAAAATGCGTAAAATTTACCTGCAAAAAATGCAACATGAAAAACCCGTTTTTTGCCGAAAATCAACATCAAGCGTCGATTTTTCCGGATAAGCGTAAAAAAATAGCAGTTAAGTGCAAAAAATAGTTTTGCAGTCAAGTTTCGCTCACAGTTTTTAACCCCGAACCGTCACCCTTTTTACGGTCGGTCGTATTGTTCGCCAGTCGATACGGTTTTTTTCGGTTTGCTTCAGGCCCGTGATGGTCGCCCGCTGATTAAATTATTTCTAAAATTCCATTTTCAACTGAGTCAACAAATATTTTTATTTGATTCTGCATAATTTAAGGCTACTCGAATATGAATCTCCTGTAAATATGGATAATCATTAAGAATTTCCACATACGACATTCCTGATGCCAACCATTGAAGAATGTCAGTTACTGTAATCCTTGTGCCTTTAATACATGGTTTTCCAAAGCGTATTTCCGGATTTACAGATATGAATGATACTAAATTTTCCATCATTTGATCTTTTATTATTGGCTGCAAAGTTACATCTTTTTTTTATCACTAAAAAATTACGGCTTTTATTTTTTATTTCTTTCTTTTATCTCTTGCTCCCATTCGTTACAAACGAATGGGTAATGGTTTTGAATTTGTAGTTCACGTTTATTATACGCATTACAAACGCTTTATATAGTCAAAGTTCGCTTACAGTTCGAAATTATACTTGATGGGTATATGAAGGTAGACGCGCGTACCCTGTCCGGACGGCGTTTCCGTTCGCTTGTTTTCTATCCGGAAAAATATTTTCCCGCTGTTTTTCGTATTGAGCAATTCGATTGTCTGGCGCAGCATTTTCAGGCCCGAACCGGATCCCTTTTTACGGTCGGTCGGCTTGTCCGGATGATAGCCGACGCCGTTATCTTCGATGGTTATGCCGATAGCTTCGTTTTCCGGTTTTATCAGGATTTGCAGGTGTGCATCGACGCTATCCGGCAGGAAAGCATATTTTATGGCATTCTCGACTGGAATCTGAATAGACATGGAAGGCACAGGCGTATCCGTCGGTACTTCGGGCATGATCTGCCAGTCTATACGGATTTGTTCGGTTTGCTTCAAGGCATGTAATTGAAGGAAATTTTGTACCCTTTCGATCTCTTGCTGCAACGGTGAGGCTACCTGTTCCGATGCAACTAAATTGTCGCGTAGTAATTGTATCAGCAGGCGGAAGGGAGATTCCAACTCACTGTATTTCCCCAGGCTCGGCATCACTAAGTTGAGCGCATTAAACATGAAATGAGGCGAAAGACGGTTGCGTACGATTTCCATGCGCAGGCTTGTGATGGTCGCCCTTTGATTCAAATGACGGAGTTCGTTCCTTTTTCTGATGTAAAGGATCAATCCCCCTACCGATATTATTACAATCACAAGCAACGCAACGATTGCAACGGTTGTATTTCTCCATTGCAGCGCTTTGTTCTCCGTTACGGAGATTAGGATGTCCTTTTTAAGAAGTGTGGTATCCTGACTGTACCGGGCATCGATTTCTGCGATACTGTTCCGCACCTTGGCGCTTCGTATCGAATCATTATAGACTTCTGCTTGCTCCCGATAATAAAACGCTTTTTCATAATCTTTCTTTTGTAAATATAAATCCTGCAAACGTCTGTTGTGAGAATACAGGGATTGGGGATTTATTGATAAGGTATCGTAAGGCTGGACAAGTAATTTTTCGGCTTCCGGCAGATTACCGTTCAACAAAGCTAATGAGGCATATAATCCGGTCATATAAAAATTGAACTGGGGTTCAAAAAACAGGTCACCAAACAATTCTTTTGCCTGGTTCAAGTAAAAGAGGGCTGAATCGGGCTGCTCAAGCAAAATATACACTTCGCCCATATTGACTACCGAGATAGCCTGCGAGACAGGCAGTAAAATCATTTCCGCATATCGGCTGGCCGAACGGAAGTAACCTAACGCTTTTTCATATTCTTTCATGAAATAATACAAATTGCCACGCGAATTGTAGAAGAAGGATTTATCATAAAACGAAATATTCTCGCTATATAACGCCGCTTTTTCGTAGTATTGTTCTGCCAGCGCAAAATTATCTAACGTCTGATACGTCTTAGCCATTCCCAAATAAATCGCAAAATAAAGTTTTTCTCCTCCCCCAAGCGAATCAATGTTGAATAATACTTCCCTGTAATACTTAATAGCCGAGGCGTAATCGCCTTTTTGATGGTAACTGTCTGCAAGATTGATACATACATCCGAATATGGGACTAAGTTGAATGATTTTTCAAAATAATATGTGGCGGAATCCAACTGTCCGCCAAATGAAAAAAATAAAGCGATTGAATTGAGCGCGTCAGCCTGCATGTCTGTTAATTTATTATATACGGATGGGTGGCGGGTAATCGCTTTTTCCCTGCTGGTAAAATCAAAAATCTGATCGCATAATGCAAACAAGCTATCGGTGTCCTGTAAGTTAACATAACATTTTGCTATATATAGCATTAATCTGTAATAATTTACAGAATCAGTTATTTGAGTTCCGGCTTCAGACAGTGTGTTTATTACCGATACGGGGTTCATAAAGATGCTATCTTCATTGAAGAGCATTAACAGGGAATCAACAAATAATTTTTCGCTGTTTTCGGAAAACTGTTTTTCAGAAATCGAACAAGCGTTCAGTAGTGATAAAATGAGGACGAACTTTAAAAATGTACATTTCATGGATATATTATTTTTTCATCAGAAATCGAAGCTAAGCCGGATATTTAGCTGGCGTCCGGTCAGGTAGTTTGGGACGGCATGTTGCTGATCGTACACATCCGTAATCCAGTAATATGAATTTGAATTGCTGATATCGAAGAGATTGAAGGCGTCCACACCTATCCATATATTTTTGAAATTCCGGAAAAACGGCTCGTCCATAATCGCGTCTTCTCCGCCTGCGATCTGATAAGAGAAACCGATATCAACCCGCCGATAGGGACGTGTGCGACGTGAATAGGATTCCCAGCCCTTATTCGGCACGGTAACCGGTAATCCACCGGACAAAAGCCCTTTCACGTTGACCATGGCGCGTTTATTTCGCGGAAAATAATCCTGAAAATAAAGTGAGATATTGTATAACTGGTCATTTGGCATCGGGGCTTTGATATCTCCGACAGAAACGCCTGAATATGAATACAAGGGAGGGATCGTTATTGATTGTTGTGAGTGCATGAGCGAAACGCTAAGCCACGAATCGGCGCCAGGCACAAATTCCCCGAAAAATTTCAGGTCAACTCCCATCGCATATCCCCTGGCACAATTTACTCCGTAATATCTAATCTTTACATTATCAACTGTATAAGGGTTGATGTCGTCTAATTTTTTATAGTATAGTTCGGAAGTAAATTTATAATTCCGACCGGAAGCGCGGAAAGAATAATCGCCCCCAAGGATAAAGTGCATCGACCGCTGTGATTTTAACTTGTCATTGAGCGTGATCATTTTGTTCCCGAATTCATCCTGCCCAATCATACGCAATTCTTTGTAAAATGGCGGTTGGTAATACATACCCGTAGCAAAGCGCATCACAAGGTTTTTGCTTGCATTAGGAATATAACCGACCGAAAGGCGCGGACTGATGATAAACTCTTTATTATAATCCCAGTAGCTACCGCGAACACCGCCAATAATCGTAAACATTCCCTGTTCCGTGCGAAATTTAAAAACATCCTGTATATAAGCCGAATGACGCCAGCTTTCAATTTTATTGTCGGAGAACAGGTTGGATATAACATTGACGGTTGTACCGGCTTGAGGCAAACTGTATCCCGACGAATCGCGACTCTCCCACTCGCTTATCTTGTCTATAATATGCTCATATTGAGAGTTATAACCCATCATCAACGTGTTTAATGCGTTCAGCTTAACTGTCCCGAACAAACTGATATGGGCCACATTTGCGTTTAGTTTATTACGCGCATGTTCATGGTAGCTTGCCCAATCCAACGGGGAAGTAATTTCTTCGGTTGTTGTCCCCGCTTCGGCATCATTCTGATTATACCCTCCTGTGATATCATAACTTTCCTCTTCGCGACTGTTAAAAGCGGAAGCCTGAATATTGAACTGAACATCCTCACTGTGTGCGTATTTTAAAGTGAACGCCCCAAACAGGGTCTGAAAACGGTCGCGTTCTTTTCCGTTAAAACTGACCCTGAATACGCGTGGATTTTGGGCTGTTCCATACGATGTTTCCCGACTTCGCGGCGTAAAATTATACGTATTCAGTGACAAGTTCCCAAGAAAATCCGCCTCTAACTTGGGTGACCATTGGTATGTGATATAGGTCTGAAAGTCGGTATATCTGGGATTATACTCCGCGTCCGTATCCAAAGTGCCTAATAATATGCGATTTGTCTTATACCGTATGCCTGTAATCTGCGTAAATTTACCTGTTGAGCTGCCTGTATAAGCGCTACCTCCCAACAGACTGCCGCTAACTGAGCCTTCAAAATTTCGTGGTTTTTTATAGGTGATGTCCAAAACGGAACTCATTTTATCTCCGTACCGCGCTTCGAAGCCGCCTGCCGAAAACTGCACTTTTTGCGTCATTTCAGGGTTGATAAAACTCAGACCTTCCTGTTGTCCGGAGCGTATCAGTAGCGGACGGAATACTTCCAATCCGTTTACATAAATAATATTCTCATCATAGCTTCCACCCCGCACCGAATATTGGGAACTCAATTCATTCGTCGACGAAACGCCGGCGTATGTAACCACAATACTTTCAATACTGCCGCCCGTAGCATCCGGTAATTGTCTCACACGACCGGGTTCCAAATATTGCATCATATCCGTTTGTCTTTGTACCGCCGTCACCGTCGCTGCGCCAAGTTCCAACACCATATAGTTCATTTGAACATTTATCTGCGTATCCTGTGACAAATGCGGAATAATCCGCCTTGTTTGACTATATCCCAAACATGAAAAAACCAACTCAATCGAATCGCCCTCATTAAGCATGAGCGAATAAAAACCGGTTGCATTGGTCACATGACCGATGATTGTACCTTTAACCTGGACGGTAGCCAACTCAACGGGATTACCTTCTGCATCACGCACATTGCCAAACACTTTATAACGCTTGCGTTCCTGTCCCGAAACAGTAACGGCCATTATTATATATATGTACGCGAGGATTGCAAAACGTAACCTCATATTTTTCTTCGTTTATAGATGTAAAACTATAAACGAAGAAAAAGGCGATTTATTATTTTGACGCTATCAGAAAAAAACCGTACCTTTACGCCCAAAAAAACATGGAAAATTTTGAATCACTTATTATAGCGCGACACAGTACGCGCCGGTTCTCCGACAAGCAGCTATCAGAGAGCGATGTACAAAAAATTTTGCAGGCGGCCTTGCTGGCGCCTACTTCTAAAAACTGCAAGTCGTACGAGTTTGTCGCCGTTGAAGACAAGGATATGTTGAAGCAGTTATCAGTCTGCAAAAATTCAGGCAGTGCATTTCTTGAAGGATGTGCGTTGGCTGTCATTGTTTTAGGTAATAAAACAATAACGGATATTTGGGTGGAAGACGCTACGATCGCCGCCACTTATATGCAACTGCAAGCCGAAGCCCTGAATATTGGCAGTTGTTGGTGTCATATTCGAAACCGTCTGTTAGGAGAGATGTCATCCGAACAATATGTTCGCGATTTGCTCGGCATACCTGCTCATTTCGGCGTATTATGTATCATCGGATTCGGGCATACTAATCAGGAGCATAAGCCGCATGATTTAACCGAACTCAATTGGGAAAAAGTTCATATCGGCCAATTCAAAGGGGGAAAGGGGTGAAAAGGGCGAAAAAGACGAACGGGCGAAGGGGCGAACAGGGTGAAAGGGGACAGACGGACGAAAAACTGAAAACTGAAAACTGAAAACTGAAAACTGAAAACTGAAAACTATGAACATCGTATTTATCGGAGCGGGAAATGTAGCCACTTATCTTTCGCAAGCCATTCAATTTGTCGGCGTTAAGATAGGGCAGGTTTACAGCCGGAGCATCGACAGTGCACAATCGTTGGCGAACAAGTTGAAATGCGGCTATACAACGGATATTAAAGCTGTTAAAACAGATGCGGATATGTATTTTTTTTCGGTGACTGACGATGCGCTCCCTTCGATCATAGCTGTAATGCCTCCAAACGACGGTTTATGGGTACACACATCTGGCAGTCTCTCTATGGATGTGTTTCACGGCTACGCCAAACGTTACGGGGTTATGTATCCGTTACAAACCTTTTCAAAAAAGCGTGTGATAGATTTGTCCGCTGTGCCGATGTTCATCGAAGCAAATTCATTCGACGACAGGGAACTGCTTTATGATATCGCCGGTTTTTTGTCTGATAACATCTTTTTCATGTCTTCGGATAAGCGTAAGTACATCCATCTTGCGGCTGTATTTGCTTGCAATTTCAGCAATCATCTCTATACACTTGCAGCACAAATCTTTGAAAAACAGGGTGTTGATTGGCGTATGCTGCAACCCTTACTTTTCGAAACGATTGCTAAACTGAGTGATATGCCCCCCGTACAGGCACAAACAGGGCCGGCTGTCCGGGGCGACCATGCCATCATCGAACAACATCTATCCATGCTGGAGGATGAGCAAATGCGAAAAATATACTCCCTGATCAGTGAAAATATTCATACATACCATATTAATAAAAAATGACAATGATAAATTATGACTTAAAAAAAATCAAGGCATTTGTTTTCGATGTGGACGGTGTCTTATCATCCACCAAAGTATTTATAGTTTCCGACGGCGAACTAATGCGTTCCTCCAATGTAAAAGACGGCTACGCCATACAATTAGCCCTGAAAAAAGGGTTTGAAGTCGGTATTATCACCGGCGGCTTTTCAAATGATGTAGCGACGCGATACCGAAAATTAGGCGTAAAACATATATACTTATGCAGTATTCGCAAATTGGCGGACTATAAGGATTTCCGGAAGAGCACGCGCCTGAAAGACAAACACATCATGTATTGCGGAGACGATATGCCCGATTACGAAGTGATGAAAAAAGTCGGCTTGCCGGTAGCTCCGGCCGATGCCGCCCCTGAAATAAAAAAAATAGCGAAATATGTATCCCCTCAAAACGGCGGCGACGGCGTAGCCCGCGACATCATCGAGCAAACCCTGAAGGTTCATGGCCTGTGGATGGACGAAGACGCCTTTAGCTGGTAAAGACGCAAAAAAACAGTAACACCTAACATCAAAGAAAATGTATAAGTGCTCGTAGAATAGGTTATATTTTTTGGATTTCATCTTTTTTTCGATTTTTGTGCTACATATAAGTTTTTTTTGTATTTTTGTGGCAATAAAAACATCTATAATTTTAAGAAAAATGGAACGTCCAATCATATCTTTTGATTACGCTATCAAAGACATCCTGCGCGACAAAGCCAATTTTGACATTTTGAGCGGTTTTTTGACCGAGTTGTTAGAAAAGCCGGTCACAGTGCTGGATGTTTTGGAAAGCGAGGGCAACCCTGCACGCCCTACATCCGTAGCAGGAAAGCCCGGTAAAAAAAGAAAAACAAAAAATACGGGTAAAGTCAGTCGTTTGGATTTGAAGGCAAAGATCGACGACGGCGAGATAGCCATTTTCGAAATACAGTATTTCGACATGGTAGACTTCATGGGCAAAATTCTGTTCAACACCTGCAAGGCTGTTGTTGAACAGCTTTCAGTCGGGCAGAAGTATGACGTCAAAAAAGTCTATTCCATCAATATCTCCTGGTATGGATTAAACGCTGAAGATGAATATGTTTTCGCGGCCAATTTGACGGAGTTTAAAGGTATTCATTTTGATGAGGTCATACCTTTTTCTCAAAATTTAGACCCCAATTCGGATGTTCCCAAAGACATTCATCCGGAATATTTTATGATAATTCCCAAAAATTTTGAGGAAGAAGACGAGCGAAAAAGGAAAAATAAAAACAGGAAAAAGGATTTTGTTCCCAAAAAGCCCACCAAGGCTAAATTTGACGAGTGGGTATATGTGTTGAAACATTCCGCTGTCAAAAGTGAATTTACGGCGAAAGGCATTCAGGCGGCAGGCGATAAGTTGAACCTGCTGAATATGACGCCCGAAGAGAGAGCACACTACGAAGCAGACAAGATAGCGATGGGAATACAAAAAAGCCAACTGCAAACCGCCGAACTGAAAGGCGAAAAAAGAGGCTTGGAAAAAGGACGCACCGAAGAAAAAGTCGAGGCAGTCATCAGATGTCGAAAAAAAGGACACTCAATTGATACAATCGCAGACCTCACCGACCTCTCAACAGAACAAATCATAAAAATCTTAAAAGAAAATGGATTGATGTAGGTTATGGGTTTGGCGTCAACTAAAGTAATAACTATTAATATAATGTACGCGCGAGGAAAAATCGACACAGGGTTTCCGACTGCAATCCTTCGAATGCTGGAAGCGTAAGTAGTTTGAACGAATTGGATAATGTTCTTTTTGTCCCTTATAGGGACTAAATATTGATAGAACAGGCATAATCTTCCTCCCACCCAAGTCCCGTCAGGGACGCTATGTCTGTCTGAAAGATAAATATAAAAACTTTCATTTCTTTTTCACTAATTATCAGTTATATAACAAATATTTTTCATAATATGTAATTGAGTACTCTTTTTTGCTGATATTTTGAATATACTTTTTATAATTTGAAAAAACGAATGCTATGTTACATTACAATTTGTCAAGACAATATAAAATAAAAATGTCAAGACGTAAACAGATTTTTAGAATCATACGACTTAGTTCGTTCTTGTTCTTTTTCTGTAGCATGATTGTGCTAGCAGAAAACACGAACACATTGCCGAATGCTGTGTCTCAGCAACAAATCATCATTACCGGCACCGTGACCGACACCAATGGTGAACCGCTGCCTGGCGCAAGTGTAATGATCAAGGGCGCCACACAGGGAACTACGACCGACTTCAATGGCGCCTTTTCCTTGCCGGTATCAAATGAAAATGCTACCTTGGTGTTTTCGTTTGTGGGTTTCATGACGCAAGAAGTGACCGTAGGCAGCCGACGCGTCATCAACATCACGATGAACGAAGTCACCCAACAAATGGAAGAGATTGTAGTCATTGGCTATGGTACGGTTCGTAAATCCGACCTCACCGGTTCTGTTTCTTCCGTTAAAGCCGCCGAACTGGCTGCCGTACCTAAATTTAATGATGCCATCACCGACCAAAATCCGGGGTATTAATGTTTCGGATTGAAAGTGAAGTATCCGGCCGAGAACATAGCGGTTTTCGGCCGGATTTTTTTTCAAATTGGTTATATCCATGTGTGAATCACATTGATTATGATCAATGTTTATAAAATGAATGAAAACATGCACCGGCTTTTTTATACGATATTTGTATGTTGGATTTCGGCTTTTTCGTCGGTTATGGAGGCGCAACAAGCAGTAACCGGTCGAATAACCGAAGCATTTGATGGA